>Ga0196963_10000878_pt1 | contig 22884 bp, 19 predicted proteins | sample S1_5metaG_FD_148600 | JGI IMG/M metagenome (GOLD analysis project Ga0196963, IMG submission 148600) | Soil microbial communities from Anza Borrego desert, Southern California, United States - S1_5 | ecosystem: Environmental > Terrestrial > Soil > Desert | place: USA: California | collected...
GGCAGTTCTTCCTGACCGTGCCGGACGAGCTGACCGAGGCCTCGCGCATGGACGGCGCCAGCCCGATGCGCTTCTTCGTCGACGTGCTGGTGCCCTTGTCGCGCACCAGCATCGCCGCGCTCTTCGTCATCCAGTTCATCTACGGCTGGAACCAGTACCTGTGGCCGCTGCTGGTGACGACTCAGGAGGACATGTACCCCGTCGTCATCGGCATCAAGCGCATGATCGCCGGCGGCGAGGCGCAGAACGAATGGAACCTGGTGATGGCCACCGCCATCCTGGCGATGATCCCGCCCGCCCTCGTCGTGATGCTGATGCAGAAGTGGTTCGTCAAGGGCCTGGTCGACACCGAAAAATAAGTCGCAAAAGACGCGCACACACTCCACATGGCAGCCATCTCGATTCGCAACGTCATCAAGCGCTACGGCCACGGCCCGAAGGCCAACCAGGTCATCCACGGCGTCTCCGCCGACATCCCCGACGGTGAGTTCATCGTCATCGTCGGCCCCTCGGGCTGCGGCAAGAGCACGCTGCTGCGCATGGTGGCCGGCCTGGAGGAGATCAGCGACGGCGAAATCGCCATCGGCCCGCGCGTGGTCAACGACGTCGAGCCCGCCGACCGCGACATCGCGATGGTGTTCCAGAACTACGCGCTGTACCCGCACATGAGCGTGTACGACAACATGGCCTATGGCCTGAAGATCGCGCGCGTGCCCAAGCCCGAGATCGACGCGCGGGTGCAAAAGGCCGCCAAGATCCTGGAGCTGTCCGCCCTGCTCGAGCGCACGCCGCGGCAGCTGTCCGGCGGCCAGCGCCAGCGCGTGGCGATGGGCCGCGCCATCGTGCGGCAGCCGCAGGCCTTCCTGTTCGACGAGCCGCTGTCCAACCTCGATGCCAAGCTGCGCGCCCAGACCCGGCTCGAGATCCAGAAGCTGCACCGCGAGCTGGGCGTGACCTCGCTGTTCGTCACGCACGACCAGGTCGAGGCGATGACGCTGGCCCAGCGCATGATCGTGATGAACGCCGGCCGCATCGAGCAGATCGGCACGCCGGAGCAGGTCTACCTGACGCCGGCCAGCACCTTCGTGGCCGGCTTCATCGGTGCGCCGCCGATGAACCTGCTGGCCGGCCAGGCCGACGGCTCGCGCTTCACCGTGGGCGGCGCGGCGCTGCAGCTGCCGGAGGCCGCGCCGCGCGCCGGCGCGCTGGTCCTCGGCTTGCGGCCGGAGCACACCGACCTGTCGCCGCAGGGCCGCTGGCCGATGCAGGTGGAGATGATCGAGATGCTGGGCGCGGAGCGCCTCGTCTACTGCCGCCTCGGCGACGCACTGTTCACGCTGCGCATCGACGCCACGCTGCCGTCGCCCAGTCTCGGCGAGACCATCCGGCTCGACGCCACGCCCGAGCACCTGCACTGGTTCGATGCCACCACGGGGCAACGCGTGTGATGGACCCCGCAAGGTTGTTCCGCAGCCCATCGCTTCCCCGGCCAGGGACGGCCCGCAGCGCCAGGGGAGCCGCATGACTCACGGCTGCCCGAAGGGCCCATGCCGGATCACGCCACGCGAAGGTGCCCAGTGAGTCCATGGCCCTACCCCCGCTGGATCGCGCACCGCGGCGCCGGCAAGCTGGCGCCGGAGAACACGCTGGCTGCCTTCCGCCTGGGTGCCGCGCACGGCTACCGCGCCTTCGAATGCGACGTCAAGCTGTCGGCCGACGGCGTGCCCTTCCTGCTGCACGACGCGACGCTGGAGCGCACGACGCCGGCCACCGGCACGGCGGGTGAGCGGCCCTGGGACCAGCTGTCGCGCCTGGACGCCGGGGACTGGCACAGCCGCGCCTACGCCGGCGAGCCGCTGCCGACGCTGCAAGCCGTCGCCGCCTTCGTGCTGCGCAACGCCTTCGCGCTCAACATCGAGATCAAGCCGACGCCGGGCCAGGAAGCGCCCACCGGTGGCGTGGTGGCCGAACACGCCGCGCGACTGTGGCACGGCCACGCCGTGCCGCCGCTGCTCAGCTCCTTCCGACCCGAAGCGCTGGCCGCCGCCCGCGACGCCGCCCCGGCGCTGCCGCGCGCGCTGCTGGTGGACGAGCTGTGGCCGGGATGGTTCGACGTGGCCCAGCAGCTGCAGTGCGTCGCCGTGGTCACCAACCACCGGCTGATGGACGCCTCCGTGTGCGAGCAACTGCGTGCCGCCAAGCTGCGAGCCCTGTGCTACACCGTGAATGACGCGGCCGATGCCGAGCGCCTGCTCGGGCTGCAGGTGGACGGATTGATCACGGACGCGGTGGACCGCTTCGCCCCCGCGGCCTGAAGCGGGCGCGGCCGAGGGACTGGGGCGCCCGAAGCGGCGGCCAGCGGCAAGCGCTCCGGCGCCGCGCGTCAGGGCACCAGCCGCTCCACCACCCGCAGCGGCCCACCCGCCGCCGGGCGCCCCACCAGTACCAGCTGGCTGCCGCGTGCATCACCCTGGCGTGCGGCCCAGTCGATGCGCAGCAGCCAGTCTTCACTGCCGTCGCCATCGAAATCGGCGCGAGCGAGCCGGTGGAACAGGGCGACCACCTCAGCCCCCGTCACGCGCACGGCACCGTCGGCGTCCTGCGTGATCCGGCGCGCTCCCGGTTGCCGCGCCAGCGTGCGGCCGGACCCCGCACCGGCCTCGGAGGCCGGCCCCAGCCGCGGCAGCAGCTCCGCCGGCATCTTGGCCACCACGGAGGCGGACCAGCGCGCCGGCAGCCGGCTGCGCTGCGCGGGCTGGCTGCGGGCATACCGATGCACGGCCAGGCAGTTCAGCCGCAGGATCTCGGCCAAGGCCGCCTGCGACGGCACCACCTGGGCCAGTGGGTCAGGCTGCCCCGGCGCCCGCACATTCGGCAGCGCGTCGCGGCAACGGGCCACGTGCAGCAGGCCGCCGCCGACGCGATCGAAGTCGATGTCCAGCGTGGCATCGTCGTCGCGCGTGATCACCGGAGCGGTGAGGCCCGTGAAGTGCCGCTGCTCGAAAGCGCGCTGGGGCGCGGCCCAGCACGCGCCCGCCAGCAGAAGCGCCAGGCCCGCCGCCCATCGGTGCACACGCATCGGGTCAGGCCTCGGTGCTGGCGGTGAGCAGCAGCTTCTTCACGTAGGCGTTGCGCGCGCCGCTGACCTGGCTGCGGTTGCACTGCTCGGCCGCCTTTTTCCAGTCGCCCGCCTTGATGCTGGCGTTGAACTGCGTGAACTTGGTCAGGCCCGTGGGACCCACATTGAAGATCAGGTCGAACAAGGCCAGCTGCACGTCGTGCGGCAGGCTGCCGAACTCCTTCGGGTAGCCCTTGGCCTTGGTGTAGGCGTTGACCAGCTTGGTGTGGAAGCTGGCGATGTGCGCGGCGAGCAGCGCATCGATGTCGGGGTCGCGCATCGTCAGCGTGGCGTGTTTTTCATACCAGCCGGCGCGGTAGCCCTTGGGCTGCTTGGCGATGGTGTCGTATTCGTCCTGCTTCTCCTTCAGCGTGGCCGCCTGCACCGGCTTTCCGCCGCCACCGGACATCAGCCTCAGCGACGCCATGTCGTTGCGGTTGGCGATCAGGTGGCCGACCCCCACGGTGACGCAGCCCACACTGTCGAGGTAGAGGTGCGACAGGCGCCCCTCGTATTCCTCCAGCTTGATGGTCAGCGACTTCCGGACATCGGCACTGAGGGCCATGCAATAACTCCCGAGGAAAGCGTCAAGGCAAAGGTCGGGAGTATGCCGACGCAGCCGGGCGGGACGGACTGCCGAACTAGGGATGCGCAGGCTGGCCGTGGGCGTGCGGCTGCGGCAATTTGCGGGTCAGGCGGATCTCGGGCCGGCGCCACGCCAGCGCCGCCACCACCAGCACCCCCAGGCCGGCGAAGCCCAGCGTGGCGCGCAGGCCGACGTGTTCGCCGATCCAGCCCCCCAGCAGCGCCCCGGGGCCGGCGGGGATCAGGATCAGCCAGCGCATCGTGCTGGTCATGCGGCCCAGCAGCGGCTCGGGCGTGACCGCCTGGCGCAGCGACAGGAAGTTGATGAACACCAGCACCGCGCCGACGCCGAAGCACATCAGCATCAGCCCGAAGGCGAGGATGCCGACCGGTCGCGCCGCCCCGGCCACACCGGCCAGCGGCGGCAGCAGCCAGCCGATGCCGCAGAGGACGAAGCCCAGCAGCAGCGCCGGCCCCGGGCCCAGGCGCTGGCTGATGCGGTGGCCGAACACGCTGGCGCTGATGGTGCCCACACCCAGGCCGACATAGCACAGCCCGATGGCGTTCTCGCTCAGGCGCAGCTCGCGCGTGGCATGCAGGATCTGCACCACCAGGGCCGCGTTGTGGCACATCTGCCAGCAGCCCACGGCGGCAGCCAGCGCCACCAGCAGGCGCTGGCTGCGCACGAAGCGCACCCCCTCCTTCAGGTCGCGCCAGAAGTTCGGATCGGGATGCGGCTCGCGCACCTCGTGCACCTTCCCGCCGCGAAGGATGACGGCTGAAGTGAGCAGCATCACCGCATCGAGCAGCAGCGCCACCGGTGCGCCGACCAGCTTGATCAGCGCACCGGCCAGGCCCGGGCCGATGACCTCGGCGCTCGAATTGGCCAGCGCGTTCTTCGCATGGGCTTCCACCAGCCGCTCGCGCGGGACGACCTGCGTCAGCACGATCTGCGAGGCACTGCCGGCCGTGGTGTTGACCGTGCCGAGCATGAAGCCGACGGCGTAGAGCCACTCCATCGACAGCACGCCCAGCCACCAGGCCACCGGCACGCTGGCCACCGCCAGGCCGATCGACACCTCGCCCGCGATGTAGACCGGCAGCTTGCGCACGCGGTCGAGCCAAACACCCGAAGGCAGCGAGAACAGCACGAAGGGCAGGATCTCGAGCGCGGTGAGCCAGCCCATCTGCGTCGGCGTGGCGTTCAGCAGCAAGGCCGCCGTGAGCGGCAGCGCCAGCAGGGTGACCTGCCCGCCGATCGAGGCGATCAGGATCGAGCTCCACAGGCGCCGGTAGGCGGCGTCGCGCAGCAGGTCGGTGGGCGGCAGCGCCAGGTGGCGGCGCAGCGCAGCACCCAGCGTGTGGCTCTGGTTCTGCAATCGTGTCCCCTCGTCGCCTGGGTGCGTCCTCGTGGGATGCGCTTGGGGCGGACGGTGATTGTGGCGGATCCAATGCCGCAGGCATCGTCTGGACGGATGAGCAGGCGACAGCGGGCTGCAAGTTCGGGATTCCACGACGCGCACCTTGCGTGCAAGCATCCACCCCTTCGTCCACGACCCCGAATGCCATGCGCCTGCCCGACCTCCTTCCATGGCCAGGCACCCGCCGCCTGCTGTGCATCACCGCAGCGGCATTGGCCACCCTGGCCGCCCCCGCCAGCGGCACGGAGGCGGCCGAGTCCGCCGAGTCGGTCGGGTCCGTCGGGTCCGTCGGGTCCGTCGGGTCCGTCGGGTCCGTTCAAGGGCCCAGCCTGCGCTTCTTCGGCTACTCGATGGTCGATTGCGGCGTGCGAGACCGCTTCTGGCCATCGCCGAAGACCAACTACGTCACCGAAGTCGCTTCGTTCAGCAACGTCGGCCAGCTGTGCGTCTTCGACCCCGCCGAAGACATCGGTGCGCGACTGGCGCTGATGCGCTCCAACCGCATGCTGGCGCTGCTGTCCGTCCAGGCCCTGTTCTTCACCGGCACGCCCGACGCCACGACCGGCAGCGGCATGCGCTTCAGCCTTCGCGCCGACCATCGCCAGCGCTGGCGCGCCTTCATCGGCCGCAACCGGCTGCACAACCGGCTGGACTGGATCGGAGCCTTCTACATCGCCGACGAACCCGCATGGAACGGCATTTCCGCCGCCGAGCTTCAACAGGCAGCGGATCTCGTGAAGTCCAGCTTCCCCAGCACCCCGACCATGATCATCGAGGCCGCACCGGCGATCGATGCGCTGGTCGTGCCGGCATCGGTCGACCTGGTCGGGTTCGACCGGTACGGCGTTCCCGATCCGGACACGAACCCGGCCTACCTGGCGAACCTGGCTTCGCTGAAGGCCCGGCGCAGCCGCCCCGACCAGCGCATCGTGATCGTGATGGAAGGCCAGTGGCTGCCCGCCTATGACAGCCCCGGCCACGACGAGACGCTGATGGCGATGGTCGCGCAGCGCTACCACGCCCTCGCGCAGGGCGACCCGGAGGTGCTGGCGATGCTCTGCTACCTGTGGCCCGGCGGCTTCGACGATCCGCGCCAGAAGGGCAGCCGCAACCTGCCGGCGGCCGTCATCGCCGAACACGTGCGCATCGGCCGGACGATCACGCGCAAGTGAGACGCCGCCGCCTGGCCGCGCCCGCCCGCCGGGGCGACGTCTATGAGCGGTAGTCCGCGTTGATGCTGACGTAGTCGTGCGACAGGTCGCAGGTCCACACCGTGGCGCTGGCCGGCCCGCGGTGCAGGTCCACCCGCACGGTGATCTCGCTCTGCTTCATCACCCGCTGGCCGTCCTCTTCACGGTACAGCGGGTGGCGTCCACCCTGGTGCGCGACGTGCACGTCGTCCAGGTACAGGTCGATCAGGCCCTGGTCCAGGTCGTCGATGCCGGCATAACCGACGGCGCAGAGGATGCGGCCCAGGTTGGGATCGCTGGCGAAGAAGGCGGTCTTGACCAGCGGCGAATGCGCGATCGCGTAGGCGGCGCGGCGGCATTCGTCGACGTCGCGGCCACCGTCGATCTGCACGGTGATGAACTTCGTCGCGCCCTCGCCGTCGCGCACGATGGCCTGCGCCAGCTGCTGCGCCAGCGACAGCAGCGCGGCGCGCAGCGCCTGGCCCTCGGCGCTGTCCAGCGCGGTGATCTCGGCATGGCCGGCTCGGCCGCTGGCCATCAGCACGAAGGAATCGTTGGTCGAGGTGTCGCCGTCGATGGTGATGCGGTTGAAGCTGGCATCGGCCGCCTCGCGCACCAGCGGCTGCAGCAGCGCCGGGGCGATCACCGCGTCGGTGGCGATGAAGCCGAGCATCGTCGCCATGTTCGGGCGGATCATGCCGGCGCCCTTGCTGATGCCGGTGAGGGTGACGGTGCGGCCGCCGATCACCACTTGGCGCGACGCTGCCTTGGGCAGCGTGTCGGTGGTCATGATGCCTTCGGCGGCCTGGGCCCAGCCGGCCTCGGTGCGCGCGCCCAGGGCCACCGGCAGCGCGGCCTCGATGCGCTCGACCGGCAGCGTCTCCATGATCACGCCGGTGGAGAACGGCAGCACCTGCTGCGCGTTCAGCCCCAGCAGGCCGGCCAGCGCGACGCAGCTGCGCTCGGCGCGGGCGAAACCATCGGCCCCGGTGCCGGCGTTGGCATTGCCGGTGTTGACCAGCAGCGCACGGATCGGCTGGCCCGAGGCCAGGTGCTGCTGGCACAGCTGCACCGGCGCGGCGCAGAAGCGGTTGGTGGTGAAGACGCCGGCCGCCGCGCTGCCTTCGGCCAGCGTGAAGACGACGAGGTCGCGGCGGTTGGCCTTGCGCACGCCGGCCATCGCGACGCCGATCTGGACGCCGGGCACCGGCAGCAGCGAAGCGGGATCAGGAGCGGTCAGGTTGACGGGCACGGGGCACCTCTCGAGCAATGGGGGTTCCGCCAGAAGGTCGGCGCCCTCGGGCAGCGGCCTGGGCACAGGCCGGCGATGAGGACGCCCGGGACTGCGGCCGTGGCGGCGAGGGGCGCATTGTAGGAATCAGCACGGCACCTCGCGCGCGCCATGCACAAGGCCTCAGCGCACGGGTTTCAGGCGCAGCACGGGCGCGCTGGGCAGCGCCGCCGCGGCGCTCGCCACGGGCAGGGTGTCGACAAGCACCTCGGTCTTGCCCAGCAGCGTGCCGCCCGCGCCCTGGCGGTACTGCACCAGGCCCAGGTAGCGCGCGCCGGCGGGCACGTTCCAGCTCAGGCCGATGGTCGCCGTGCCGCCCATGTAGGCCTGGCTCGGGCCGAAGACCTTCAGCGACTGCGTGCCCGCCACCGGCCCCAGCACCCACAGCGACAGCATGAAGCGCGCCGATCCACCCGCGGGGTCGTAAGGCTCGACGCAGGCGCTGTAGGTCCCCGCCGGCGGCAGCTCGAGGTTGACGGTCTCGTCCGAACCCGCCGAATAACTGCCCGCCACCGGCGTGCCGTCGCGGTACAGCGTGATGTCGAGGTCGCTGGCGGAGCCACCATCGGTCTCGCGGTTGAGCATTTGCACCCGCAGCAGCTGCGCGCCCGCGGCGACGCTGAGCGGGAAGCAGACCGCATCGCCGCCGAGCACCGCGGTGCCGGTGCGCCGCGTGGCCGGCACCAGGCCCAGCCCGCTCACCTGCATGGCACCCGCAAAACCGGTGCCGACGGTGAAGACCTTGGAGCCGACCGGCCGCGCGTCCGTCACGCGCGGCACGCCGGCGAAGGCCGAGGCCTTCACCTGCACGGGGCTGCGCAGGCTGCGGCCATCGCCGCGCCACACCAGCTCGCCGAAGCGCCAGGCATCCACCGGCGCGTCGGTGCGCGTGACGGTCACGGTGTAGCGGCCGCTGGCACCGGGGGCCAGGCTCAGGCTGGGCGGCGACACGGCGACGCTGTAGCCCGGCAGCTGTGCCGACGCGGTGTAGGTGACGGCGGCCCGGCCGGTGTTGGTCAGCGTGCGCGTCGAGCGCGCGATGCCCACCACGTCGGTCCGCGTGATCGACGCCAGGTTGAGGTCCGCGCCCGGCAGGCGCCCTTGCGCATAAGCCATGAAGTCAGCGGCCGGCGTGTCGTAGACCAGGCGCGTGTCCAGCGCGCCGGCCGGGTTCAGCTGCCCGGCGCCGTAGCCCCAGGCGTCCGGATCGGCGCTGCCGTCGGGGCGCTTCAGCGTCGGCGTCGCGCTGGTCATCAGTGCCGACTTGATCGCCGCCGGCGACCAGTCCGGGTGCGCCTGCTTCAGCAGCGCCGCCACGCCGGCCACGTGCGGCGCGGCCATCGAAGTGCCGGAGATCATCGCCACCGCCGGCTGCCCGCGCGCGCTGCCGGCGACGATCGCGTCGCGGCCGGCACGGTCGAGCGTGACGTCGGCGTAGGCGGACAGGATGTCGGTGCCCGGCGCCGCGAGGTCGGGCTTCAGCACGTTGGCATCGGCCTTGTTCGGTCCGCGCGACGACGTGCCGGCCACCACCGGCGCCACCAGCCCGGGCACCTGGTGGCCTGGCGTGAAGGCCGCCGTCGCATCGGGCTGCGCGGCATGCGCGAGGACGGCGGCCGCGGCTTCGGCCGGCAGGTGCACGGTCGGCAGTGCGTGCAGCAGGCTCGGCAGGTCGGCCTCGCCCCCGGGCAGGTTCAGCAGCACCATGCCGGAGGCGCCGGCGGCCTGCGCGTTGGCGCCCTTGTCCACCAGCGCATTGCCGCCGCGGCTGCACACCAGCAGCTTGCCGCGCACCTTGGCCGGATCGAGCTGCGGCGCCCGGCCGTCGGCGGTACCGCGGCATTGCGCCAGCGCGGTGGGATCGGCGCCGCTGCGGCCGGCGGCGGATGCCGCGACCAGCGGCCGCGCCGCGAGCCCGGCGGTCTGGAACGAGGCGCCGTCGAAAGCCGCCCCATTGCCCAGCAGCACGCGCGCCACGGTGTAGCGGTCATGCGTCGAGTTGGCCACCGTCGCCAGCCACGGCCCCAGGTGGGCCACGGTGTTGCCCGGCCCGCCGTTGCCGGCCGAGGCGGCGACGAACACGCCCGCCGCGGCGGCGTTCAGCAGCGCCACCTCGACGCCGTCGAGCACCTCGGTCTGGCTGCCGACGATGGAGAAGTTCAGCACGTCCACGCCATCGGCCACGGCTTGCTCGATGGCCGCGATGCTGTCCGACGGCAGGCAGACGCCGGGGCCGCGCTGGCCGTCCGGCGTGCGCGGGCTGTAACACGCTTTGTACGCGGCCAGACGGGCACGCGGCGCCATGCCCGACAAGCCGGTGATGCCGATGGCCGGCACTGCGACGCGCGCGTTGCCGCCCGAGGTGGCGAGCGTGTGCGTGCCATGGCCGCCGTCGTCGCGCGGCGAGCGGTACTCGGTGTCGTAGGCCACGTTGCCCGAGGCATCCCAGCCGGCGCTGAACCAGCGCGCGCCGACCAGCTTGCGGTTGCACAGGGCGGCGCTGAAGCCTTCGCCCGCCTGGCAGATGCCGCGGTAGCGGCCGGGCGGCAAGGGCTCGTAGACGACGGTGCCCGGCTCGTGCGCCCGCACCGGCCGGCCCGCGGCGTCGACCTTGTCCGAGAACGATGGGTTCTCCGGCCAGACGCCGCCGTCGACATGGCCGATCACCACCCCCTCGCCCTGCAGCGCGCGCCCTGCCGCATCGGTGCGCGCCCACACGCCCTGCGGACCGGCCAGGCCGAGGAAGGTGGGGGTGTAGTGCCCCGCCAGCCGGCGCGGCTCGTCCGCGGTGATGGCGCGCACGCCGGGGTGCGCGGCGAGCTTCTGCAGCTCGGCGCCGGACAGCCGCGCGGCGAAGCCGTTGAACACCGCGCCGTAGCGGTAGTACAGCGGCGCGGCCGGCACGGCGGCGGCCACCGCGGCCTGCCGGCCGTCGAGGAAGCGCAGATAGGCCTGCACGTCGGCCGCGGTGACGTTCAGTCGGCTGCCGGCGGAAGGCCGTGTCGCACGCAGGCCGGACAGGGTGCCGTCATAACTCGCAGCAGGTGCGTCCACCAGCTGCACCACGTAGTTGCGGCGCTGCGTGCCCTGCGCCGCGGCGCCGGCCGCGAGCGTGGCCAGGCCGAGCGCGGCAGCGAGGACGCGCCAGCGCATCATGCCGGGCGTCCTCCCGCCGCGGTGGTGCGGCGCGTCCGCAGCGCGGCTGCCGCCCCCAGCGCCAGGATCAGCAGCGCGATCGAAGAGGGCTCGGGTACCAGCGTGATGTCGTCGATCGCGAACTGGTTCAGGTTCAGGTAGGGCGACACGCAATCACCGCCGTCATCGACCGTGCACGCGCTGAAGCTCAGCGACCACAGGTCCAGCGCTGCCAGCTGCCCGAGGGCCGCGCCGCCCAGCAGTTGGAACGCGAAGCGGCCGTCGCCGTCGGCCGCGCCCCAGGCCGCGCTGAGGCGATAGGCCGCGCCGTCCGTGGCCAGCGCCTCCAGCACCAGGGCCCCGGGGTCGACGCCGGGCGCCACCGCGCCGCCCAGCGGCGAGACGAAGCCATAGGCCAGCCCCGCCAGCCGGAACGTGCCGCCGCCGTCGCGGGTCATCGTCACCGCGCTGTCGTTGAAACCGGCGTAGTACTGCGTCGCATTGCCGAGCGGCGCGTTGCCGAAGAGGCTGAAGGCTTCGGCATCGGCCACGCCGCCGAAGTCGCCCGCCTGCTCGAAGCGGAATCCGCCGCTGACGAGGCTGCCGCCATCGCCCTGGAAGCCAAGCAGCACGTCGTCGAAGGTGACGACACCGGCATGCGCCACCGGCGCCGCGCCGAGCACCCCTGCCGCCGCGCAGGCCAGCGCGGCTCGAGCCACTGTGTTCATCGACCTCACCTTCCCGGGGCGCCTGCGCGGCAGCTGCCGCCATGCTGCGCCCTACGCCCGTTAGCAAAGAGGGCTGGGAGTGTGGAGCGAAGGACGTGCCCGCCCGGGGCGGACGGGTAACAAGAGGAACGAGCGGCATCCGGGGCGCATGCCGAGAATCGCGGCGCATGCCGGCGCCAGCGCCGCCGCGCCGGTCCGCAGCTCAGTGGCGGCGCTTCACGAGCCGAAACAACCCGGCTTGCCGGCCGCTGCGCCGGCCCGGGGCCGCTCGCGGGTCGGCGCGGCCGCCCGAGCGACCCAGTAACTCAGGCCAGGCGGCCGTGGCAGGCCTTGTACTTCTTGCCGCTGCCGCAGGGGCAAGGATCGTTGCGGCCCACGCGCGGCACTTCTTCCGCCAGCGTGGCGAGGTCGGCATCCTGGCTGACGCTGCCATCCTCGTTCGGGTGCGTGTAGGTGACGTTGCTGACGTGGCTGGCGCGGTCCTCGATGGCCTCGGCGGCCTCGGCCACCTGGGCCTGGGTCTGGATGCGCACCGTCATCAGCACGCGCGTCACTTCCATCTTCACCACGTCGAGCAGCTGCGAGAACAGCTCGAAGGCTTCGCGCTTGTACTCCTGCTTCGGGTTCTTCTGCGCGTAGCCGCGCAGGTGGATGCCCTGGCGCAGGTAGTCCAGCGCCGCCAGGTGCTCGCGCCAGTGCATGTCGATCGACTGCAGCAGCACCATGCGCATGAAGGGGTTGAACTGCTCGGTGCCGACCACCGCCACCTTGGCCTCGAAGGCCTCGTTCGCGGCCGCCACCACCTTCTCGGCGATCTCCTCGTCGGTGATCGCGTCGGCCTTGGCCACCTCCGCCTGCAGCGGCAGCTCGATCTGCCATTCCTCGGCCAGCGTCTTTTCCAGCGCTGGCAGGTCCCACTGCTCCTCGACGCTCTCGGCCGGCACGTAGGTGCGCACGACGTCTTCCATCGTGCTCTTGCGCAGGTTGGCGATCTGAGCGGTCACCGACTCCGCCTCGAGGATCTCGTTGCGCTGCTGGTAGATCACCTTGCGCTGGTCGTTGGCGACGTCGTCGTACTCCAGCAACTGCTTGCGGATGTCGAAGTTGCGCGCCTCCACCTTGCGCTGCGCGCCTTCGATGGAGCGCGAAACGATGCCGGCCTCGATCGCCTCGCCCTCGGGCATCTTCAACCGGTCCATGATCGCGCGCACGCGGTCGCCGGCAAAGATGCGCATCAGCGGGTCTTCCAGCGACAGGTAGAAGCGCGACGCTCCCGGGTCGCCCTGGCGGCCGGCGCGGCCGCGCAGCTGGTTGTCGATGCGGCGGCTCTCATGCCGCTCGGTGGCGATGATGCGCAGGCCACCGGCGGCCTTGACCTGCTCGTGCAGGCCCTGCCACTCGTCCTTCAGCTGCTGGATGCGGCGCGCCTTCTCGTCGGCGGGGATCGCTTCGTCGGCCTCGATGAACTGGATCTGCTTCTCGACGTTGCCGCCCAGCACGATGTCGGTGCCGCGGCCGGCCATGTTGGTGGCGATGGTGATGACGCCGGGCCGGCCGGCCTGGGCGACGATCTCCGCTTCCTTCGCGTGCTGCTTGGCATTGAGCACCTGGTGCGGCAGCTTGGCCTGCTGCAGCAGCTTCGAGATCAGCTCGGAGTTCTCGATCGAGGTGGTGCCCACCAGCACCGGCTGGCCACGCTCGTGGCTGGCGCGGATGTCCTCGATGACCGCGTTGTACTTCTCCTTCGCGGTCTTGTAGATCAGGTCCAGCTCGTCCTTGCGGATCGTCGGCCGGTTGGGCGGGATCACCACCGTTTCCAGGCCGTAGATCTCCTGGAATTCATAGGCCTCGGTGTCGGCCGTGCCGGTCATGCCGCCCAGCTTGCCGTACATGCGGAAGTAGTTCTGGAAGGTGATCGAGGCCAGCGTCTGGTTCTCGCTCTGGATCGCCACGCCTTCCTTGGCTTCCACGGCCTGGTGCAGGCCGTCGGACCAGCGGCGGCCCGTCATCAGGCGGCCGGTGAACTCGTCGACGATGACGATCTCGCCGTTCTGGTTCACGTAGTGCTGGTCGCGGTGGTACAGGTGGTGGGCCCGCAGCGCCGCGTACACGTGGTGCATCAGCGTGATGTTGGCGGCGTCGTAGAGGCTCGCGCCTTCCACCAGCAGGCCGGCCTCGCGCAGCAGGCGCTCGGCGTTCTCGTGGCCGTCCTCGGTCAGGAAGACCTGGTGCGTCTTCTCGTCCACCGTGAAGTCGCCCGGCTCGATCACGCCCTCGCCGGTGCGCGGATCGGCTTCGCCGATCTGCTTCTTCAGCCCCGGGACGACGGCGTTGATGCGCACGTACATCTCGGTGTGGTCCTCGGCCTGGCCGCTGATGATCAGCGGCGTGCGGGCCTCGTCGATCAGGATCGAGTCCACCTCGTCGACGATCGCGAAGTTCAGCCCGCGCTGCACGCGGTCGGCCACCTCGTAGACCATGTTGTCGCGCAGGTAGTCGAAGCCGAATTCGTTGTTCGTGCCGTACGTGACGTCGGCGCCGTAGGCGGCCTGCTTCTCTTCGCGCGTCATGCCGGGCACGTTGACGCCGACGCTGAGGCCGAGGAAGCCGTAGAGCCGGCCCATCCATTCGGCGTCGCGCCGGGCCAGGTAGTCGTTCACCGTGACGACGTGCACGCCCTTGCCTTCCAGCGCATTCAGGTAGACCGGCAGGGTCGCCATCAGCGTCTTGCCTTCGCCGGTGCGCATCTCGGCGATCTTGCCGTTGTGCAGCGTCATGCCGCCGATCAGCTGCACGTCGAAGTGGCGCATCTTCAGGCTGCGCTTGCTGGCTTCGCGCGCGGCGGCGAAGGCCTCGGGCAGCAGGTCGGCCAGCGTGGTGCCCGATTTCAGGCGCTGGCGGAACTCATCGGTCTTGGCCTTCAGCGCCGTGTCGTCCAGCTTCTCGAACTGCGGCTCGAGCGCATTGATCTGCTCGACCACGCGCCGGTACTGCTTGAGCAGGCGGTCGTTGCGGCTGCCGAAAATCGAGGTGAGAAGCTTGGGCAACATGCGGGGTGCGGGGCCAGTGGATGGAGCCGTCCCGGAGCCGGGCGCCGGGCCCCGCAGCATGCGGGCCGACGGCGGGGCGGCTGGGACCGCGAGGTTCGGGTCGCTTGCGGCGAACGTTGGCGCTCGGTTGGCAGTCGTCGCCAGGTGGGGCCGCTTCAGGCAACCTGCAAGCCCGCGCGCCGCAAAGTCGCCGAGTCTATCACCCGGGGTCAGCGCGCCCGGGGCCCGCCCGACCCCGCCGCCGCAGCGGCAAGGAAGCGCGCCGGATCCTGCGGCGCGCCTTCGACCAGCACCTCGAAATGCAAGTGCGGACCGGTCGAACGACCGGTGCTGCCGACCTCCGCCACGCGTTGTCCGCGCTTCACCAGGTCACCTGGACGCACATGCAGCTTCGACAGGTGGGCGTAGCGCGTGACCAGGCCCTTGCCGTGGTCGATTTCGAGCTGCTGGCCGTACTGCGCATGCCAGTCCGCCGCCAGCACCACGCCGCCGGCCGCTGCGGCCACGGGCGTGCCGGCGTCAGCCGGGAAGTCCAGCCCCGCATGCAGGGCCGCGCGGCCGGTGAACGGGTCCGGCCGCACGCCGAAGCCCGAACCCACTGGCCCGTCCACCGGCGCCACGCTGGGCACCAGCAGCATCTGCAGGCGCGACTCCAGCAGCCGCGATTCGACCAGCGCCAGCAGGTCGGTGCCGAGTTCGGCGCGCTCGTCCAGCTGCAGCAGCAGCTGGCTCAGCCGATCGACCGCCGGCAGGCCGACCGGCAGGTAGGGCCCGCCCTGCCCGCCGCGCGCTGTCCCCTTGGGCGCCGCCTTCAGCCCGCTGCCGTCGACGCCCGCCAGGCCCGATACGCGGTCGCCCAGCGCCTCCATGCGCACCAGCCTGGCCTGCATCTCGCCCAGGCGCTGTGCCATCGCGTCCAGGCTGGCGCGCATGTGGCGTTCACGCTGGGCCAGCTCCCCATGCACGATCGGCCGCACCAGGTGGCTGACCACCGGCCAGCCGTCGCGCACCGCCTTCAGGAACACGAAGTGGTAGACGGTGCCCGACAGCAGGACCAGCACCCCGGCCAGCACCGCCAGCGCCGCCAGCAGCTGCAGCCGGCTGAACTGCAGCACGCGGGTGCGGGCCACCGTGCCGTGGGTGATCATGATCTGCATCGGGGATCGGCCTGGCTGGCGGGCGGGCCCGCGGGACGGAAAGGCCGGCGAGGCTACGCCAAAGCCTCCGCCCGGACAACCCGGAGCAACGCGGGGCGCCGGCGACGGCCCCTACACTGCCGGACGTGGATCTCCAGCTCACTTCGGGCGGGCAGTGATGCCCGCGCCACCGCACCGCCCGTCGACCCCGATCGAGGCCGCGCTCGCGTCCTCCGAAGCGTTGACGCGCCTGTCGGATCGGCTGCGGCGCTCCAACGCCTGCTTCGCCCTGATCGCGCCGCTGCTGCCCGCCGGGCTGCGCGCCCAAGTCCGGCCGGGTCCGATCGATGAAGAGGGCTGGGCTCTGCTGGTGCCCCACGCCGCCGCGGCGGCCAAGCTGCGGCAGCTGCTGCCGGCGCTCGCCGCCCACCTGCAGTCTTCGGGTGCGGGTCCGGTCACGATCCGGGTGCGCATCCTGCCCGGTGGCTGACCCCGTGAGCCGACAAGTTAGGGGGGAGCGTCCCGGAACGAGCCCCCTGCCGCTATCGTCGCGCCCACCTCCCCGTCCTCACCACGACGAGTCCCGATGAGCCTGTCGATGTCCCTGCCGAGCGGCCCCGCCGCGCTCGCCGACCGACCCGAGGCCGACACCGCCGGCAGCGATGCATCGTGGCGCCGCTGGGCCGACGCGATGCCCGACATCTGCCTGTGGCTGGACCCGCACAGCGGCCGCATCATCGATTGCAACCGCGCGATGTTCGGCACGCTGGGCTACACGCGCAGCGAGGTCTGCGGCTGGCCGCTGCACGCCTTCGCCGAGCCGCGCAACCTCGAGCTGGCGGCCGACACCTGGCAGCAGCTGGCCCGTGGCGGGGTGCTGTGCGACGCCGACTGCACCGTGCGCGCGCGCAACGGCTTCGAATTCGCGATCAGCGCCACCAGCCACCCGGTCACCGACGTCGACGGCCGCGTCATCGCCGCGCTGGTGGTCTGGCGCGACATCACCGAACGCCGCAAGCGCGAACAGGCGCTGCGGGCGCGCAAGCGCCAGCTCAAGAGCCTGGCCTACGAGCTGGTCACCGCCGATTCGCGCGAGGCCGCGCGCAGCGGCCAGCGCCTGCAGAACGACGTCGTGGCCCTGCTGGCCCGCGCCCAGACCCGCATGCGGCAACTCGGCAAGCCGGACGGCGCCACGCTGGGGGAGATCGAAGACCTGCTGAGCCGCGCCACCATCGTGGCCCGCGCCCAGGCCGCGCTGCTCAGCGCCGGCGACCCCAGCGACGACACGCTGCAAAGCGCGATCGAGCGCCTGGCCCGCGCCGTGACACGCGAAGGGCCGCTGATCGCCCGGGTCGAAGGCGAGCTGCCGCCCACGCTGGAACTGCCGCTGCCGATGCGCTCGGTGCTGATGCGGGTGCTGCAGGAGCTGGTGCTGAACGCCCGCCGCCACGCGCAAGCGCGCCAGCTGTGGATCCGCCTGCAGCTGGAGGACGACCGCCTCGCGATCGCCGTCGGCGACGATGGTGTCGGCTTCGACGTCACCCGGCTGCCCGCCTCGACCGATGCCGACGGCGGCTCGGGCTTGTATTCGGCGGAGGCACGCATGCAGGCGATCGGCGGCCGGCTGGTGCTGCAGTCGCGGCCGGGGCGCGGCACGCGAGCCGTGGCCACCGTGCCGGTGGTCGCGGAACCGCCGCCGAGCACGCTGAGCTGATCGGCACGCGCCCCGCCGCGTTGGCCCGCTGCTACGATCGCCAAGCCTCCAGCCGTCCCGCCCGGGGCGGCCGGCCACCGCCTGCGCCATGACCACCTGGACGCTCTTCAAACCCCTCGACCTGGCGCGCTTCGACCTCTGGCGCGACGACGACGCGGCCGAGCCGACCCTCACCACCTCCAGCCAGTACCGACTGAGCCATGGTCAGCAGACGCTCAGCCTCTTTGGCCGCGGCCTGCTGTACCACGACGGTGAGCTGCTGCCCTTCGGCGACATCTTCCGCATCGACCTGTTCGACGCGCTCGAGCAGGCCCTGCAGGTGCTGGACATTGCCTGGGACCTGCTGCACATCGTCTCGTACTACAACCCGCTGACGGACCGCTGGGACCTCGACGGCCTGCGCGACTACCTGTTCGAGCAAACCGACTGGTTCGACGGCTCGGAGGGTGACGACGACCTGCAGGGCTTCGGCGGCGACGATGTGCTCAAGGGCGACGGCGGCGTCGACGGCGCCCACTACCGCGGGATGCGCGCCGACTACCAGCTCGTGCGCATCGACGGCGGCTGGAGCATCGCCGACCGCAACGGCAGCCGTGACGGCAGCGACCGCCTCGAAGGCATCGAACGCCTGCACTTCAGCGACGGCGCGGTCGCGCTCGACCTCGATGGCGCCGCGGGCGCCGTGGCGCGGCTGGTGGCGACGCTGTTCGGCCCGCCAGAGATCGCGCGGGCGGACCTGATGGGCATCGGCCTCGCGCTGCTCGACGACGGCGTGACGGCCGGCGCCCTGGCTGCGCTGGCCGCCGGCAGCGGCTACTTCGCCGAGCGGGCCGGCTCGCACACCGACGAGGACTTCGTGCGGCAGGTCTACCGCAACGTCACCGGTGCCGAGGCCGATGCGGCCGCGATCCAGCACTACGCCGGGCTGCTGGCCAGCGGCACCGAGACGCAGGGCTCGCTGGCGCTCTGGGCCAGCCAGACCGACCTGGTCGCCCAGCGCATCGACCTGGTCGGGCTCGCTGCCAGCGGCATCGCGTACGACGCCGACGCCGCTTCCTGACTCACGCCACGCCACGCCGGGCCGGGCCTTGCGCCGGCGCGAGGTTGGCGCGTTGGTCGGCGCGCCATCGCCGGCGGGAAGGGCCGGCGCGCTGAGCCTAGCTGCGCCGGCCCGAGCCGCGGCGCGACACCCGCAGCGCCGCCAGCGCCAGCAAAGCCATGCTCAGCGTCGCCGGCTCCGGCACCGGCACCGCCAGCAGCATCGCCTCGCCCAGGTGGCGGTGCGTGACCGCCGTGGGATGGATGCGGTCCCAGTACAGGTACTCGTCCGGCGTGCTGCACTGCGTGCCGGCCACGCCGACGTAGCCGGAGAAGCAGGCGCCGGTGACGTTGGCGAGGCCGTGGTCGGCGGGGTGGTCGATCAGCTCGTGCTGCGCGGCAAAGACGTCCACGAAGGCGAGGTCGGCGCCGGGCAGCGCGGCTTCCAGGGCGCCAAGAGCCGCCAGCAGGTTGGTGTTGAAGAACGCGGACAAGCCGGTCAGCGCGGCGGACGCGCCTGACGCGAGGCCCGCCGGCGTGGCGCCCAGGTCGGCCAGGCCCGGCACCATGAAGTGGCGTGCGCCCAGGCCGTACAGCACCTGGATCGACGACACGAGGTTGTTGATGGCCTGCGCGGCGACGGCGCCGGTGTAGCCGTCGTACTGGAAGTCGTTGGCACCACCCCAGACGAAATACAGCGCATTGCCGTCGGCCGTGCCGCCGCCCAGCGTGGCCTGGAACAGGTCGACCTGGGACCAGATGCCGGTCATCTCCAGCGGTGTTCCGGCCAGCGCGCCGTTGCCGAAGCCGGTTTTGGCGCCGCCGTGGGCATAGTTCACCAGGCTGGCGCCCAGCCCATCGGCCAGGTACTCGACCGCCACACGGCCGTTGGAAAAGCGTCCCGCGTGGTAGTCGCCTGCCTGGGGCACGGCACCGCCGGTGGCGGCGAAGACGTTGCCGTTGTCCGACAGGCTGTCGCCGAAGGCATACACCGTGGTGTAGCCGGCGCGCGCCGGGGTGCTGGCGCCCAGCGCCAGGACGAGCAAGAACAATGCGGCCATCCAGTGGCCGACGGACCGAAACGCCATTTGATATCCCTCCCCGGCCCCATCGCCGGCGCGGGCGGATTCTAGGCGCGGAAATGAGCGGCAGCAGGATGACTTTCAGCCACTGCCGAACCCCGGAGGCAAGGGACGGCCGCGGTCCGCCGCTGGGGCGTGGTGCGGCTTTCGGAATCGAATGTATCTATGAAACGAAAGCCACTAGCGGCCAAGATACCGTCAAAAGTACCGTCTGGCTATGCTCGCACTGGGCAATGAAATGTGGAAGTTTCGGCGCAGGACGCGGTCTGCGCTGTACGCCCGCCGTCGAACCAGATCGGACGGTTGAAGGAGGGAAACTACCGGAACTCGCCTGACCCCCAGCTACACCATGCCGCAACGTTCCAATCTGTTCCAGCGTCTGGTCCTGGTGCTCCACGAAGCGCTCGCTCCAGAGTGGAACGTGACCGAGTCGAAAATGCTGCTGGATCGCGCAAGCGGAGAGCTTCGAGAAGTTGACATCGTCGCGTCCAAGCTGGTCATGGGCCACGAAATGCTGCTGTGCATCGAGTGCCGGGATCACGGTAGGCCAGCGGATGTCACCTGGGTGGATAGCATGGCCCAGAAGCATACGGACCTTCCGACATCAAAGCTTGTGCTCTGGTCGAGCAGCGGCTTCACTCGCGGCGCCAAGGCCAAGGCCGGCGCCCGCAAGATCGACATCGTCTCCCAGGCAAACGCGACTGAACACAAATGGGCGTTCCTCGCCCGCAAGCTTATTGGGGGAAAGGTGCAGTACCTGCAGCCCAAGTTTGCCGGGTTCGTTGATGTGCTGCGACCCGGTGGCTCGTTCCATCGCTTCGAGGACGTGCGCGGTATGAACCTCCACGACCGCGATGGCAGGGTGACCGTGTCGATGGATGCCATGCTTCAGCATGTGGAGGGCGATAAAAGGGTGGCATCGGTGCTACTGGATCACGCGCCAGACGGGAGCGGCAACTTTTGGATCAACATCGACCTCCCGCATGAGCTATTCGCCTTCCTTGATGGCGTCCTCTGCCGAACACATCGAATCGGTTTCGGAATCGTCACGCAAACTGGCCACGCACCGTTGCAGAGCCGATCTGCGGTGCACGAAGACAAGGTAGTCACCTTGGCTTCGGCCGAACTGCCCGCTGCCACCCTCGAAGTGCTGTTTGAAGAGACCGAATCGGGCAGTCGTCAGGTCCGGAATGTGATGCGGCCGAAGCCAGTGGGCAAGCTGAGCAAGAAGCCGCCGAAGTCCCCGCCCCGGTAAGACCGGGGGCGTCTCTCTCACGCGCGCGTACCGTGCGAGAAATTGCCGGGGGGCTTCACGCGCGCGTACCGAGCCCTTAAATGTTGGTGCTCACACACTATTTCGCGGCGCAGCGGAAGTGGAGCGAGGAGCGTGCCGGCCGAACGAACGGAACGCCAGCCTCCGGGTTTGTAGAGATGGTCTCGACTGCTTGCCCCGACCTCTCGCAGTGCTGGTTCGCCTCCACGTACAGGTCAGCCAGCAGCGCCTGCGGATCACCGAATGCACCGCCCGCGCTGGTCTTCGACGCCATGAAGGCGCCCCTGTCAGTCTGAACGACCCCCGTCGCGCAGCCGGCCAGCCACGCCAGCATGAGAACTGCCACGGTACGCCCCACGGCCCCGCATGCGGCTCGACTCGCCCCAGATGCTCCCATGGCTTCCCTCCAGCGTGTTCCCGTGTTGGCACAAGGATAGCCGGGCGCCGCTGGGGACTCGCGCAGCGCCGGCCCGGCTTACCCCGTCAGCGGCCGACGGCCCGTGAGGCTTCTGCCTGGCAGTTGATGTCGTTGGCGGCCATGTCTGCGGCTGCCAAGATCACGTCTAGCGCCTCCGCCAGCACCCCCCGAAGGGGATGGGCACCCTCCGCCTGCTGCAGCGCATCCAGGGCCTTTCTGGCGGTCTCGGCGATGGTGCCGAAGCCGCCCTGAGACAGGCTATCCATCCGGGCGATGGTGACGCCCAGGTCGGGAGAGTTCTGCTGATCGTTGTGAGTGCTGAACTGAAGAAGCTGTGCCATTGAGGCCTCCATGGGTGCAGTTGATGTCGCTGCCGGCTTCGACGCCAATCGAAGGGCGGCAGCCCAGACTAGTTGGCGTACCGGGCACCCGTGGACGGAACCGGCGAGTCTTGCGACTCCACATCTGGGCCGCCATTGAGGCGGGAGGCAAACAAGGAACGGATGCATCAGGACGCCAATCCCGAGCCGCTGCAATTCAGCGGTAGACCAATCCTAACTCAGTCGGGATAATGACTGTCAAGCGCTCCGATACCCTAATGCACGGATGTATTGAAATCATCCACTCAGGGGTCGAATTAATCCATGAATGAATCAATTGGCATCGTTGAAGCATGCGACTTCTTGAAGTGCAGTCAATTACAGCTGCTTCAAATGCTGGACGACGGAGACATTCCAGATCTCAACTTCGGGACGGCGTGGGTCATCCCCAGGGCCGCGTTCTTTCAGGCAGTCAACACACTTGCACTTCATGCCGCCACCCGGCGCAAGGGCATCGAGCATTCGCCCCCTCCATCGGCATCGCCATCAGCTACAGATGTAGTGCCAGCCGCGCCTCACGTTGAGCTTCCAAGTCTGGACGGCGCTTCCGATGAGCAAGTCTACGCACAGGAGTTCATCTCATCCCTCGGCATGAGCGTGAAGTTCAGCGATTCCGAAACTCAGAAGCGATCCAGAGTGGTTGAGAGCTACCTTCATGAAGGTATGGCGGTCCTGATCTATGAATTCACAGGCCGAACCGGACGCCGCGACTACTTTGCCGTTGTCGCCGATCCAGGTACAGGGCGCCAATCCGGGGAATTGATCGGGCCAAGCTATTCAATCAAGAAGACCAAGACAGCAGCAGCGGCCTTTGCACGGGCGCTCGCGACCGAAGGGCCGACCACGGCGCAGCCGGGGACGCCCGCAGCTCACCACATCGCCGCCAGCACGCTGACTGCAGCCGAGCGACGCGGCCCGGGCCGGCCTCGGAAGCCGCGATCGGCCTGACGCTACCTTTGCGCTGCAGCGGGAGACGGTCAAGGGAGGCCGCTATGCCCCGCCTTGCGTGTGCTCGCAGTGCTCCCACGGAGGCACGAGGCAATCACACGGCGGCCGGCTGGAGTCCTTCCTCGGGGTCGTTACCGCGGCAGTGAGGCGGGCGAGTCGAGCGCTCGGCTGCGCTGCCGAAGCTAGACGGCCTTGTGGCCGCTGACCCGCTGCGTCAGCGGCCCGAAGCTTGGCCCCAGTTCGTTGGGAGGTAAGCGGCAAGCCCGCGGCGTTCTTCCCACCTACCTTCAAGCCCCAGACACTGCCTCGCATCGAAGGCACGCGAGGGACAGGAGATGGGTGGACAGAGAAGGCGGCGGCTGGATGCGGGCACGTGG
>Ga0196963_10000879_pt1 | contig 22861 bp, 15 predicted proteins | sample S1_5metaG_FD_148600 | JGI IMG/M metagenome (GOLD analysis project Ga0196963, IMG submission 148600) | Soil microbial communities from Anza Borrego desert, Southern California, United States - S1_5 | ecosystem: Environmental > Terrestrial > Soil > Desert | place: USA: California | collected...
GAAAAACTTGTACCGCGGATTTTATGCAAAACATGACTATCGTCTTTGATGATTTCCTACCGCGCTGGAATTACCGCGCGCTTCCACAGCGAAACTGATATCGGGAAGTTATTTTTGACGATATCCTAATTGACCTTCAGTTAAAGGAATGAATAATTGTTACTTAGTAACAAAATTTGACTTAGCGCAATATAAATAACAACCACATCAATTCGAAGGTGTTCGTTATGCCACGTTGCATGGAAGCGTGGATCACGCGTCTATTATTTTTCACTTTCTGTTGCTAATTCCTGCCCGGCTTTAAAACAAATTCTAGTTAAGAACAATGTCTTAGGGATTATTGGGTCTGTCTTGAAGATGCTTTCCGGAGAGCAGGAGGCTGAGCGTTAACTAGAAAGAGCATGTTTTTTACTTGGATGTAAGAACAATTATTAACTTTTTGCCGGCTCTTATTATTAGGTCTAGTCTGGCTGATTTGTTCAACAACGCCATTCTGAACCATACTGCTAAAAAATTGGGAAACTTTAGATTATCTAAATTTCTCTAGATCACGGAGTAGCACATGCTGACAATCGATTTTTTTGGTCAAGCCTGTACATCACTGCGATGCCATAAAACAGGCATTCAGATCGTATCTGACCCATGGTTTTCAGGACCGGCACACTTGAATTCGTGGCACGCCTTCCCGGAATGGACGGCTGAAGAGGTGGGGCAGATCAGAAAGCGAATCGATGACGCTACCCATATCTATTTGTCCCATGAACATGCGGATCACTTCGATCCGCAATTTCTGCGAACCTTAAGTCGCAAGACAATTTTGGTGGGGGACTTTCAAAATGAGCGTTTTCGGAAAGAGTTGCAGAATCTTTCTCAAATCCATGAGATTAGATATTTACATCATGGGGAAATTATCCAGCTTGGCGATTCCGTGTCGGTCCAGCTTTTTATGCAACAGCCGGCGTTCCGTACAGATTCGATCCTGCTCGTTCAGACAGCGGACGGTTGCGTCCTTAATGCCAACGACTGCGGCCTGAATACCGCCACGCTCCGGCGCATTGCACGAAAGCATCAGGTAACCGTCTTTCTCTTTACGCTCAATTATATGGCCAATGGCTACCCTATCTCCTACCTATTCAGTGGAGATCCCAATTTCGATGCGCAAATGCAGGCCGTGCGTGATCAAACGGTAGACACATTCCGGCTTGCGATGCAGGCTCTGAATCCAGCGCTTTCGGTAGTGTTTGCCGGCCCTGTAACCTATGGTGATTCGATCAACGAACACCTGAATCAGCACTCCGAAGCCTGTAACTGGTCGGCGATGGTGGCCGAGCTGCAATCTGAAGGCCCGGTGATCTGGCCAGCACCATTCTCCACAATCGAATGTAATGATGGCGCAGTGTCTCGCTCGATGATTCTTGATTGGGAGCCGTTTCGTACCCGGCCTCATATGTATAGCCAGCCATTAGCAGGAGTGGTCCCATCTCGGGAACAGATTCTTCAAGCTGCGGAACGCTTCGTGAACAGACTTTCCGCAGTACTGCAAAAGACTGGCCGGCGGGTGCATATTCCATTGATTTTGTCTGGAGTGGCTTCATTGGACCGGATCGAGTCAGACTTGCCGGACTGGTCTCTTGAGATCGATTTCGATCGCCAGCGTATACGCTTCATGGACAGGAATCCCTTGTTGCCACCTTATCTGCAAATTTTGGCGCCGACACAAATTCTGTACGGATTCCTGTCTCTGCAGTCGAATGTCGATGACATCCTTTTGTCTGCACGAGCGCGCTTCAGAAGAGATCCGGATACGTTCAATCCGGTGCTGCACGACCTCTTACGCTACGGAGGTGATGAGTTGTCAGCGCAGGCATTGATCAACTGGTCGGTGCGCCTGCCGAAATGTAGCGAGTCAATTACCGTGGATGTAGACGGTGAGCCACGCCGCATTCCTAAGTTCTGCCCGCATGAGGGCGAGAGCCTGGAATCGGCGCAGATCATGAACTGCCATCTCGTATGCCATAGGCATCGCTGGAAGTTTGATCTTAATACCGGGCAATGCGTGGTCGGTGATAATACCGTCAATCTTTACGCCCTGGTGGAGGGCGTTGCTGAATAAATCAGCTTCATAGATGGAAATGCGGGATGGATCGAATGCCGTTTCTGCAACGTTAATTTTCGATAGGCGCGGATTTATCAGCAGGTGGAATCAGGCAGCCAAGGGATGGGACTGCTTGGCAATGGATGAAATCCCCCCGTCGGCCGTGATCATCCGGTCTTTCTTGATAATGTGCATGAGTTCGAAATTCTGCGCGATATTTGGGTTGAACGAAAAGATTTGACCCCCGTCATCGGTTAATCATCCGCCTGATCGACCACGCCGAAGCACGGCATCGGGTTAGCCCAGATGCTCGTACGTCCGCACATCACCGCGAACCCACCGGCATCCCGGCATGCCCGGCCCAGCAGATGCTCAGGGCGCCTGTTTCCCCGCCGCTTCCGACAGTTGCCGGCTGTTCTTGTGCTCAGCCGGACTCATTTGATATGACTTTTTGCGTGGACTCCAAGTAATGAATAAATGTTTTAGTTCGGCAATACTCGGTCAGATAGTGCCGCTGCGTCGTTCGTACGAGGTGAACCATTCACCGTCACATGTATGCCGGCTCCAGGATTTTCAAGATTTCCACTATCGTCTACAGAGCGGCTCTTGATCTCCACTGGCCCGGATGAACTTGGTTTCCAGGTATAGCTCCAGCCCTCATGACCATTAGCCGGATGCCAGGTGGTTCCATCATCGACGGATACTTCGACACCACCCACTACCCCGCCGCCAGTGTCAGATGCTGTGCCGGTAATCGTGAGAGAGATCCCTGATTGCACAGTCGAACCGGCTGCCGGCGAGGTGACCGTCGAGGTCGGAGGGATAGTATCGGTTGACTGGCTCGCCGCTATTAATCCAGGCTGCAGACTTTGCGGCTGTACGCCCATGTCGGCAAACAGGTTTACCGTGGCCTGCTGCATCCGCACATCTGGCGTTGTGCTGGCGCTTGGCGTGGCGGAGTCAAAATCGTGGTGTCCGTCCAATCCCCATGACCATCGGTTGGTGCCGGCGCCAAACACCAATGCACCGCTGCTGTGGCGATAAAGGGTCAAATTATGGGTAGCCGTGCCCGGACCATAAACTAACCCATGATCGAGAAGATACCATTCTTTTCCCAAACTGACGGTAGTGGATGACATTCTGGTTACGCCGGCAGGTTCGAAACCGTTATCGAGCGCCTCGTCCCACTCGTAGCCCAATACCCCGCGCGGAAGGGCGGCAACCTGGCCCGGCGTCAATGTCTCGATGCTCGTGTTGCGCCAGAAGCGTAACTTGCTGTACGCCTCGGGCACGGTAATGCTAAGCGCATCCTGGCAGCAATTGACAGTATAAATTGTGCCAGTCAGTTGATTCTCGGGCTTGCCGCCATCCGCTGGCGGACTGAACCGGGGATCGCGCCAGGTGCCGGTCCAGATGTTCGGTAACGGGTCAATTTTTCTTTCAGCCTCGGTCTCCTTGTAGGTGACGAGGGTGCGGTACGGCGTGTTGGCGCCATCGATGCTTGGTTCCCAGCGGGTCTTCCAGTATATCTCGTTGCCGGTAAAGAAGGCTAGATGAACGCCAGCGTTGCGCGCCGCTTCAACATTGGCGCGCTGCCCGGCAGACCAGTATTCGTCATGGCCAACCGAAAGGAACACTTTGTGTTGAAGAATCTTCGCCCCTCGGCGTTCGGTGTCTACATTCGTGGAGTAGCTGATATCATAACCGTTGGCCTCCAGCCAACGCACCATGGGATACTCATCGCTAAAGAACCAGGCTCTCTTGAATTCATTGCCTCGAGTACTGAATGGACGGTTATAACTGACTTTATACGCACGACCGGCCGGCGAGCCCACATAGAGGCTGTTCCCGCCGTAATCATTATAGGCTTGCCACGTCGCATCGGAAGTCTGGTAGAGCAGGTCTGAATTACTGGCATCATCCCGGACAATGAAGACAATATGGCTGGCTCCTCCCGTATCCGTACGCACGGCTCTTGCGAAATAAATCCCTGAAGTGGCATCAGCCGGAATAGTCCACGAGGCCGAGATTTTCCAATTGCCACAATCGACGAGTCCCGTCGTCGGCTCATTAAGGCAGTAAGGCTGAATTTGTGGCAAGGCTACCGAGGGGTTTATAGTGGAAATCTTGCGAGCGCCGTTGCCGCCGTAGTAACCTATGCGATAAATGTCAAGCCGATAATTGTCGGCATCCGTATCGATTTTAAAGGAGACCGTCTGCCCGCGGTTCACGCTGATGTCGGTTGCAAAGCCTTGGATGCTCGGGTCGCCGGCACCGGCTACATCCCACTCAGACGATGGGCTGCCTGGCTTGCAATTCTCGGCTACGATTGGGTTGGCGGCCTGCGCCGCGCAAGGATTACTCGCGGCAGCGGCAAGCGGCTGCTTGGCAACAAGCTTGGGCGCTGCCGCGGCGGTAATAGGCGAGTTCGTAGTTTCCGATACTAGCTTTAGAACTGATCCGGCTGGCGGAGTTGACGCAGGTTGGCTTACTTGCGTCAGGGGTTCGGGAACGGGCGCGGATATGTCGAAAGACAATCGCTCTAGCGCGGTCATTAGATCCCATACAATGACTTTTCCGGTTTTGTCTACACTGGTTAGGGCCTTCTGATTAGAATTGAAAGCGGCCTTGATGACGGAATCCTTATGTGTCGCCAGAAGCTGGGGCAGTTTGCCGGACATATCCCACAAAGAAACCGGCTCGTTCTCGCCTATGCTAGCCAATGTCCTGCCGTCCGGGCTGAATGCCAGATCCGTGACATGGCCCTTGCTTGGCAGGCTTGCCTGTTCCTGTCCTGTCGCTGTATCCCAGAGTTTAATCTGAGCATCCTGGCCGCCCGTGGCCAAAATCTTACCGTCCGGGCTAAACGCGAGTGCATCGATGTTATTTTGATGACTGCCTAGCATCGGAATTAATGTGAGTGCGTTAACGCTACCTTGATGGCCGGCCAGAACCTGAAGTGTAGAGCCGGATTGCGAATCCCACAGCGTGACGCGGGCATCCTGATCTACAGTCACTAGCGTCTTGCCGTCCGGACTGAATGCCAGATCCGTAATGGCGGCACTTCCGGGAAGGAATAAGTGGATATTGCCGGATACGAAATCCCATAGCCGAATTGAATTATCGCTTACGATAGCGAGTGTGCTGTCATCCGGACTGAAAGCAATGCGCTTGATCGGACTTACATATTGGCTTGGAAGCGTCATGCGCACTAGACCGGAAGTTACATCCCATAATGTGATTTGCCCTTCGGAATTCATATTGGCAAAGGTATTTCCATCTGAGCTAAAGGCGACGAGATCCCTGAAGGAAGCCTTAATCGCTGGATTGGCATTTGCAACTTCAGGAGCATTCTTGGCTTGAGTATAGGCAGTCCAAATCAAGATAGTCAGGACGAAACCCGTCAGGTATTGATATTTCATGTTCGGTTTCTTCACGTGCATACTCCCGTACAACTTGATACTTAAAACGAGGCGGCCATGAATCAGGCCATTCTTAAATGCACATTTATAAGCGAGCTAATGCGCCATACAGGTTTATTTAGCGATTAATTGCATTACACGTTACCTCCGTACTTTAAAACCGCGACAACTCGTCAATGTTGGCTTTTTCGATGAATTTTCCAACACTGGTTATTCGGGGACCGGGCCTGATTTTAAACAATGGTTTTCTACACCCCCTTGATTAACTTTTCCGATACCCGCTCGGGCATCGAAGCTCTCAAATGCTGGCCTTGTCTAATTGCCAGGTTAAGCCGCGTGGAACGCGGAGTCTGTCAAACGGCGAGCCTGGACTGCTTTTGTTCGGCATCCATAAAACCTGAAGGTCCAGCAAGCTATAGGATTGGCTAGGCAATAGAATGGCAGCTGCATCTGTTGCAAGGCGTGGTAACGTTTTTCATGGTCGGTGTCCCATGACCGGCTCAAAAACAGCAGGTCACCTAAAAATACAGTTAAAGTCACAGCAGTTGGCATATTGCACCAGGACCCTGCCCATATCGGAGGTGAGCGTCTGCTGCGGTAGCTCTATCATTACACCAGTCTAACCCAACTGAATATCGGTAAGACTACCTAAACATTAAAATATTGGCTTCAAAGGATTCACAGAGGAGCCCTACTTGGACCTTGATATTAGAGGTCGGTGAAGATAGCTATGGGACTCGCACAGGATTCCAAACGGCATACCGGGCGGATATCCCGCATATGCGATCATGAACAGGGATGAAGAATGGCTGGGCCGGATAATGAGAGAACGCGGCTTTGCCCGAAAACCGGATCAGTTAAACGGGCTGGTAAAAGCCGCTATTCATATTCCGCCACAGGCGGACAAGCGCAGACCAGGTGCCGGTCGCCATAAACGTTATCGATGCGCCCCACCGGCGGCCAGTACTTATCATCATGCTGATGGCCGGCCGGAAAAAAAGCCTGCTGTCTGGAATAAGGCAGCGTCCATTCTTCCAGCAATAAACGATGCGTATGCGGGGCATTGCGCAATATATTATTTTCAGCGTCGGCCGTGCCGTCTTCGATGGCCTTGATTTCCTGGCGGATCGCGATCAGCGCATCGCAGAAACGGTCGATTTCAGCTTTATCCTCGCTTTCGGTCGGCTCGATCATCAGCGTGTCCGCGACCGGGAACGAGACGGTCGGCGCGTGAAAGCCGAAGTCGATCAGGCGCTTGGCGATGTCGTCGACGGTAATGTTGCAGGATTTCTTGAACGCCCGGCAGTCGATGATGCATTCGTGCGCGACCCAGCCGTTCTTGCCGGTGTACAGGACCGGATAGTAGGGCGCCAGTCGCTTGGCAATGTAATTGGCGTTCAAAATGGCTACCAAAGTCGCGCGTTTCAAGCCGGCCGCGCCCATCATGGCGATGTAGGCCCAGGAAATGGTCAGGATGCTGGCCGATCCCCACGGCGCCGACGATACGGTACCGATGGTGCCATGCTTGTCTTTGGCGGGATTGACACCTTTGACGACCGGATGCTCGGGCAAAAACGGCGCCAGATGGGCGCGCACGCCGATCGGGCCGACGCCGGGCCCGCCGCCGCCATGCGGAATGCTGAAAGTCTTGTGCAGATTGAGATGGGCGACATCGGCGCCGATCTTGCCGGGCCGGCTCAAGCCCACCAGCGCGTTGAAATTGGCGCCGTCCAGATAGACCTGTCCGCCATGCTGGTGGATCAGATCGCAGATGGTGCGGAACGACTGTTCATAAACGCCATGCGTGGACGGGTAGGTGATCATTAGCGCCGCCAGCGTGTCGTGATACTCGGTGACTTTCGCCTGTAGATCGTCCAGGCTGACGTTGCCATTCTCATCGCAGGCCACGACGACGACTTTAAGCCCTGCCATGGTGGCACTGGCCGGGTTCGTGCCGTGCGCGGACGCCGGTATCAGACAGATGTTGCGCTGGCTCTGGCCGATGACTTCATGGTGTTTGCGGATGACCAGCAAGCCGGCGTATTCGCCCTGGGAGCCGGCATTCGGTTGAAACGAGAAGGCATCAAAGCCGGTCAGGTCACAGAGCATATCCTCCAGTTCGGCGAACATTTGCTGATAGCCATGAGTTTGATGCAACGGCGCAAACGGATGCAAACTGTTGAATTCATGATAGGAAATGGTCTGCATGGCGGTGGCCGCGTTCAGCTTCATCGTACAGGAGCCCAGCGCTATCATCGAGCGGTCCAGCGCAATGTCCTTCCGCGCCAACCGGCGCATGTAACGCATCATTTCCGTTTCCGAATGGTAGCGTTTGAATACGGGATGCTCGAGGATGGCATCGGTGCGCAATAGCGATTCGGGAATGCACTCGGTTAACGACGCATCGAGCGCATTGATGTCGGGCAGGGAGGCAAAAGGCGATGAAAAGACCTGCCAGAGCGCCCTTAAATCGTTGCGCGTCGTCGTTTCATCGAGCGAAATGCCGATATGGTCGGGGTCGACGACGCGTATATTGATATGGGCTTCGGCGGCATGCGCGGCGAGGCGCTTGGCCCGGTGCGGCGTGTGCACGAGCAGGGTGTCGAAATAGCATTCGCTGATGACGTGGTGGCCCAATTGCCTGAGGCCGGCGGCCAGGATTTCCGCATAGCGATGCACGCGGCCGGCGATCAGGCGCAGGCCTTTGGCGCCGTGGTAGATGGCGTAAAAGCTTGAGATAACGGCCAGCAGCACCTGCGACGTGCAGATATTGCTGGTGGCCTTGTCGCGGCGGATATGCTGCTCGCGCGTTTGCAGGGCCATGCGCAGCGCGATCTGGCCGTGATTGTCCTTGGATACGCCGATAATGCGGCCCGGTACGGAACGCTTATAGTCGTCCTTCGTGGCAAAAAACGCGGCATGCGGGCCGCCGTAACCCATCGGCACGCCGAATCGCTGCGAATTGCCGACGACGATATCGGCCCCGAAGGCGGCGGGGGGCTTGAGCAGCACCAGGCTTAACAGATCCGCCGCGACCGTGACCAGCGCCGACTTGCCATGGGCGAGCGCAGTAATTTCACTCAGATCATGGATTTCGCCTTTCGAGCCCGGGTACTGCACGATCAGCGCGAAGAAGTCGTGCCGCGCCAACTCATGATACGGATCGCCGACGATAATCTCATAGCCTAGGGAATGCGCGCGGGTTTGGATGACGGCGATGGTCTGCGGGTGGCAGTCCTGATCGACGAACACGCTGTTGGCCGCGCTTTTCGACAAGCGCCGCGACATGGTCATCGCTTCAGCCGCGGCGGTGGCTTCATCGAGCAGCGAGGCGTTGGCCAGTTCCATGCCGGTCAGATCGATCACCATTTGCTGGAAGGTTAACAGGGCTTCGAGCCGGCCCTGGCTGACTTCGGCTTGATAGGGCGTATACGCCGTGTACCAGCCGGGATTTTCCAGCACGTTGCGCTTGATCACGGCCGGCATGATCGTGCCGTAGTAACCCATGCCGATCATGGAGGTGAATGCCTGATTGCGTGCGCGCATCCTGCGCAGGTACTTGAGCACGGCGCGCTCGCTGATCGTTTCGGTCAGCTTGAGCGGCTCGTCGGCCAGAATGTCGGCCGGAATGGCCTGTTCGATAATGTCTTCCAGTTCATTCAAGCCGAATTCGGCGAGCATGGCCTGAATCTGCCGTGAATCGGGCCCGATGTGGCGGTGGATGAAGTTACCGCGCATTTCCAGTTTGTCCAGGCTGAGGCGGGGAGAGGGCATGAGTTTATCTCCGGTAGCGATGGGGGATGAAAGGCAGTTGCGTAACCGTGACCGGAAGCTGGTGGTTACGGACCCTTGCGTAAAGGGCGCGTCCTTCGTCCGGCGCGAGGTTGTGCAGCATCGCCATGGCAATCGGGCGGCCGAGGCTGGGAGAATAGCCGCCGCTGGTGACATGGCCGATGGCGTCTCCTGCCTCATCAGTAATGATGCAGCCTTCACGCACGGGTATCTTGCTTTCGACCCGCAGGCCGACGCGGCTTTTTTCCGTGCCTTGCTGTAGCTGCGCCAGAATCCTGCCGGCCCCCGGAAACCGGTCATGGCCTTTTTTGATCAGCCAGCGCAAGCCCGCTTCCACGGGCGTTGTCGATTCGTCGAGTTCATGCCCGTACAGGCACAGGCCCGCCTCCAGCCGTAAGCTGTCGCGCGCGCCGAGCCCTATGGCTTCCACCACCTCTTCAGCCAGCAATACGCGAGCAAGATGATCCGCGTGCTGACTGGCGACCGAAATTTCAAAGCCGTCTTCACCGGTATAACCGCTACGGCTGATCGAGCAGTGGATGCCGTCGATGTCGTCTTCACAAGCCTGCATGAAAGATAAATGAGTGGCCGCTGTAGAGAATTTCCGCATGACCGTTAGTGCGGCGGGGCCTTGCAGGGCGAACAATGCCTGATCATCCAGTTCCTTGAAATGACAGCGGTCAGATAAACGGCTTTTAAAGTGCTTGAAATCCTTGTCCTTACAGGCTGCGTTGACAATGACCATGAGCCCTGAAGGCAAGCGGGTCACGATGATATCGTCGATGATGCCGCCGTTATCATTGGTCAAAACCGTATAGCGTTGCTGGTGGAGTGCGAGTCCGGTAATGTCGCTGGGCGTCAGCATCTCCAATTCGCTGGCGGCCGAATCGCCCAGGATCAAGCATTGGCCCATGTGCGAAATATCGAAAAAACCCGCGTGATGACGGCAATGCAGGTGTTCATGCAGCGTGCCGTTGGGGTAGTGTATCGGCATCTGATAACCGGCAAAAGGCACCATTTTGGCGCCCAGCTCAAGATGAAGGGAGTAAAGCGGTGTTTGTTTTAACGTGGTCACAATCCTGGCTCCGCGTGTCGGCAAGGTCCCAGTGTAACGCCGATGGCCCGTTAAGCCAAGTCAATCGATGGACTGGCAAATCGATTATGCCGAACGCGCACTTTATGGCTACAATAGCTCTGGCACAACTAGATTAATAAAGCATTAAATGTACGATGTCATAGAGGATCGGCCTTGGCCAAGTTAGGATGCCAAGACATTCCAAGTCGCCTGAGCGTGATCAGAACAGATCGATAACTATATGCCAGCGAAAAAACAAACAATTTAGAGAAAGCCCAAGTCTACATAATCCAATGACCGAAATGACCGATAAATCCGCCCCGCCTGACTCAGTAAATGAAAATAATCCTTCGCAAACCGAGCGCCGCAAGCAATTCCGACGCGCCTCTGATTATCAGGCCGAGCATTTTCAGAATATTTTTTCTTCATTTGAAATTTTTGGCCGCCATGTTTTGCTGTTAGACATTCAGGCGCGTGTGTTGTACCGATCGAAAAAAGTTGATGCTCTTTTGGACGGCGATGCCATAGCCTTGCGGTTGGAGCCGAAATTCACTTTGCTCGACCCGAGCAATGCAAGACAATTCAAGGCATTTGTCGATGGTTTGGCGCACTCAATTCACTGTACTGTCGATGCGGACTCCCCAGGGCTTAATCCCAGGCGGGCTAGAAGCTGTATTTTGCTGTTGGAGCGCGCCGATAGTTCTCCCTTGCTGTTGAGCTGTTTTCCAATGCAGCCATCGTCCGGCAGTCGGGATGAACTGAAAATTATGGCGATACTGTGCGATCCTGGCTGTTATTCCAAGGAACAATGGGGGGCATTTCAGGATTTATTCAGCTTGACCGCCGCCGAACTAAGGCTGTGTCTGGCCTTGGCGGACGGACTGTCACTGGCCGAGTACAGCCAAAAATACGATGTCACTGACAATACTGCTCGCAGTCAGCTGAAGAAGGTTTTCGAGAAGACCAATACCCGGCGGCAAGGTGACTTGATGCGGTTAATATTTTTGCTGACGCGGTTATAAAAATAACAGTTTTCAAAAGGTTTATCACCCAAATGGGTGATGACGGGAATGAGAAAAAAAAGGATAGTCTTTCTCGGAACCCGTAAAAAACAACAACTAGCGGGGGAATCAATTAGCAATGGGGGAATTTAAATTTTTATTTCAATAGGGAATCATCATGAAAAAAATATTTTGTTCCGTTCTACTCAGTTCAACTCTGTTAGGAGTTAACACCGCAAATGCCGCTTTTTTCACTTTCGATGGCAATATTGCAAACCATAATGACGTCGTCACTATAAATTTCTCGCTCAATAATGATGCAAATAATGTCAGGGTATGGACAGATTCGTGGTTAAACGGCACTAATTTTGATCCAATAACAGCCTTATGGAACGGAACTACAGGTGCTTTGATCGCTGAGAATGATGACGATTCGTCAATAGCGCTAGGACAAACCAGTTTTGATTCAGGATTCGCGCTTGATTTTCTGGCAGCCGGCGATTATTTCTTTACTGTGGCGACATATGATAATTTTGCGCAAGGAAGCCATATTTCCGATGGTTTCCTATATGATGCTCAAACGCCAATTCCCTTATCTCAGTGGAATCAACCAGTCAGCGGCATCAACAAGGGATCTTATTGGAGAGTGAATCTGGATGGTGTCGACAGTGCTAGCGTCGGCGCTGTTCCGGTTCCTGCCGCTGCCTGGTCGTTTGGTTCGGGGTTGATGGGATTGCTGGGTTTCAATCGCAAGCGCGCTCAATCATTAGCGGTGTAAACGCGGCCAGCCATTGCTCAATAAAAACAAAACCGCCTTCGGATATCCGAAGGCGGTTTTTTGTTATTTTTTATTTTTTTTCAATAGAGCGTGTTTTCAGCCCGTATAGCTGACATAAGCCCTGTAACCCGCAAGGACGGCCAGTATAAGAAAAATTACGCCGCTGATTTTGTGCAATAGAGTTAACGGTATCTTCTGCAGAATGGTACGGCCGGCTAGAATGCCCAGGGCCGATGTCGAGGATAAGGCGGCTGTAGCGCCCAGCCAGACGGCGATCGGCGAAGCCGTACTGCTCAGGGCGACGACGGCCAGCTGCGTTTTATCGCCGAATTCAGCCACTGTAATTAGCAGAAATGTGGTAAAGAAAATGCCATGGCCGCTTTTTTCCTTGACTTCCTCGTCTTCATTGTCCTCGTCTATGCGCAATGCATGAATGCCAAAGGCGGCAAACAAGAAAGAGACGGTGGCCGCAACGATATATTCAGGCAGCCAATTGGCAATGGCGACGCCGAAAACCACCGCCAGCGTATTTAAGAAAGCGAAGGCGGCAATGGCGCCGAGCATAACCGGCAACCCTTTGTGCCTTGATGCCAGAGTCATGCACACAAGCTGGCTTTTATCGCCAATTTCAGCCGCTACAATCAGCGCAAAGCTGGTCACGGTCGTGGCCGTTATTTCAGCCAGATTGCCGGAAGTCAGTAAAGATAAGAAGTGTTGTAAAGAGTTTTGAAAGAAATTTTGCAGATCATCCATTTTTTGCCTCTGTTGACAAGCATGAAGGGCGACCGGTTGGTCGCCTTTCAGTTTGGCGTGTGATTTATTTAAGAACCGCGCAAGACGGGAATGGTTATTAGCTCATCAGATTATCAAGCACCATCATGATGATGAAGCCGATCATGAGGGCGAAAGTGGCATAACGCGAGCGGCCGCCGGAGTGAGTTTCCGGAATGATTTCCTCGCTGATGACGAAAAGCATGGCGCCGGCGGCAAATCCCATGGCGATAGGCAGTATCGGTTCGAACAGCGTGACCATGGTGATGCCCAGCAAGCCGCCTACGGGTTCGACCAAGCCTGTGATAGTGGCGATGCCTATGGCTTTCCAACGGTTATAGCCGAGACCTGCCAGCGGTAAGGCAACGGCCAGACCTTCAGGAATATTTTGCAGGGCAATAGCGATAGCCAGAATCACACCGTTTTTGATTTCTCCTGAACCGAAGCTGACGCCGACAGACATGCCCTCCGGAAAATTATGAATCGTAATAGCGATAATAAATAGCCAGATTTTTTTTAACGAAGTCAGTTGCGCATCTGAGACGGTCTCAAAATGAACATGGGGCAACTGGCGATCGGCATAATGCAGAAATAGCCCTCCAGCCAGCATGCCGATGGAAACGACATAGATACCGTTGCCGGGCCAAATCTCATTGCCATAGGTCATGCCGGGAACCAGCAGGGAAAAAGCCGTTGCCGCGAGCATCACACCGGCCGCTGCGCCGAGCATGCTATTGAACAGGTTGACTGATATGTTTTTAAAAAACAGGGCGGGCAGGGCGCCAATGCCTGTCGCCAGTCCTGCCAAAATGCTGGCGACAAAGCCAATAACAACGATTTTGCCGAAAATCAGATATAAAGCGCCGAATAGGACGATCTGCGACAACAGGAACAGCCCGGCCACAATACTCCAGCGCTTCAATGGCGGCATGGCTAATAGTTTTTGATAATTCTCACTGGATTTTATGCGGGCTAGTTGATATTCAAAGTAGCGTTGTATTTTATTGACAGTATTTATCGTGATTGTCATAAACGTTGCCTGCCTCAGCTGACTGGATAGTTGTAATTATTGTGCATGGCATTATAGCTAAATACCTTGCGCTTGTATGGTTATAAAAACCTAGGGAATTCAATAGATCTATGCCTGCAGCATCGTAATGTAATTTGCCCGGATATAGGAATATTTCCTTTTTTTCAGGTACGCCTGTGTCTTTCCCGCTGATTTGGCTATCATGCTGGCTCTTAACTTGGGGGAGAAATGAAGAAAAATCTCGTTTATGGAGCGATAGGGCTTTTTACCCTGTCCTCGCTGTCTGCCGTTATGGCGGAAGAACAATCAAAAGTCACGCTGGAAACAATCGATGTTGTAGGTGTTACGCCATTGCCTGGCAGTGACGTCGAAGCCGCTAAAATACCTGCCAATATCCAGACGGTGACATCAGAACAATTGGAAAAGGCGCAGAGTCTGTCTTTGAACGAATATATCAATCGCTATCTGGGCAGCGTCCATGTCAATGAAGCACAGAACAACCCGTTGCAGCCTGACATTTATTACCGTGGTTTCGTCGCCTCGCCATTGCTGGGATTGCCGCAAGGCTTGTCGACCTATGTGAACGGCGTTAGGTTTAACGAGCCTTTCGGCGATACGGTCAATTGGGATTTGATTCCCAAAGGCGCGATTGACACGATGGCGTTGGTGCCGGGCTCCAATCCGATGTATGGCTTGAATACGTTAGGCGGCGCCATAGCGCTGAAGACCAAAACCGGTTTTACCGCGCCCGGCCATCAGCTGGAAGTCTATGGCGGCTCATGGGACCGGCATTCGGAGGAATTGACCAGCGGCGGCAATAACGGCACCTGGGGTTATTTTGTCGATGTGCACAATTTCGGCGAACAGGGCTGGCGCGATTTTTCGCCTACGCGAGCCAAACAGGTTCTGGGCACTTTGAGCTGGCAGAACGACAGGGGAGAACTTGATTTAACACTGGCCGCCAACGACAACGACATGAAGGGCAATGGCGCGGCTCCTGAACAGTTGCTGGATCTGGGCAGGAAAGCCGTGTTCACGCACCCTGACCAGACTATCACCCGCATGTTCTTTTCCGAACTGTCCGGCAGTTATGATCTGACTGATGATATTGAATTAAGCGGTAATGCTTATTTCCGCCAGAACCGGATCAAAACTTTTAACGGCGATGACAGTGATTTTGATGGTTGCGAAGATGATAGTGGGCTTTTGTGCGACGAATCAGGTGAAATTCCGGTTGTCGATATCAACGGCAACCTGGTGCTTGAAGATGACAGCGTGGAAGGCGCTACCAATAATACCAGCGCCACCAATATGCGCAGCCGCGGCGGCACCATTCAATCGATGTTCAAACATGACTGGTTTAATCATGAAAACAACCTGACGGTCGGCGCCAGCTATGATTATGCTGACGTGCATTTTGGTTCCGATACCGAATTGGCGCGCCTGACGGATGACCGTGGCACGATAGGCAGCGGTATCCTGATCAGAGACGCCAGGGTGCGCTTGAACACCAATACCGAAACCTATGGCTTTTATCTGAGCGATACATTCTCGGTAACTGACGAGCTGGCCGTCACCTTGGCCGGACGTTATAACCATGTCAGCATCACCATGGCCAATCAGTTCATTGACGGCGAGGACAAATTAAGCGGCAAGCATAGCTTCGAGCGTTTTAATCCGGTTCTCGGCTTTACTTATCAGATTATCGATAACGTCGGCATGTACGGCAGCTATAGCGAATCCTCGCGGGCGCCGACGCCAATGGAGTTAAGCTGCGCCGATGAGGACGATCCTTGCCGGTTGCCGAATGCGTTCGTTGCTGATCCGCCACTGGATCAGGTCGTGGCCAAAACCTGGGAAGGTGGCTTCCGCGGTAATTTCGACAAGTTCATGGAAAAAGGCGATATGAAATGGAATCTGGGCTATTTCCATACCGTGAATCATGACGACATTATCTTCAATCGTGGCGGCGATAGCATCAGCGAGGGATTCTTCAGCAATGTCGGGCAAACCCGTCGTTACGGAATTGAAGCCGGCACCACACTCAACTACGCAGAATTATTCAGCGGCATTGACGATTGGCATTTTGCGGCCAACTATACTTATTTGAATGCGCGATTCATGGATGGTTTTACCATTCAAAATCCATTGGATGAAGATGAGCCGGTTCAGGTGACGCGTGGCAACAGAATTCCGGGCATGCCAGAGCATATTTTCAAGGCGTCGATCGGAGTTGATCTATGGAAACGTCTGTCTTTGGGTATCGATGGCCTGTACAGCGGCGATCAGTTCTTTAGAGGCGACGAAGCCAACACGACGGCAAAATTGGCTGGTTATTGGCTGTTTAATGCGAGAGCGGAATATAAGGTCAATAAACACCTGGCCTTGTTCGGCAGGGTGGATAATATTTTTGATAGGGAATACGCCTCTTTCGGCGTCTATGGCGAAGCTGATGAAGTCTTGGGCGAGGCTTTCGATAGTGGCCGTTTTGTTTCCCCAGGCGCGCCAAGAGCCGGATGGATTGGCGTGCGATTGAGCATGTAGGGTCTTGGATTGAGCAGGGACGCTCAAGAACCTGATAGCGGGGATTTTGTATGAATGACAGGCAATAAAAAGCCCGCATGGAGCGGGCGTACTGAGTGTTATTATTTTTATTATCTCGTCGTACTCTGTGAACTCGGTACAACTTAACTCAAGCAGAATTACTTAATTTTATTATTGTTATCAATAGCCTGAAAGGCTAATCCTCCTCTTAGCCGGCGGTTAAACCGGGCTCACTCCGTTAAGCTGGTGAAGATTCTATATCAAAAAAAATACTAGTGTCCATCAAAAAAAATGATTTTTTAAGATAAATAGTATCGCCTCGAAAATAGTTAATAGATACATTATGTTATGAAATTTCAGGGATTTCTAATGTAAGAAATGACTGGCAAAGAGTGCTCCCAATTAAGAAAGTGTTAAGAATGCAAGCAGTCGTTCTTTCAGTGATTATTCAATTTTTACCGATTACGCCGGGCTTCTTCTTCCTCGTTCATAAAGAAACTGAGTCGTTCGTTAAGAATGGAGGACAGATAAAAATTAAGGCCTTTGGATTTCTGAGCCAATTTGATTTGCAAGATGGCATCCCGGGTTTGACCTGTCATGTAATAGTATTCGGCAAGATAGCGGTGCGATTCGGCCGGCTGGTTTAAGCCACTGTAGGCTTGCGCCAGGAGTTGTAGATATAGCGGTTGTTGCTGGATCTTGGGATTTAACGCCAGCAGATTTTTCCGGGCTGATTCGGCATTGCCTGCTTTTAACAAAGACGTTATATATTCAAGCTTGACGGCATCGTTGTCAGGGAATTGCTGAACCGCTTTTTGATAGAGGGAGAGGGCCTCCGGGTAATGCTTCGCTTCAAGCAGTGTGCGAGCCAGCGCGGCTGCGTATTGCGCTTGATCGGGGTATTCATGGACCAGTTGTTTAAAGACGGTTTCGGCTTCCTTGAATTTTTGCGCATGGAGCTGAGCCAAGCCCATGCCGTAACGGGAAACGGTGCGCTGTTCTTCGGTGCCTTGCGTTAAGCGCGATTGAAAATATTTGATGGCATCGGCCGTATCGGTAGCGGTTATTACGCGCAGCTTGGCCTTGGTCAACTGATAGCCGAGCGAATCCGGATATTGTTTGTAAGGGTAGGTTTCCGCGCGGCCGCGGGTATCGGAAATACGCGAAGCCGTAACCGGGTGCGTTCTTAGAAACTCCGGAACATCTTGACCGTAATAACGGCTGGATTGCTGCAAGCGTTCGAAGAACGTAGGCATGCTGCGCGGATCATAGTGTGATCCTGCCAATGTCTGCATGCCGACGCGGTCGGCTTCCGCTTCGTGTTCGCGCGTAAAATCAATTTGAAGCTGAACACTGCCGGCCTGTATGGCCATAAGCGCGGCTTGTGCGGCCGCTGGAGATTGCGTGCCTAATAAAATAGCGGCCAGAGTTGCGGCGGCCGTAGGAATCGACAGGCGACTGGCGGCTTCAAAAGCACGGTATAAATGGCGTTGGGTCACGTGAGCAACCTCATGCGCCATAACCGAGGCCAGCTCGCTTTCGGCCTCGGTTGTTAAAATGAGCCCGGAATTCACGCCAATATAGCCGCCAGGGCCAGCGAATGCGTTGATTTGATTTTCCATGACGACAAAGAAATGGAAAGGATAGCCTGGGGTATCGCTGTTGGCTGCAAGCCTTTGGCCTATGGATTGAATGTACTGCTGGATCTCGGCATCCTGACTGATGGTGATCTGGCTGTGCAGGTTCCTGAAAAAAGCGGCGCCGAGCTCCTGTTCCTGCGCCGGCGTAATCAGGGTGCCGGAAGAATCGCCCATGTCAGGCAATTCAATTTTCTCAATCTCAACAGCTTGCTGTGCGGCAGGGAACAGGGCCAGACTCAAGGCGAATGTTAAAGCGGATGGTTTAAATTTCATGGCGATGAGACTGAGTAAGGTATGATTGGTTCCGGGAATAATGAAATAATGGCTTGCCGGCCGACTATCGATATTTTAAGAATTATAATAGGCTTGGATTGCTGCTATCAACAAGGCTATTTCTAGAGCTCCGGGTGTATCCCTTCTATTTTTATCTACTTTTAACAAACAATGAAATTCGCCATTCAAATCAATACCGGCCCTTATCAGTCAAATGCAGGCCATACTGCCTATCAGTTCATCAAGGCCGTTTTAGAAAATGGACACGAAGTGTTCCGGGTGTTTTTTTACCAGGATGGCATCTATCATGCCTTTAAATACGCCACGCCGCCGGATGACGAACTTCAGTTCACGGCGCAGTGGAGCGAATTGGCGCGGCAGCACCGGATCGACTTGGTCGTTTGTATCTCAGCTGCGCAACGGCGCGGTTTATTGTGTGCCGATGAGGCCAAAAGACAGGATAAGGCCGATAATGATTTGGCCGAGGGCTTTCGTATTTCAGGGCTGGGGCAATTGGTCGAAGCCACGCTGGAATCCGACCGCTTTATCGTATTTGGTTGAGAAAAAAATGAAAAAATATTTGTTCGTATTGCGCAAACCAGCGCACAGCGGTTCCCAGGTTCAGGAAATGCTGGATATTGTTTTGACCACGGCGGCGTTCGACCAGCAGGTCGGTATCCTGTTATTGGATGACGGCGTTTTTCAGCTAAAAAACGGCCAGCAGCCCGGTATCACAGGCTTGAAGGATACAGCCGCAATCTTTAAGGCGCTCGAAATCTACGACGTGCATGATATTTATACGGAAGTTGAATCGCTGCAGGAAAGGGGATTGAAACCGGGCGATTTATGTCTGCCGGTACAGGAGTTTTACAGAAAAGATATAGCCGGGTTGATGAAGCGCTATGACGTGATATTTGGGGGCTAGGCAGTCGGGCATGGAGTGGGCCATTCCCACCCCATGCCATTGATGCTATTGAGCCAGCTTTTTATATTTCAACCGGTGAGGGTTATCCGCATCACTGCCCAGGCGGCGATGGCGGTCCGCTTCGTAGTCTTCATAGTTGCCTTCAAACCAGACCACGTTACTGTCGCCTTCAAACGCCAGCATGTGCGTGGCGATTCTGTCCAGGAACCAGCGGTCATGCGAGATGACCACGGCACAGCCAGGGAAGGCTAACAGGGCTTCTTCCAATGCCCGCAAGGTTTCAACATCGAGATCGTTAGTCGGCTCGTCGAGCAGCAACACGTTGCCGCCGGTTTTCAGCAATTTGGCCAAATGCACACGGTTGCGTTCGCCGCCGGAAAGCTCGCCGATGCGTTTTTGCTGATCGGCGCCTTTGAAGTTAAAGCGTCCGACATAAGAGCGCGAAGGCGTCTCATATTTGCCGACCGTAATCATGTCCAGGCCGTCGGAAATTTCTTCAAAGACGGTTTTGTTCGAATCCATGTTGTCGCGCAATTGGTCAACGTAGGCCAATTGTACGGTTTGCCCCATTGTCAGTGACCCTGAGTCGGGCTGTTCCAGGCCCGCCATCATACGGAACAGTGTGGTTTTACCCGCGCCGTTAGGCCCGATAATGCCGACGATGCCGCCCGGCGGCAGCTTAAAGCTCAGGTTGTTGAACAGCAGCCGGTCACCGAAACCTTTGCTGATATTATCCGCTTCGATAACGACATCACCCAGACGCGGGCCGGGCGGAATATAAATTTCCTGAGTCTCATTGCGTTTTTGAACTTCTTGAGATGACAGTTCCTCGAAACGCGCCAGACGGGCCTTGCTTTTCGCATGACGGCCTTTCGGATTCGAGCGCACCCATTCGAGTTCGGCTTTCATGGCTTTCTGGCGTGAAGACTCCTGCTTTTCTTCCTGTTCCAGTCGACGGCCTTTTTGTTCCAGCCAACTGGAGTAATTGCCTTCCCACGGAATTCCCGAGCCTCTATCCAGTTCCAGAATCCAGCCGGCGACGTTATCCAAAAAGTAACGGTCGTGTGTTACTGCGACAACGGTGCCGGGATAATCGTGCAGAAAACGTTCCAGCCAGGCGACCGATTCGGCATCCAGATGGTTGGTGGGTTCGTCCAGCAGCAGCATGTCGGGATTGGACAGCAGCAGACGACATAAGGCGACGCGGCGTCTCTCGCCGCCGGATAACTTGGTCACGTCGGCGTCCCAGTCCGGCAGGCGCAACGCATCGGCCGCGATTTCCAGTTTCCTGTCCAGTTCCCAGGCCCCGGCCGCTTCAATCTTTTCCTGTAGGTCAGCCTGTTCCGCCAATAAGGCATCGAAGTCGGCATCAGGATCGGCAAAAGCATTGCTGACTTCATTAAAACGATCCAGAATCGCCTTGGTTTCAGCGACGGCTTCTTCGATATTGCCGCGTACGGTTTTATTGGGGTCCAGTTGCGGCTCCTGCGGCAGATAACCGATATTGATGCCTTTCTGAGGAATCGCTTCGCCTTCGATTTCCTTATCGATGCCTGCCATGATTCTTAGCAGTGTCGATTTACCGGAACCGTTCAAACCCAACACGCCAATTTTTGCGCCGGGAAAGAACGATAGGGAGATATCTTTGAGTATGTATTTCTTGGGCGGGACAATTTTCCCCACCCGGTTCATTGAGTATATGTATTGCGCCATATCTTTGCGTATCAGTTGTAAATTGACAAAGGGTAACCTGATGCGAATTATTATTCCATGTTATTTATAAATTTTTAACAGTGGATAAGTATCGGATTAAGCTTTCTTCTCCAGACTTCATGACTTGTGCATGGTTCCATGTAAAAACCGGTGCGGCTAACGCCGCAAATCGATTCATCCAGGATTTGCAGGTTTGCACCTGCCATTTGAATTCAACTTCGGTGTAACTGTTGGCGGAGTTCGGACATAGTTGACAGTAGCCACGACCTTGTAGATCGCCTTGTACTATGACTGCAACAAAATGAAAAGGTTGTATTTCAGTGACGCGTAAATTCAACGTTAGAGTGTACGGCAGGTAAGTGCGCCAGTAATAGCGTCTGACGTTATTAAGGCCAGATGCGTCTCCTGGCTCTATTTCCTCAACGGATATTACGTATTTCCACCAGGATGGCCAGTTCTCGGTATGGATCAGGCATGGCCAGACCTTCTCAACAGGAGCAGGAATCAGCCAGTTTGTGTTTAAGGAAAACTCTGGCATGGCAAAGACTCCGTTATCGGATATTGGTTTGGTATAGCGTGACTTTCACTGATAAAACAGTAATTGTTTGGCCAGCGGGAAAGTCTGTAAGAAAAACAGCAATCTCAACTAAAGGAGAATGTTAGCTAGCAATGAGTAATAAAATAATGCAAGGAGCCTAGCTGATAAGCTTGAATAGGGTTTGCTCCTGTGCATGGCAATTTATCGAAGTGAATTTGCGATTATTGCGCATGTTAAACTAAGCCCAAAAGCCGACAGACCTTTGGGCCCGATTTTTGGCTTGCTACGCTGGGCTTACATTCTCAGCTTGCGGGCCTTTTTGGCCTTGAGTTACCTGCATGGTGACTTTTTGGCCTTCGCGCAAGGTTTTGCGGCCGGTGCCGTTAATTGCACTGTGATGAACAAAAACGTCTTTGCCACCTTCTTGTTCAATAAATCCAAACCCTTTTTCATCATTGAACCACTTAACAGTACCTATAACTTGCTCTGACATATTACACTCTTAACTTGAAAAAAATCGCCAATTTCAGTTGGCGTTATAAATCCCAGCCTTAACAATAAAGGCCGGCTCAAACGGTCTCACTACATTCAATGGTTGCACTAAACACTGGTGGAGCAAAAACTTATAAATAATGTTTTGATCGCGATGAAACCTTTGTTGCTCGGCCTATAATGGGATACAGAGAAATCAAAGCCAGTAGAAAAATGCGCATAAATGCTAGTCACAGTATAGATAAATTAGATTTTTTAGCAATGAATTTAACTCTTCGATAAGCATATTTTTATTGAGGATTGATTTATATTTTGATAATGATCCAATGAGTTGAATTCGTAACAGCCGAAATCATCAATCAATTCCAGGAAAAAGTTTTCGGTTAAAGCTAAATTTGCTGCAGAGTTTCTAACAGTTTATCTATGCTTCTGTGATTGTCATGCAAGCTGGTTGACTGATTCAAGGGAAGGAAAATCGCAATTTTTAGTGAGGGCGTTTTAGCGGCCTGATCCTGAAACTGTCGTCACATTTGGCGTTTTTTCTATCATTAGGCTCAGCTTAAATGGCTCCAGAACATACCCGATGGAAAAAGGTAACCGGAAGTCTAAGAAACTGTTTGGAAACTCCCGCTTCACGCCAGGCGATTCAACATAATGCGGGTCATGGCGATGTAAACCCAAGTTTCGTCAGTGCGAGTGAGGCGCTCATAGCTTTTGCTGAGGCGGCGTGAGTGATTCAGCCAGCCGAAGGTGCGCTCGACCACCCAGCGAC
>Ga0196963_10000880_pt1 | contig 22846 bp, 22 predicted proteins | sample S1_5metaG_FD_148600 | JGI IMG/M metagenome (GOLD analysis project Ga0196963, IMG submission 148600) | Soil microbial communities from Anza Borrego desert, Southern California, United States - S1_5 | ecosystem: Environmental > Terrestrial > Soil > Desert | place: USA: California | collected...
TCAGCCAGCGCGATCTGCATCTCGTCGACGGTGGCCGGCGGCTCCAGCTCGGCGAACTTGGCCAGCTCGTCCAGCGGCGTGCGCAGGTAGCCGTCGTCGTCCAGCGACTCGACGATGGCCTTGGCCAGCGCGCGGTCGCGTTCACCCAGCGGCAGCAGGTCCACCTGCGCGTGCAGCTGCGTCGCCAGCGATGGCTCGGCGGCCAGCAGCTCCATCACGCTCATCTCGCCGTCCTCGGCGCGGCGCAGGCGGTTGGTGCCGTCGCCCTGCCAGGACTCGCGTTCGTCCTCGCCGGCGCTCATCACGCTGGCTTCCATGCTGCCGTCGTCGGCGCCGTCGGACGCGGGCGCGGAGGCCACGTCGGTCAGCGGCAGCTCGCCATCGGGTGCCAGCGGGCTCACCGGGGTGTCCGCCACCGGCACGCCGGGCACGGCCACGGCGCTGCCGTCGGCACCGTCGGACAGCAGGGCCTCGTCCTCGAGGAAGGGATTGCGGCCGAGCACCTCGTGCACGACCTGCGCGAAATCGAGAGAAGACATCTGCAACAGCCGCACGGCATGCTGCAAGCGCGGAGACAGCGCCTGCTGCTGGCGGTGCTCGACGCGAAGATCCAAAGCAGTCATCAGGAATTCCCCTGGAGTGCCGGGTGGCACGCTGTCACGCCTGGTTGGCCGCGTGAATCAGGCTTGGAATGCAATGCCCATGCCGGACTGCGGCCAGCGATGCATCGTGTCACCACTGCAATCAATCGCCCCCGAAGCGGGCGTTTGCATGAAGGAAGAAGGCCGCAGGCGGGTCATTGCGGGGTCCCGGTTTGCCGCCACCGCCGCTCGATGGCCGCGGGGGGACGCGCCGTCCACGCGCCGCGCGCAGCACCCCAGCACGGGCACGGCAGTTCTTGCCGCAAGCCATGCCGAACCCTCCTGACAGCCGCGAGTCGTGGATCAGTGGCGCGTCGGGCTTCCGGAGGGCTTGCCGCCCTCGCTCGCACCGCCGCGTCCCTTGCCGTTGACCTGGTCGCTGCGGCCACCGGGCTGGGACCGCTGCTGCAACAGCGGATCCTCCTCACGCGCATGCGACTTGCCTTCGGCTTCGGCGCGCTCCATCTCGCGCGCTTCGTCGGCGCTCGACGGCCGCGCGCTGCGCGCGGCCTCGTCGACGCGGCCGGACCGCGCGAAGTCGGTGGTCTCTTCGTTGTAGCGGCGGGCCGCCGTGCGATTGCCCTCGCCCTGCATTGCCGGATCAGCCTGCTCGCCATCCGGCGTCGCGCGCGGCGTGGTGTCGTCCTCACGCGGGGTGTCCTGCGGGTCGCGCGGCTTCTGCGACTTCTGGTTCATGCCGTCTCTCCTGAGAGGGTTCTGTCGATGCACTGAACCTTAGGGCCCGCGATCGGCGCCACGGGCCGGAGCGCCACGCGATCGCGTGTCGGCCGCGTCCGACACCTTCGTCGGCAGGCACAGCGCTTGCCAACCCGGACGCCCGCACAAGCCCTCGCAGCGCCGCTTCACCGCGCCACCCGCATGCCCGTTCCCACCACGCCCAATCCCGAGCCCGGCCCCCCGCCGGCGCCCACGCCCGCCCCCGATCCCTACCGCAAGCCCGTGGAGGATCCGCCCGAGATCCAGCCGCCGGCCCCGGTGCGCGAGCCGCCGGTGGCGCCGCCGACGCTGGCGTGGATGGCGGCGGAGATCAGCTACCCGAAGGTCGGGCCGTCGACCAGCAGCCGGCGCAGCCGCTCGGCGTCCAGCGGCTTCACCAGGTGGGCGTCGAAGCCGGACTGCAGCGCGCGCTTGATGTCCGTGCCCTGGCCGTAGCCCGTCAGCGCCACCAGCATGCCGGCATAGCCGGCGCCGCGGCTGCGCTTGGCGACCTCGAAGCCGTTGATGCCGGGCAGGCCGATGTCGACCACGGCCGCGTCCGGGCGGCCCGCGAGCAGCGCATCGAGCCCGGTGGGGCCATCGGCGGCCAGCTCGACCGAATGGCCGTCCAGCTCCAGCAGCGCGCGCAGGGAATTGGCGGCATCGGCGTTGTCCTCGATCACCAGCACGCGGCGGCGCTTGGGCTCGGGGAGCGCGCCCTTGGGCGGTGTCTCGGTCTGCGCCGGCACGGCGGCCAGCCAGACGCTGAAGATGCTGCCCGCCGGCGATGACTCGGCGGCGACGCGGCCGCCGTGCTGCTCCACCAGGCGGCGCACCAGCGTCAGCCCGATTCCCAGGCCGCCGGCGCGGCGGTCCAGCGTGCGTTCGCCCTGCACGAAGAGGTCGAAGATCTTGGGCAGCAGCTCGGGCGGGATGCCGTCGCCTTCGTCGCGCAGCTGCAGCAGCGCTTCTTCGCCGTGCTCGCCCCGCACCGCCTTGACGACGACATCGATGCCGCGCCCGGGCGGCGTGTACTTCAGCGCATTGGTCAGCAGGTTGCTGGCCACCTGCGCGATGCGCGTGGCGTCGGCCTTCACCCATACCGGCTGCAGGCTCACGCGCAGCTCGTGGCCGCTGGCTTCGCCGGTTATCTTCAAGCCGTCCAGCAGGCGCCGCACCAGCGCGGCCAGGTCGAACGGGCGCTTGGTCAGCAGCACCTTGCCGGAGACGACGCGGCCGACGTCCAGCAGGTCGTCCATCAGGTGGGTCAGGTGCCGGGTCTGGCGGCCGATGACCTCGCGCGCGCTGGCCGCCAGCGGCGAGCCGGGCTCGGCCTGGTTCAGCACCTCGATCGCGGAGGCGATGCCCGACAGCGGGTTGCGCAGCTCGTGGCCGAACATCGCGAGGAACTCGTCCTTGGCGCGGCTGGCGGCCTCGGCGGCGCGGCGGGCGCGCTGCTCGCGCTCGTTCAGCGCGCGGTGCGCTTCCTCGGCGGCCTTCTGGTCGCTGACATCCACCGTCACGCCCACCACCTGCAGCGGCCGGCCCTGGGCGTCGTAGCTGGCCTGCAGGCGCGACGACAGCCAGCGCGGCGGCGCCGGCTCGGCGTCGTCGGCAGGCACGCGGAACTCGATGCGCTCCTGCGTCTGGCCCGTGGCCAGCATCAGCCGCAGCGTGTTCTCGACCGCGGGGCGGTCTTCCTCGTGGATGCGTTGCAGCCAGTCGTCCAGCGTGCCGTCGAAGGGCTGCGGCGCCAGCCCGAACAAGCGGGCCTGGCCCGGCGTCCAGGAGGCGCGCGCGATGTCGAAGCGGTAGACGAAGAAGCCGACGTGGCCCGCCTCCTGCGCCAGCTCCATCAGCCGCATGTTCTCGTGCAGGCGGCGGTCGACGTCGGCGATCTGCGCCTCGGCGGCCTTGCGGCCGGTGATGTCGGTCAGCGCCGCGATGGCACCGCGCGCGGCGCCCTGGGCGTCCAGCAACGGCACCGCCTGGGCGATGGCATACCGCGGCGCGGAGGCGTCGGCCGCCACCAACTCCAGCTCGATCGGCGCCACCGGCTGGCCGCTGGCCGCCGCGCGCTGCAGCGGCCAGTCCGCCGGCAGCAGCGGCGTGCCGCGGTACAGCACCTGCACCGGGCCGGGGCCGTCGCCCGCCGTGCGCGGCGGGCCGATCAGGCGCTGCATTTCGGCGTTGTGCAGCACTTCGCGGCAATCGCGGTCGCGGGCCAGCGCCAGGCCGATCGGGCTGCTGGCGAAGAGCGCCTGCAGCTCATCGGCCTGCGCCTGCAGCTGCGCGCGCGAGCGCTGCTGCTCCAGCGTGGCGCGCTGCATCGCCTGCTGCAGCAGCGCGATCTCGCGCACCGGCAGGCGCTGCGCCGGCGGCCACGCAGCGCCGCCGGCCGAGCTGCCCAGCGCCAGCGCCTGCAGCGGCCGGGTGATCCGTCGCGCCACGCCCAGCGCCAGTGCCACGCCCAGCAGCAGGCAGCCGGCCGCGGTGGCGATCGATGCCAGGAAGGTGTTGCGCTGGGCGGCATCGACCGCCGCGGTGGCCTGCCCCACCGCCACGCCCCAGTCCGACAGCGGCAGCCGCTGCCAGGCCACTTGCGCCGCGCCGCCGGCCTCGCCTTCACGCGCCACGCCGGCGGTGGCAGTGGCCCAGCCGGGCAGCTGAAGTGCCAGCGATTCGCCGGCCGGCGTCGCAGCGATCACGCGACGGCCGCCGTCCACCAGCGCCGAAAAGCCCTCCGGCGGGGCGCCGGCGCGCTGCAGCAGCTCACGCCAGTGGCGCGCATCGATCCAGGCGGCCAGCACGTAGCGCAGCTCGCCGTCGATCAGTACCGGCTGCTGCACCAGCGTGCCGGGAGCGCGGCTGCGCGGCTCGTCCAGCAGCGGCGAAACCACCGCCGCGCGGCTTCGCAGCACGCTCGCCAGGCCCTGGGGGTCGCCGGCGGGCACGGCAGGTTCGCCGCCGCTGTCGTACAGCGCCCGGCCCTGCGCGTCCATCAGCACCAGCCGGCTCCAGCTCGGCCGCAGCCGCGACCAGGCGGGGCCGGGGCGGGGCTCGGCCCCTTCGCTCCAGTGGTGCAGCGCCTCGGCCTGGCCGATGGCCTGCAGCGCTTCGATCGTGAAGGCCAGTTCGCGCTCGATCGCCAGTGTCAGGGCGCCGGCATGGCGCTGCAGGTCCTGCTGCAGCTTCTGCTCGGCGTCGCGCACGTCGTCGAGGATCAGGATGGACATCAGCGCCGCGATCGGCACCGTGGCCAGCAGCAGCAGCGCGACGAGGTAGGTGCGCAAGGACACCGCGCGCCAGCGCGGCGGCGGCGGCGGCGTGTCGGAGTCGGCCGGATGGTCGGAGGAGAGGTTCACCCGCGAAGGCTCGCGGGCGTCCGCGTCGATGTCAAGTCAGATGGCTCCCACGCTGCCGGTGACGGGCAGGACGATGCCGGTGATGTACGCGGAACAACTCGGTGCAGCCAGGAACACGTAGGCCGGCGACAGCTCGTCCGGCTGCGCCGCGCGCTTCAGGTCGGTCTGCTTGCCGAACTCGCCGATCTTCGACGCCGGCTTGTCGGCCGGGTTCAGCGGCGTCCAGACCGGTCCCGGCGCGACGGCGTTGACGCGGATGCCCTGGTCGATCAGGTTGCTGGCGAGCGACTTCGTGAAGGCATGGATGGCGCCCTTGGTGGCGGCGTAGTCCAGCAGGTGCTTGCTGCCCTCCAGGCCGACGACCGAGCCGGTGTTGATGATGCTGGCGCCCCGCTTCAGGTGCGGCAGCGCCGCCTGCACCATGTGGAAGTAGCCGAAGACGTTGGTGCGCAGCGTCTCGTCCAGGCGCTCGTCGTTCAGGTCGCTGATCGATTCGGCATGCTCCTGGAACGCGGCGTTGTTGACGAGCACGTCGAGCCGGCCGAATTCCTTCACCGTGCGCTCGGCCGCCTGACGGCAGAAAGACGCGTCCTTGACGTCGCCCGGCAGCAGCAGGCAGCGCCGGCCCTCGGCCTCGACGCAGCGCTTGGTCTCGGCGGCATCCTCGTGCTCGTTGAGGTAGACGATGGCGACGTCGGCCCCCTCGCGCGCAAACAGCACGGCCACGGCGCGGCCGATGCCGGAATCGCCGCCGGTGATCAGCGCCGCCTGGTCCAGCAGCTTGCGGCTGCCCTCGTAACCGGGGGCGTCGAAGCGCGGCTTCGGGTCCATGTCGGCCTCGAGCCCGGGCTTGGCGAGCTGGGCCTCGCCGTCGCGCAGCTCCTGGCGGTTCTGGATGCGGCGCTGCTCGTCGGCGGTGCGTTCTGCCGTCTCGTTCACGGTCTTGTCAGCTGTCTTGTCGGCGGTGGCATGGTCTGGCGTCATGGTGTCGGGCTCCGGGTGGAATGACCACCGGGGCGGCAAGCCCTGTGCCCAGCGCGACCGCGCACACCCGCTGCGATCAGGTGCGATCAGTCGCTCAACGCGCCTTGCGGCCCATGCTGCCGCCCGCGGCTTCCACCGGCTCCTGCAGCTCGTCGGCCGAGTATTCCTTCAACCGGTTGTACAAGGTCTTCAGGCTCACGCCCAGCGCGGCTGCGGTGCGTTCCTTGTGGTGGTTGCAGTGCTGCAGCGTGGCCAGGATCAGCGCCCGCTCGGCCTCGGCCAGCGAGGTGCCCACCGGCAGCGTGATCGACGGCACCACGGGTTCGGCAGCGCGCGGCGCGGCCGCGTAAGCCGGTGCCGCCGGGGATTGCGCGGCCGGCGGCGCGGCCGGCACCGGCGCCATCATCGGGGCCGTGGCCGGCGCGTCCGGCCGGCGCGTGCCGTCGCTGGGCAGCCACTCGTCGCTGATGCGGTCGCCCTCGGCCATCACGTAGGCGCGCTGCACGACGTTGCGCAGCTCGCGCACGTTGCCCGGCCAGCGGTAGGCCTGCAGCTTCGACAGCGCCGCTTCGGTGAAGCGCTTGGGCGAACCTTCGCGTTCGCCGACCAGGCCCAGGAAATGCTCGGCCAGCAGCGACACGTCCTCGATGCGCTCGCGCAGCGGCGGAAGCTCGATCGGGAACACGTTCAGGCGGTACAGCAGGTCCTCGCGCAGCTTGCCCGAGGCCACGGCCTGGGCGGGATCGCGGTTGGTCGCGGCGATCACCCGCACGTCGGCCTCCTGCGTGGTGGTCGAGCCCACGCGCTGGTAGGTGCCCGTCTCCAGCACCCGCAGCAGCTTGACCTGCAGGTCCAGCGGCATCTCGGTGATCTCGTCCAGGAACAGCGTGCCACCGTGGGCACGCTCGAAGAAGCCCTGGTGCTGGCGGTCGGCGCCGGTGAAGCTGCCCTTCTCGTGGCCGAAGATCTCGCTTTCGATCAGGTTGGGCGACACCGCGCCGCAGTTGATCGCGAGGAAGGGCCGCTTGCGGCGGCGGCTGAGGTCGTGCACGGTCTGCGCCACCACCTCCTTGCCGGTGCCGCTCTCGCCGGTGACGAGCACGGTCACGCCGGTGCCGGCCACGCGCGAAATCTGCTGGTAGACCCGCATCATCGGCGCCGAGCGTCCCCACAGCGCGCCGAAGTGGCCCTTCTTGGCCAGCTGCGCGGCCAGCGTGTCGACCTCGGCCCGCAGCGTGGCCGGCGGCGTCACGCGCGACAGGACGCCCTGCAGCTGCTTCAGGTGCACCGGCTTGACCAGGTAGTCGGCCGCGCCCAGGCGCAGCGCCTGGATGGAGGTTTCGAGGCTGGCATGGCCGGTGATCAGCACGATTTCCGAGCGCGAGATCAGCTCGGTGTCGGCGAACAGCTCCATGCCATTGCCATCGGGCAGCTGCAGGTCCAGCAGCACGATGTCGGGCGGGTTCAGCACGATCTGGCGCCGCGCTTCCGCGAGGGTGTGGGCGCTGGCGACGGTGAACTTCTCGCTCGCGATCAGGGCCGCCAGCATCGCAGCGGCGTCCACGTCGTCATCGACGATCAACGCATGACTCATGATTGTGTGCGCTCCCTCTGGACGGCCCGTGCGGTGGAGGCGGCTGGCGCCCGCTGGGCGCCTGCCTGCACGGCTGCCCGCGCTGTGTGAAAGAACCGAATTGTGGCGCCGCCGCACGCTGCGCCGGCGCAAGCTGTAACTGTGGCCTGCGCGCCCCCCGGTCGCCATCGGGACGCGCCCGGGGCGGCCGCGAAAAGCATGTCACGCAAAGAACGCGGCAGGCATGGTGCTTGCCTTCGGCTGGACGCATGGCGCTCACGCTCGACCCCGGTGAACCGCCGCCCGGCGCGGGTGCCGAGGCGGCGACCGCGCTGCCGGCGGGTCTGGTGTGGGTCAGCGACCAGATGCCCGGCATCCGGCGCCGCCGCCGCGGCAGCGGCTTCGTCTACCTGGATGCACAGGGCCGGCCGGTGCGCGACGAAGCCACGCTGCAGCGCATCCGCCGCCTGGCGGTGCCGCCGGCCTACCGCGCGGTGTGGATCTGCCCCTGGCCGCATGGCCACCTGCAGGCCACCGGGCGCGATGCGCGCGGCCGCAAGCAGTACCGCTACCACGCGCAGTGGCAGGCCGAGCGCGGCGCCACCAAGTTCGAACGGCTGGCGGCCGTGGGCCAGGCGCTGGCGCGCATCCGCCGCCGCGTGGCCGCCGACCTGGCGGACGCCGGCCAGCCCACCCGCAGCGTGGTGCTGGCCACCCTGGTGCGCCTGCTGGACACCACCTGCGTGCGCATCGGCAATGCCGAGTACGCCCGCAGCAACGGCTCCTACGGGTTGACCACGTTGCGCAACGCACACGCCGGCATCAGCGGCAGCCGGGTGCAGCTGCGCTTCAAGGGCAAGGGCGGCGTCGAACACCGCCTCAGCATCGACGACCCGCGCGTGGCCCGCGTGGTGCGGCGCTGCCGAGAGCTGCCGGGCCAGGACCTGTTCCAGTACGTGGACGCCGACGGCACGCTGCACGGCGTGGGCTCGGCCGACGTCAATGCCTACCTGGCCGAGGCCGCGGGCGAACGCGTCACCGCCAAGGAATTCCGCACCTGGCATGCCAGCGTGCAGGCCCTGGCCCTGCTGCTGGAGGGCTGCGGCGCCGGCGCCGCGGCGGACCGCGGCCTGCGGCCGGACACCGGCCCGAACGCCGACCGCGGCCCCAGCGCCGGCCCCGGCGCCACGCAGCGCCTGCAGGCCGTGGTCTGCGCCGTGGCGCGGCGGCTGGGCAACACGCCGACGGTCTGCCGCAAGGCCTACATCCACCCGGCGGTGCTGGCGCTGGGCCAGGTCCTGTCCGACCCCGAGGCCGGCCCGGCGCTGCTGCGCCAGCCCTGGGCCGCGCGGCCGCCGCGCACGCCCGCGGGCCTGGAACGTCCCGAGCGCCAGCTGCTGGCGCTGCTGGAACACCTGGCGCGCCAGGCACGGCACCAGCGGCGCGCCCCCCGCCGAGGGGATGCGCCGGGCATTGCGCTTGCCCCCACCGCCAGGTAGGGCTGCACTTTCCAGCCGCCGCGACAAGGGGATTCCGTGATGAACAAGGACGAGGTAGTCGATGTGCTCAACACATTGATCGAAGTGAGCAAAGACGGCGAATATGGCTTCGCCACCTGCGCCGACTACGCGCGCTCGCCGGCGCTGCGCACGCTGCTGCGGCGGCGCGCCGACGATTGCCGCGAGGCGGCGCGCGAACTGCAGATCGCCGTCCAGCGCCATGGCGGCCGGGCCGAGGTCGACGGCAGCGTCGCCGGCGCGCTGCACCGCGGCTGGGTCGCGGCGCGCAGCCGGCTGTCCGGCTACCGCGACGAAGCCATCCTCGAGGAATGCGAACGCGGCGAGGACCTGGCCCTGCGCCACTACGCCGACGCCATCACCAACCCGCTGCCGGCCGACGTGCACGCCCTGGTGCAGCGGCAACTGCAAGGCGTTACCCGCACGCACGACCAGATCCGCCGCCTGCGCGACGAACTGCCCGCCTGAGCCGGCCCCCTGCCACCCCCGCACACCGGCACGCCGCGCCGCGGCGCGCGCGAAGCCACGCTGTGCGGCGATCCGCCCCGCCCGCAGTCCAACGAGGTGACCCACATGGAAGCGATTCTTGTCGTCGGCGACAGCATGCTCGACCGCTACTGGGCCGGCGTGGTCGAGCGCATCTCGCCCGAGGCGCCGGTGCCGGTGCTGCGCCTGCTGCATGAATCCTGCCGTGCAGGTGGAGCGGCCAACGTGGCGCTGAACCTGGCGCGGCTGGACTGCCGCGTGACGCTGGCCACGCTGATCGGCGAGGACGAGGCCGGTGGCCAGCTGGCCGGGCTGCTGCGCGACGAACTGGACCTGCAGGCGGTGCGCGCCGCCGGCGTGACCACGACCCAGAAGATCCGTTCGGTGTGCCGGCAGGAGCACCTGCTGCGCATCGACATCGAGGCCCAGCCGCCGGAGCCCTGCGTGCAGGCGCTGACCGACCTGAGCGTCGACCTGCTGGGCCGCCACCACTGGGTGCTGCTGTCGGACTACGCCAAGGGCTGCCTGCGCCACTGCGAGGCCCTGATCCGGCGCGCCAACGCCGCGGGCTGCCAGGTGCTGGTCGATCCCAAGGGGCGCGACTTCACGCGCTACCGCGGCGCCTGGATGCTCAAGCCCAACGAGCCGGAGACGCAGGCCGTCGTGGGGGCCTGGAGCGACGAGGCGGATTTCCGCGCGCGCGCCGAGCAGCTGCGGGCCGAACTGGACCTGGCGCACCTGCTGGTCACGCGCGGCGAACGGGGCATGACGCTGTTTTCCGAGGGTGCGCCGGTCTTCCACGTCGAGGCCGAGCTGCGCGAGGTCTACGACGTCTGCGGCGCCGGCGACACGGTGCTGGCGACGCTGGGCTGCCTGCTGGCGCGCGGCGAGTCGCTGCACGATGCGGTGCGCCTGGCCAACCGCGCGGCTGGCATCGTGGTCGGACGCTTCGGCACGGCCAGCGTCTCGCCTGCAGAACTGGGACTGCATTAGGGTCATGGCGGGTTGTCGTTGATGGGGGTGGCCGTTCGGGCCCACTGATTCGCCCGGGGGCGGCCCGGCCGGCTCATGCAGGCGCGCGCCGGCGCAGCACGTCGCGCTGCAGCGGTCCGGTCAGCAGGGCCAGGCCGAGTTGCTCGCCGCGGCGCAGGTTGCCGACCACGGTGGCGTCCGGGGCGATGCGGTCAGCGGCATCGACGGTGTAGATGCCCTGGTACTGGCCGGGCGCCACCTCGGCCAGGCCCAGCACGCGGCGGGCGCCGTCGATGCGCAGCGAAGCGTCCGCCCCCGGCGTGCCACGCAGCTCGAAATGCAGCTGCGTGCCCGGCGCCAGCGTCGTGACCGGCGCCACGTCCAGCGCGCTGATGCGCGGCGCCTGCGGGTCGGCCGGGGCATTGAAGGGGAAGAAGCGTTCGCCGGACGCGGCCGAGACCACGACCGACGGCGCCAGTGCGGCACCGGCCAGCAAGGCCAGCCACAGCATGCGTGCGACGCGGCCTGCCCTGCGGGCGGGTGACTTCCGGCGGTTCATGGCCATCTCCCAAGTTGACTTGCCGCAACCTTATGTGGCGCCGGCGCCGCTCTCTATCGGCAGCCCGCGGCGCGCGTCGTCGGTGCGCAAGCCGCGGCGCTGTCGGCGGCGTCTGACACGCGGCGGCGCCGCGCGGGTCGGACCGCGCCTCAAGTCGCGCCGTCCTACAGGCGGCCGCGCGCCCCGCCGATGCCGCGGCGCCCGCGCCCGCCCGTAGATTCGGCGCCGACACCCGACAAAAGACCATGATGGAGACTGGCTCATGAGACCCTGCCCGCGCGCGGCCGTGATCGCCGCGCTGGCGGCCGGCACGCTGGCCGCGCTGCTGGGGGCCTGCGCGCTGACGCCGCCGGCGCCGCGCGCCGACCTGCCGCTTGCTTTGCATGGCAGCACGGCGCCCACCGTGCCCACCGTGGCGCGCGAGGTGGAGGTGATCGGCCACCGGGGACGCCTGAGCGCGCCCGAGCGCGAGCGCCTGCTGCGCCGCATCGCCGAGCAGGGCAATGCCAGCCTGGTGCAGCGCCACCTGCTGGCGATGTCGGCCTATGGCGAGGTCGACCTCTTCGCCGGCAACGCCGCGAAGCTGCTGATCGACGGACCGCAGACCTTCGCGGCGATGTTCGGCGCCATCGAGAAAGCCCGCTCCACGGTGCTGCTGGAGAGCTACATCATCGAAGACGCCGCCATTGCCCAGCGGCTGGCGGCGCTGCTCGCCCGCAAGGCGGCCGAGGGCGTGCGCGTCGCCGTGCTGTACGACGCGGTGGGCTCGATCGGCACCGACAAGGGTTACTTCGAGAGCCTGCAGCGCGCCGGCATCTCGGTGTGCGCCTTCAATCCGCTGAACCCGATCAAATCCGGCCGCACCGGCTACTGGGACATCACGCACCGCGACCACCGCAAGATCCTGTCGGTCGACCGCCAGGTGGCCTACACCGGCGGCATCAACATCAGCGCGGTGTATTCGTCGGGCTCGTTCGGCCGCCGCGTCGAGGACGACAAGCAGGTCGCCAAGGACGGCTGGCGCGACACGCAGATCGAGCTGCGCGGGCCCGCCGCCGTCGCGCTGGACGAACTGGTGCGCCAGGCCTGGCTGCAGCAGAAGTGCCGCGACCCCCTGCCCGCGCCGCCCCCGCCGCCGCCGGCGCCGGCAGCGGCCGGGCCGCACGTGGTGCGCATCATCCCGTCCAGCCCCGTCGATCCGTTCAACCGCATCTATGCGCTGCTGCTGACCGCGATCGACGCGGCGCAGCGCAGCGTGCACCTGACGATGGCCTACTTCGCGCCCGGCGCCGAGATGGTCGACGCGCTGTGCGACGCGGCGCAGCGCCGCGTCGACGTGCGGCTGGTGCTGCCCTCGGTGAGCGACTTCTCGCCGGTGCTGCACGCCGGCCGCAGCTACTACGACCGGCTGCTGGGCTGCGGCGTGCAGCTCTTCGAGTTGCAGGACGCGGTGCTGCATTCGAAGACCGCGGTGATCGACGGCGTGGTCTCCACCGTCGGCTCCAGCAACCTCGACTGGCGCAGCTTCGTCGGCAACAACGAGGTCAACGCGGTGGTCATGGGCGACGACTTCGGCGACGCGATGGAGCGTATGTTCCAGCGCGACCTGGCCGCCTCGCAGCGGATCAGCGCCGAGTCGTGGGCCCGGCGCTCGCTGATGCAGCGCGCCAAGCAGACGCTGGCGCGGCTCTTCGAGGCCTGGTGGTGAGATCCCGCCGCCGCATGCCCGGCTGAATGCCCATTGCGGCAGGCCTCATGCCTGCCCCCTGATGCGCCGCCGTCCTACAGGCATTGGGTCGCTTCTCCGATTCGGCGCGATGCCCCCGATTCCTAGACTGAATTGCATGCACCGGGCTTCCGGCCCAGGCCATCAACCCGGTGCAGCCCGTTCCAACACGCCCAGGAGGCACCCATGTTTGCACGTACCCTCGTCGTTGCGGCCGCCACGTCCCTCGCCGCCCTCACCATGCTGCCGGGCTGCGCAGTGACGCGCGGCCAGTCCACGGTCGGCGAATATGTCGACGACGCCACCATCACGACCAAGATCAAGGCCAAGTTCGCGGAGGCCAAGACGGTCGGCATGACCTCGATCAACGTCCAGACGCTGAACGGCGAGGTGATCCTTTCCGGCTTCGCGAAGAACGCCACCGAGAAGGTCGACGCCGAACGCCTCGCGCGCGACACCAACGGCGTCAAGGCGGTGCGCAACGAGATCGTCGTGCGTCCCTGACGCGTGATCGACACGTCCGCCGCCGCGCCCGCACGGAGCACTCGTGATGACGCGGCGGCGCTGGCTCTGGGCCTTCCCGGCCGTACTGCTGGCGCTGGCCGCCACGGTGGCGGTGTGCGAATGGCGCGGCTGGCCCTTCCTGGAGGGGCCGGCCGAACGCTGGCTCGGCCAGCGGCTGGAGCGTGAGGTCGACTTCCAGGACGGCGCGACCAGCACCAATGGCGCGAATGGCGGCTCCGGCCGCCGTTTCCATCTTCGCCTGATCGGCCCGCTGCGCTTCGAGACCGCCGGCCTGCGCATTGCCAACCCGGCCTGGGCCCGGCAACAGCCGATGCTGCAGGCGCATGACGCGCAGCTGACGCTGCGCTGGCGCGACGTCTTCGCACTGCGCCGCGGCGAGCCCCTGCGCATCGAATCGCTGGTGGCCGACCGCTTGCAGCTGCAACTGGAGCGCCTGCCCGATGGCCGCTCCAGTTGGCAGTTTGGCAATCCCAACCCGAAGGCGGACGAATCCGGGCGCAGCGGCTTCGAAGGCCTGCGCTTCGGCCGCCTCGCGGTGCGCGAAGGCCGGGTGCTGATGGACGACAAGCCGCTGCAGCTGGCCTTCGATGCGCGGCTGTCGCTGGAGGAAAGTTCATTGCCGGCGCGCCGGGCCCAGGCCGCCGCGCCCGCCTCCGCCGGCGCGGCTTCCGCCGCCGCGCCGGCAGGCTCCGGCCCTCCGGGAACTTCGGGCTCGGGCACTTCGGGCACTTCTGGAAAATCGCCCGCATCCGGCCCGCCACGCGCCACCGGCGTCGTCGGCCGCGCCGAAGGCCGCTACCGCGGCCACCCGATGACGGCCACGCTGCGCACCGGCCCCTCGCTGGCCGGACTCACCGCCGACATCGAAGCCGCCGCGGTGCCGATGCTGTTGAAGCTGCAGGCCGGCCCGGCGCGGCTGCATTTCGATGGCCAGGTCAGCGACATCTTCGGCAGCCAGCGCTTCCAGGGCCGCTACGAGGTCGCCGGCCCGTCGCTCGCGGCCGTCGGCGACCCGCTGGGCATCACGCTGCCGACGACCAAGGCCTTCACGATGCTGGGCCGCATCCGGCGCGACGGCACGCACTGGGAAACCACGGTGCAACGCGCCCAGGTGGGCCGCAGCCAGCTGGCCGGCGAATTCACCTTCGACGCGCCACGCGGCGCCAAGCCGCGCCTGGCGGGCCGCCTGCGCGGCACGCAGCTGTACCTGGACGACCTGGGGCCGGCCATCGGCGTCAGCCCGAAGCCGCGGCCGCCCGGCACCCCGCGGCCGCGCGGCGCCCGGTTGCTGCCGGACCGCCAGTTCGACCTGCCCTCGCTCAGCGCGATGAATGCCGACGTCAGCGTCGCGCTGGACCGGCTGGAGCCCGGCGGCGAACGCCTGCAGCCGATGGCGCCGCTGCGCTCGCGCGTGCTGCTGGAAGAGGGCGTGCTGCGCATCGAGGACATCCTGGCCCGCTGGTCGCAGGGCCAGGTGCAGGGCCGGCTGAAGGTGGACGGCCGCAACCCTGTCGCGCGCTGGGAGGCTCACCTGGCCGGCAGCGGCCTGGTCATCGAGCAGTGGCTGAAGCTGCAGCGACCACCGGGCCGCCCGCCCTACATCACCGGCCAGCTGGGCGCACGCATCGACATCACCGGCCAGGGCCGCTCGACCGCCGAGTTCCTGGCCTCGGCCGACGGCCGCGCGCTGCTGCACTGGACGCGCGGCACGATCTCGCACCTGGTGGTCGAAGGCGCGGGCATCGACGTCGCGCAGGCGCTGGGCGTGCTGGTGCGCGGCGACCAGCCGCTGCCGGTCACGTGCGGCGCCGCCGACCTGCGCATCAAGGACGGCGCGGTGACGCCGCAGGTGCTGCTGGTGGACACCGGGGACTCGACGCTCTGGGCCGAAGGCTCGCTGTCGCTGGCCGAGGAGAAGCTGGCGCTGGTGGCGCGCGTGGAGCCCAAGGACTTCAGCCCGCTGGCCCTGCGCAGCCCGCTGCGGGTGGACGGCACGCTGGCCGATCCGAAGGTCTCGATCGAGAAGGGGCCGATCGTGCGGCGGGTGGGCTCGTCGGCGCTGCTGGCGATGCTGCACCCGCTGGCCGCGATCCTGCCGCTGATGGACGCGGGTGACGACGACGCGAAGAATGCGATCGCCGCCTGCCGCTCGGTGGCCGAGCGCGCGAAAAAGGCCCTGCCGCCGCCGCCCCGGCGCAAGAGCGGCCCGCTGCCGCCGCCCTCGAAGCCGGCCACGCCACCCGCGGCCAGCCCCGCGCAGTCGCCGGCGGCGCCGAAGCGCGGCTGAGCGCCGGCAGACCGGCGCGCGGTTGCGGCCCAGATTGCGGCGCGAGTTGAGGCGCGAGTCAAAGGCACGGCTGCGGCGCGGTGCCAGCGGCGCGGCCGGCTACTGGATCAGCCCGTTCTTCAGCGCGTAGTAGGTGAGGTCGCTGTTCGACGACAGCTTCAACTTCTCCATCACCCGCGTGCGGTAGGTGCTGACGGTCTTGATCGACAACGACATGCTGTCGGCCATGTGGCCGATGGTCTCGCCCTTGGCGAGCCGAAGGAACACCTGCAGTTCCCTTTCCGACAGCAATTCGTGCGGCAGCTTGTTCTGATCGCCGCCCAGGCCATCGGCCAGCAGCTCCGCCACGGCGGGGGTGATGTACTTGCGGCCGCGGTAGACGGTGCGGATCGCGGTGGCGATCTCGTTCGGGTCGCATTCCTTGTTCAGGTAGCCACTGGCGCCCTGGCGCAGCAGCGTGGTGGCGTAGTGCGCCTCCGGAAAGCCGCTGAGGATCAGTACCGGCAGGTCCGGCTCGCGGGCCTTGATGGCCGCCAGGGCATCGACGCCGCCATGGTCGGGCATGGACAGGTCCATCAGGATCACGTCCACCTCCCCCTGGCGCACGATGTCCAGGGCTTCGCGGCCGTTGGCGGCCTCGCCGGTGACACGCAGGTCCGTTTGCTCGGACAGGAACTGGCGCAGTCCGGTGCGCACGATGGCATGGTCGTCGACGATCGCTACGCGGATCATGAGGATCCCTCGGTGATTGACTCCAATGGCCAGTCTAGCGAGGACCGTGCCAGGACACAGTAGGCGGCATCCTACAGGGCCGCATCGGCGCCGCCGACAGCGGCAAGCGGCCTGGGCCTGCCGATTGCATGGGCATGCCTGCCTACGATCGACTCATCGTGGCGCAAGACGCCGCGACGCTTTGCAAGAGCCAAGGCGCACGGGCTCGACCGCCCCTGCGCCCTTCACAGGAGATCGTGATGTTGCACTACGCCGTCGTGTTTTTCGTCATTGCGCTGATCGCCGCGCTGTTCGGTTTCGGCGGCATCGCCGCCGGTGCCGCCGGCATCGCGAAGATCCTCTTCTTCGTCTTCGTGATCATGGCCGTCGCCACCTTCGTGATGAGCCTGATCCGCAAGAGCTAGCGGCGCTTCGCCGCTGTCGTCCCGCACCTTTCCCCACAGGAGAAGCAGATGAATTCCAGGATGTCCGAGCAGTCCACCGCCAACGACCTCGCCGACCAGGCCGCCAGCAAGGCCGACATGGCGCTCCGCAGCAGCCGCCGCATCGCCAACGACGCGCTGGACTCGCTGGAGTCTGGCGTCGACACGCTGCGCGAGGCCGTGCCCAACGCCTTCACCCGCGCTGCGGCCCAGGTAGAGGAGATCACCCGCCGCGGCCTGGACCGCGCCAAGGAAGCCTCGATGGGCATGCGCGACCAGATGTACAAGGCCGGCGACCGCACCGTCGGCTACATCAAGGACGAGCCGGTGAAGTCGGTGCTGATCGCCGCCGCCACCGGCGCCGCCGTGGCGCTGCTGGTGGGCTGGGCGATGCGCTCGCGCAGCTCGCGCCACATGCACTGACCGGTCCCGCCGGCGCCCAAGCCGGCCCCGAGCAGCGCGGTTTCCTCCGGCTTCAGGCGGAAACCGCGCTTTTCCCTGAGCAGCCGCAACGCATTGGGGTTCACATGGTCCACCCGTTGTTGAAAACGCTGGCCACGCGGCCGGAGCTGATGGCCGAGCACTTCGGCGCCTATGCCGAGCTGGCGGCCGCCGAGGCCTCGGAGGCCGCGTCGCTGTGGCGCGGCCGCCTGCTGTGGGCGGTCGGCACCGGCGCCTTCGTGCTGCTGGCGCTGATGTTCGGCGGCATCTCGCTGCTGCTGCTGGGCGCGCTGCCGCGCGAATCGATGCCGGCGCCCTGGCTGCTGGCGCTGGTGCCGCTGTTGGCGCTGGCGCTGGCGGTGGCCTGCTGGATCACCCTGCGCAGCCGGCCCGCGGCAGCGCCTTTCGCGCAGCTGCGGCAGCAGGTGGCGCTGGATGCGGCCCTGCTGGCCGAGGCGGGGGAATGATGGGCACGGACCGGGTGGATGCGGCGCTGGCACGGCTGGCCGCTTCACGCGAGCAGCTGCGGCATGAACTGCTGCCGCTGCCCGATGAGTCGGCGCACGGCGCCGGCCGGGGCGGGCCGCTGCCGCGGCGCCTGCAGGCGCTGTGGCGCTGGGCGCGGCAGCGCTTCGGCGCCTCGCCGGTGCTGGGGCTGGCGATGCAGGCGGCACAAGGCTGGTGGCATGCGCACCCGTGGCGCAGCACCAGCGAGCTGGTGGTGCAGGAGCTGCGCGCCGGCGTGGCACCGGTCATCCGCCACCACCCGCTGGCGGCCACGCTGGCCGCGGCCGGCATCGGTGCCGCGCTGATGATCTGGAAGCCCTGGCGCTGGGGCCTGGTGCGCCGGCAGCTGCGGCCGCTGCCGCGGCATGCGGGGCGCTGGCTGCTGCGCCAGCTGGCCCAGCCCTCGGTGCAGGCGATGCTGGCCGGGCTGATCGTCTCCGCCGGGCTGGGCCGCGCGGCGCAGCAGGCCGGCGAGGCCATCGGCGACCCGGACGCCTTCGCCGGCCGCGACACCGCTCCCACGCCGCCCTGGCCTGACCTGCCGGCCGATGCGCCGGAGCAGCCGCTGCACCCGGCCCACCGGACGGATGACAGGATGGCCCACCGGCCGGATGAGCGCATGGCCGACCGGCCGGACGACCGGATGGCCGACCGGGCGGACGAGCGGGCCGGCGACCGGTCAGGCGAAGGCGCCGCCGGCGGCCACCCCCCGCGGCACGCCGCCTCGATCGACTGACCTGCGCCCCATGCCGACCGCGCCGCTGCCCGCACCCCAGGCACCGCAGGCGGCACGTTCCGGCGGCCCGCTGGCAGCGCTGCAGCGCGCCACGGCGGCGATCGGCCGGGCCACGCATGCGTCACTGGACGACACGCGCACGACGCTCGGCTTCGTCGGCGAGCTGCTGCAGGCCACGGCCCGGGTGCTGGCCGGCCTGCTGGGGCGCCGCGCCCCCGGCGCGCGCAGCCACCTGCGCGGCAGCGACCTGCTGGCGCAGCTGGACCAGTCCGGCCCGCGCAGCCTGCCGATCGTTTCGCTCGTCAGCGGCCTCGTCGGCGTGATCCTGGCGTACATGGGCGCGGTGCAGCTGCAGCGCTTCGGCGCGCAAAGCTTCATCGCCGACCTGGTCACCATTGGCGCGGTGCGCGAGGTGGCGGCGCTGATGACCGGCGTGATCCTGTCGGGCCGCATCGGCGCGGCCTTCGCGGCGCAGCTGGGCAGCATGCAGGCCAATGAAGAGATCGACGCGCTGCGCGCGCTCGGCGTCGACCCGATGGAGCACCTGGTGCTGCCGCGCGTGCTGGGCCTGGTGCTGGTGGCGCCGCTGCTCACCGCCTATGCCGCGCTGGTGGCGGTGGTGGCCGGCGGCGCGGTGGCCAGCCTGGTGTTCGGCGTACCGGCCGAGCAGTATGCACACAAGGCGCTGCAGGCACTCACGCTGCCGCACGTGCTGGTCGGCCTGGGCAAGGGCACGGTGTACGGGCTGCTCGTGGCGCTGGCCGGCTGCCGCCAGGGCCTGCATGCCGGGCGCAGCGCGCAGGCCGTGGGCCAGGCGGTGACGGCATCGGTGGTGCAGGCCATCGTCTGGATCGTCGTCGCCGCATCGGCGCTGACGGTGGCGCTGCAGCGCCTGGGCTGGTGAGGTGATGGACGACAGCCGCGCCGCATCGCCGCAGGCCGGGGCCCGCGCCGCCACGCAGCGCGAGGCGCCGCCGGACGTGCTGCAGGACGTGCTGCCGGAGGTCCTGGTGCGCGTCGAGCACCTCACCATGGCCTACGGCGACAAGCTGATCCAGCGCGACCTGCACTTCGAGGTGCGCCGCGGCGAGGTGCTGGCCATCATCGGCGGCAGCGGCTGCGGCAAGAGCACGCTGCTGCGCCACCTCATCGGCCTGCAGCCACCGGCCTCGGGCACGGTGCGCTACATCGGCACCGGCCCCACCGGCGAGCCGCTGGGCCTGGAGCTGAGCGGCGCCGACCCCGCCACCGAAGCCCTGCTGCGCCGGCGCTTCGGCGCCATGTTCCAGGCCGGGGCCTTGTGGAGCTCGATGTCGGTGGGCGAGAACGTGATGCTGCCGATGGAGCTGTTCACGGCCCTGGCGCCTGAAGAACGCGGCCACCGAGCGCGCGAGCGCCTGGCGCAGGTCGGCCTGGCGGCGCAGTTCGATGCCGAGCCGGCCTCGCTCAGCGGCGGCATGAAGAAGCGCGCCGCCATCGCGCGCGCGCTGGCGCTGGACCCGCCGCTGCTGTACCTGGACGAACCGTCCGCCGGGCTGGACCCGATCACCTCCGCGCAGCTGGACGAGCTGATGCTGGACCTGCGCGATGTGCACGGCCGCACCATCGTGCTGGTGAGCCACGAGCTGGACAGCATCTTCGCGGTGGCCGACCGCGTGCTGTTCCTCGATGCCGAGAGCAAGACGATGACCGCGCTGGGTCCGCCGCGTGAACTGGCCGAGCGCGGGCCGGACAAGGTGCGCCACTTCCTGCAGGGAGGGCGCGGCCAAGGAAACGCCGGGCCGGGCGCTGCCCGGCCCCGGGGGCAATGAGCATGGCGCGCCGGCGCGTCAGCCCGACGCTGATCGGCGCCTTCGTCGTCGGCGGCCTGGCGCTGCTCATCGCCACCGTCATCGCGGCCGGCGGCGGGCGCTTCTTCACCCGCAAGGAATACGCGGTGATGCACTTCAGCGGCTCCATCTACGGCCTGCAGGTCGGCTCGCCGGTGGTCTTCCGCGGCGTGCGGCTGGGCAGCGTCACCTCCATCGGCCTGGTCTACGACAAGGCGGCCGACCGCTTCTCGATCCCCGTGCTGGCCGAACTGGAGCCGCACATCATCCGCGGCATGGGCGACGACCGCTCGGACGACGAAGCCCGGCGCGGCGAGACCCTGCAGGCGCTGGTCAAGCGCGGCCTGCGCGCGCAGCTGTCGCTGCAAAGCCTGCTGACCGGCCAGCTCTACGTCGACCTGGACCTGCGGCCGGAACGGCCGGGCCAGCTGCGCGGCGGCGACTACCGCAGCGCCATCGAGATCCCGACCACGCCCACCGCCATCCAGGCGCTGCGCGGCCAGATCGAAGGCCTGGACCTGCGCAAGCTGGTCGACGACGTGTCGGCCATCGCGGCCTCGGCGCGCTCGGTGCTGTCCGGCCCGCAGCTGAAGCAGGCGCTGGACAACGTGGTGCAGATCACCGCGCAGGTGCAGCAGCTGAGCGAGCGGCTGAACCGGCGTGTCGACCCGATCGCCGACGCGGCGGCCGCGACGCTGGCGGACACGCGCCAGGCGATCGGCCGCGTGAACGGCGTGGTCGACCGGGCCGGTGGCGCGGCCGACAAGGTGGGCGCCGCGGCCGAGCGCGTCGGCCGCACCGCCGAGCGCGCGGGCACGATGCTGGCGCCCGACGCGCCGCTGGTGCGCAACGTCCAGCGCGCCGCCGCCGAGCTGGCCGCCACCGCCGCCGCGCTGCGCCAGCACGCCGCCGACGACAGCGGCCTGATGCACAACGCCGACCGCACGCTGCAGGACCTGTCGCGCGCCGCCCGCGCGGTGCGCGAACTGGCCGACATGCTCGAACGCCACCCCGAAGCGCTGCTGCGCGGCCGCCGCCGCGAACGCGAGCCGGAGCCCGAGCCCGAGGCCGTGTCGGCAGCGCAGGAGGCACCCGCACCCATACCCTCACCCGCGCCCGCGCCTGCCCCCTCGCCCGCACCGGCCGCGGCGGCGGCGCCGGCCACCGCCGCACGCTAGCTTTGAAATGACGCGTCCACTTCCTGCTGCCATGAGCCCGCCGGGCCGCCCCAAGGGCGAATACCGGAGGGCGAAGCCCGAAGGTACTCCCGTGAACCCTGCCCCTCGCCCCCGCCCCCGCCCCAGCCTTGCCGCCGCCGCGGCCGCCGTGCTGATCGCGCTGCCGCTGCTGGCCGGTTGCGTCACGCGCACGCCGCAGCCGGCGCCCACGCTGTACCGCCTGCCGATCGCCTCGCCGGTCAACGTCGGGCCGATCCACGTGCCCTCGGGCTGGACCTGGCAGATCGTCGGCACGCCGCGGGTGCCCGAGTACCTCGACCGCGACGCGCTGCTGATGCCGCAGGGCGACACCGGCCTGCGCCCGCTGCCCGGCCACCGCTGGGCCGAGCCGCTGCGCGAATCGGTGCCGCGCGTGCTGCGACAGGACCTCGCGGCGCTGCTGGGCGCCGACCGCGTGTGGAGCGCGCCGGTGCCGCCGGGCATCAGCATCACGCGGCAGCTGCGGCTGGAACTGCAGGCGCTGGAGTCCACGCCCGACCGCCGCGCGGTGCGCGTGCGGGCGCGCTGGACCCTGATCGACCCCTCGGGCCAGACCCCGCCGGCGGCCGAGCAGGCCGACCTGACGGTGCCCAGCGCCGGCCCCGAGCCGGACCAGCTCGTCAGCGCGCACCGGCTGGCGCTGTGGCGCCTGGCCGAGCGCATCGCCGGCGTGCCGGCCAGCGGCTGACGGCCTTGTCCGCGGCTGTAGGCCCGGGCCTACGGCGCGAACCGGCCGTGGCCGGTGGTGGGGTGCAGCCGCCCTGCGGAGACTGAAGGCCGGACTTGCCGAAGGAGACCGCCATGAGCCGCCTGTCTTCCCCATCACCGCTGCGCGCTGCCGCGGCCACTGCGCTGACGGCCGTGCTGGCCGTCGCCGGCGCGGTCGCGCAGGCCGCCAACTTCTCGAAGAGCTCCTACGACAGCGCCAAGGGCGACATCAAGGCCACCTACAAGGCCGAACGTGAAAACTGCGGCGCGCTGTCCGGCAATGCGAAGGACATCTGCATCGAGCAGGCCAAGGGGCGCGAGGCAGTGGCCCTGGCGCAGCTGGAATACAACTACAGCGGCAAGGCGGCGGACGAGCAGAAGCTGTATGCGGCGCGCGCCGAAGCACGGTTCGAGCTGGCCAAGCAGCGCTGCGACGACCTGGGCGGCGATGCCAAGGACGTCTGCTTGCGGCAGGCGCGGACGGAGCACGACAAGGCGCGGGCCGACATCAAGCTCGCGCAGAAGGTGACCTCGGCGATCGACGAGGCGGATCGGGCGCGGATGAAGGCGGACTACCAGCTGGCCGTGGAGAAGTGCGGGCAGCTGGCCGGCGACGCCAAGGATTCCTGCCTGGCGTCGGCGAAGGCGCGGTACGGCGAAAGGTAGCCGCGTCTTTCAAGCGTTGTCTTGGCTGCACCTCACCGCAGGTCTTGCCCGGCGGTGCTCCGGCTGCTTTCGTCGCGGCGGGGCTCGACTTCGTGCTTGAGAAGATGCGGTGGACTGCCACCCGGCCGGGTCTCGCCCCGGCAGGCGAGGTCCTTTTGGTAGACGCCAAAAGGACCCAAAAACGTCTTCAAAACGTCCATCCGTGCATCCGCACGCCCAGTGCATCCGCCACAGTT
>Ga0196963_10000881_pt1 | contig 22834 bp, 21 predicted proteins | sample S1_5metaG_FD_148600 | JGI IMG/M metagenome (GOLD analysis project Ga0196963, IMG submission 148600) | Soil microbial communities from Anza Borrego desert, Southern California, United States - S1_5 | ecosystem: Environmental > Terrestrial > Soil > Desert | place: USA: California | collected...
GCGTATTCCCGAAAGATCGCAGGGCTGACAAGCGCCATGCCGGCTTCGACGAAGTGCACCGGTGCCCCTGATTCGTTGTACTTCAGGCTCCCGTCGGCCAGGCCCTGCTGCACCCATCGCATGAAAGCGATCGCCGCTTCCGATGGCTCGCGGGCCGCGCTGGCCCCGACAGGGGTCGGTCTGCCGTGGAGGCGGATGGGGCCGGGATCTCCCAGCTGCGGAGTGGCCTGGACGCCGTCACACCGAGGCACGACTGGCGCGGCGGCCAGCTCCGGATCGTGCTCCGGCAAGGCTGCGGACTTGTGCTGTGCCGACTTCCCGGTGGCCCGCGCAAAGCGCGGTGCGGGGATTCCGTCGGGCTCCGCCGCGGCGGACGGGGGCTTTGTTGGCGCTTCTGCAGCAGCCGATTCAGCCGACCTCGCTCTGCCGGAATGTTCGGCGCCTTGCCCATCATCGACTTCAGCACGGCCCTTCCGCACCACCTCGATCCGTCCGCTCATCGGGGGCGGGAACGCACCGTGTCCACCGGTCCATACCTTCTCCAGCGGGAAGCGGAGCACGCTGAGCGAGTGGCTGTATCCATTCCCGTCCTCGCCGTGCACGACCACATGCCAGATCGCCTGCTTGGTCTCCGGGTTCGTCGTGACCTGGCCGTACTCCTGCCAGCAGTCGAAGAGCCGATCGTTCTTCGCCTCGCCAGGTATTCCAGTTTCGTCCCCCGCCCTCGCGATGATGTGTTCGCGTACCGCGTCGGCGAGGCGCTTGGCAACGAACCACACGGCCCCGTCGTAGACCCATCCCGCGGCTCCATCGCGATTGAGCGGTAGCACGCCGCCCTGGCGCAGCATGTCCTGCAGGGCGCTCATCAGCTGCTCCACGAGAGGGACGCTGCGCGCGCTGGCAAACCGGGCCCGGCTGCCGCCCTCAAGGTTCTTCTTGGTTGACAGCTGATCGGCCTTGGACACGATCTCGGCAATCGCGCCCTGCTTCGCCTCGCCGGCCAGGTACTGCGTCAGCTCCTGCAGAACATCGGGTGATCGGCCCATGAAGCTCAACGCGCTGGCCGGAACGATGCGCATCATCAGCGCGGTGCCGAGCTTCGCGTGGGAGCCGTAGTCGCGCTCTGCCTTGGGCGCGAACTTCACGGTGTACTGCTCGGCCTGGCACTCGTTCAGCGAGCCCGACAGCGGCAGCCAGCGCGTGGGTTCGCTTGCCCCAGGTCGCGCCATATCGATGCGCAAGTCGGTCATCGGCTTGCCCACGTCGTGCAGCAGCGCGGCGAAGAAGACGGCGTAGGTCCAGTAGTCGCGCTGCGCATCGACGATCTCGGCTCCGCCGTTGCGCGGCAGCAGATGGCCGGTTCGCAGCACCAGGGCGTGGTACGTGGTCTCCATGGCATGCGCCAGCAGGCCGCCGACGTTGGCATGGTGGTGCGATTCCGAAGCGGGCATCAGCTGCACGAACTCGGCGAAGCGGTGCACGGCGGGCAACAGGTCGCGGTCGAACACCGGCTTGGCCAGACTCGATCGCCGCTCGAGATGCTCCAGCAGTTGCCCGGCACCGGTCACCTGCAACAGCTGATTGCTGGCTAGCACAGCAAGGTGCCCGGGCTTGCTTCCTTCGATTCGGACACGTGGTGCGGGTGGCGCTGGTGAACGGGGTGCGGCCGGTCGATCGTCGGCCACATTGCGGCTCGCCTCGTGCACGTCCGAGCCACCGCGCTGGCGCAGCTGCAGCCAGACGGCAGTCGCGAGGAGGCCGATGGCCAGCATCAGCAAGGCTTCAAGCACGCGCCGATCGTGTCGAGCACTACTGCCCAACCTCGCTGTTCAACGTTCTGCGGCGCACCGGCACGTTTCGGCTTGCTGGACATGGACGAAAGCATGTAGCGCGCGCGGTGTGCCCTGCCAGGCCTTTCCTTTGACATGCGGAGGGCGCCCAGCGCCACCCGCATGCCCGTGCCCGTGCAGCCCTTTCCCGTGCCCGTAGAGGCCCTTGCTGCCATCGCGCGGTTTTTGCGATGGCAGCCCCTTTTGGGTTGGGCCCTTAATCCCGTACGACGCCTTTCCCGTGGGCCTGTCTCCGTCTTTTCGAGACTGCCCGTAGCACATCGTGCGAGGCCTGTCCACGCGAAAGCAAGCGCCGCGTCGTGCGCGAATTCTTCCCGGCAATGCGCTCGGCCCTTCGCACACTCCGCAGCCATCCACAGGGCCATTGCCGCCAAGCCTTTCCCCTCCCAATCACTTGAGGAGGGGTTCCTTCTCAAGCCGCCGACAGCCAATGAAGCTTGCACTTCCGCTACTTTCAAGCGCGGCGCTCCTTTTCGGATGCGCCACCGCGCCGAACTCGACCCCGCCGGTGACAGCCACGCCCGCTGCGGCGTCCTCCCCCGCACTGACGAAGGCACCGGCATCGGCATCGGCATCGGCACAGCTGCCGATCGAGAAGACGCGCCCGGCTGATGAAGTGCAGGTCGGCCGCTACACGACGCTGGCGCCTGTGCTCTCGGAGGCGGACACGGAGCCGCTGGCCGTGGTGGCCAAGGTCCACTTTCCTCGCTCCACCGTGAGCACCGTCGGCGATGCGGTTCGTCATCTGCTGCTGCGCACCGGCTATCGGCTCGCCGGCGAGGACCGGCTCGATGAGCGTGCGCGTGACCTGCTCGACCTCAGGCTCCCGGACAACCAGCGCGTTCTCGGCCCCTACAGGGTCGACACCATGCTCGGCGCGCTGGTCGGCAGATCGTTCAGCCTCGTCGCTGACCCTGCTTCGCGGGTGATCACGTACGTGGCCGCAGGGAACCCGGCCACGCCCATCGCCATGCGCGCTGCTCCATCCCTCGCAAGGCCAAGCAACACCGCGTCCGCGGCTCCAGCAGTTCCCGCATCACTTCAACAGCGAGGAACCCGATGATCCAGCCCGAAGCCACCAGCAATGCCCGTCCAACGCCTTCCACGACGCGGGCGGAGCCTGTAGACCAAGCTCCACCCGCGGCTTCGGCGCACGGCCGTAAGCGCAGGCCCGCGTTACTCGCGCTGATGACCGTCGCGGTGGCGTCCGCCGCAGGCATCACATGGTGGCAGCGCGCTCACCAGCAGTCCGGGGCCAACACCCTCGAACCGGTGCCTGCGGCAACCAGCATCCTCATTCCGGACGAAGAGGTGCCGGCCACGATGCCGGCCGGACCGAAGGCGCCGTCGGCGCAGGCCAGCACACCAGTTGCCTCCGATTCGAAAGGTGACAGTGATGCGCCGCTGCGCGCCGACATCGAGCAGTTGAAGGCGCGCGTCGCTGCGCTCGAGGACGCGGGCCGCGAGCAGGCGGAACAGATCACTGCGCTGCGCAGTTCGCTCGATCAGGTCAGCGGGCGGCAGGCCGAACGCGCTGCCGAACGGGCTCCACAGGCTGTCCAAGCCAATGCCGCAGCAACACGCGCTCGGCGCCCCGCCGCAACTGCAGTGGCATCGCAGCAGCAGCCGACCGCATCCGTGCTGGCCATCGATCTCTGGGGTGGCCAGCCCTCCGTCGTCGTCAGCAAGGACGGCGCAGATGGCGCGGAACTGCGCTTCATCAGCCCGGGCGAGACCCAAGGGCGCGTCACGCTGAAGCGCGCCGACGTAGCGAATCAGCGCGCCACGTTCGCCACGTCCGCGGGCGAGTTCACGATGAGCGCCGGGGACCGCTGAGGCATGTCGCAGCGGCGCTTCATCGTCCCTGCGCTCGCAGCGGTGCTGTCTACCTCCGCGCCGTGCGCCATGGCCGTCGACATCGGCGAGACGCGCACGACACCATCCCAGGCCACGCCTCGCATGGCGGCTCCCGTGGCGCAATCCACCCTCACCGACGAAGAACTGGCGCAGGTGTGGAGCCTGTCGCTCACCGAGGTTCGCAGAGCCAAGATGCTGATGCAGGGACCCCGAGGTGCGTTCAGCTCGCCACAGCTGTCACCCATCGAGGTGCTTGGCATCCATGCGCGCGGCGACGATGAACGTGAGCGCTACGCGCGACTGTTCGCGCGCGCCATCTACGAGGACACCTTGAGGGTGCTCGCCTGGTCACGCTCCGCCCAGGCGGAAGTCCAGCGGATCACCGCAGGGCAGCCGGTGATCGACTTCGCCGCCGCTCCGAAGGCGCCTGTCTCCATCGAGGCCGGCGACCTCCTGGGTGTTCCGCGCTCGGCCGTCGTGCCGCCGGCCAGGCCGGTTCGCGAACTGAAGCCGAGGCCGGTCGAAGCCAAGGCTCTCGGCCGGGCGGCCGAGAACCAATCGGCCACGCGCAAGCCGCAGGGACGGTGATGGAGCGGCGCCACATGCTCGCCATGCTCGGCGTCTGCGGCCTGGGTCTCACGCCCGCGCTGCTGCATGCGCGCGTGGCGAACAACGCGGCGGGCCAGCGCGCCAGGCAGATCCTGCCTGCGCCCATGCCGCCAGGCTACGCGGCCATGGCACGCCGCTTCGGCGTGCCCCCGATGGTTCTCTATGGCATTGCGCTGCAGGAGAGCGCCATGCTCTTCGGCACGTGGTCACTGCCGTGGCCCTGGACGCTCAACGTGCAGGGCAGCCCGAAGCGCTACGCAACCTACCCCGAATCGGTTGCGGCCATGCGCGGATACATCGCCGCGGGCATCCGCAATCTCGACGCCGGGTTGATGCAGGTCAACTGGCGCTTCCACAGGGACAAGCTGATCGATCCGGCGCGGGCCCTCGACCCCTACCCCAACATCGCCGTGGGAGCGCACATCCTGCGCGGCCACTTCAACGCGACCGGCGACTGGCCCCGCGCCGTCGGCCGCTACCACTCGCCCGGCGACAGCGTACGGGCGGATGCGTATGCGGCAGCCGTGTACCGGCTCATCGCGCGGTTGGCCCCGCACAAGGAGGCTGCCAGTGGCTGACATGGCAATCGACCAGCGCCTCCGGCCGGCGGTGGAGGCCTACAGCGCCGCGGTGTCCGGCATGTGCGCCGCCGCGGCATTCGCGGCACCGTGGGCCCTGATGCTCCCGCCGGCGCTCGGCAACTTCGCCGGCGCCGCCGCACTCGCCTTTGCCGCCCATCGCGGTCGCCAGGCATGGCAGGTGGTGTCCTATCGATACGGCCTGAAGAACTACAAGCTGACGCGCGTCGCGCCGCACAGGATCCCGAAGACGCCCGACACGCTGTACCTGGGGCACGGCTTCAGCTGGGGGCAGCAGCACACGCAGCGCAAGATGGATGCGGCCCGACCCGAGGCCGCTCCTTTCCTGCGGCAGTCCTGGCGCTTCACGCCGCTCATGGCGCCCGCGCGGCGATTCGAGGCGTGGACCGAGCAACATGCATCGAACGCTGGCTGGCGCCGGTGGACGCACGCCCCGCTCTCGATCGGCGCACGCCTCACCAGCACAACGGCCGCATGGAACCCGGTCGCTCCGCGGCTCGACCTCGGCGGGTCGCCGGTGCTGCATGGCGTGGAGCCGCGGGAAGAGCCGGTGCTGCTGAGGCAGAACCAGCGCACGGGACACCTGCTGGTGCAGGGCACGACCCGCGTTGGCAAGACGCGCTTGCTGGAGATGCTCGCAACGCAGGACATCCACGACAGGCACGTCGTCATCATCATCGACCCGAAGGGCGATGCGGACCTGATGATGCGCGTGCATGCGGAGGCAGCACGTGCCGGGCGCCTGGACCGGCTCTACCTCTTCCACCTCGGATATCCCGAGATCTCGGCGCGCTACAACGGCATCGGCTCCTTCTCTCGCATCACCGAGGTCGCCAGCCGCGCGACCAACGCCTTGCCGTCATCGGGCAACTCAGCCGCATTCAAGGAGTTCAGCTGGCGATTCACGAACCTGGTGGCGCAGGCCCAGGTGGCACTGGGCCGGGTGCCGACCTACGAGCTGATCCTGCGCGACATCACGAACATCGAGCCACTGTTCGCGAACTACGCGCGCCTCGTGCTGACGCGAGAGGAGGCCGCCGGCCGCCTGCGCGAATGGGCAACCCGGCTGGAGCACCTCGAAGCCCTCGTCGAGGCGAGGAAGCTGCCGGTGCCCCGCTCGCTGCAGGACCGGCTGCCACACGTCGTGGCCATGTTCCTCCTCGTGAAGGAATTGAAGCTGCCGGATGCGGTGCTCGACGGCCTGGCCACCGCGGTGTCGTACGAGAAGAGCTTCTTCGAGAAGATCATCGCGTCGCTCGGCCCCTTCCTCGAAAAGCTGACGACCGGCGCGGTCGGCAAGCTGCTGAGCCCCGACTACTTCGACCCCGCCGATCCGCGTCCGATCTTTGACTGGATGACGGTCATCCGACAGGGCGGCATCGTCTACGCGGGGCTCGATGCCCTGTCCGATTCGGTGATAGCAGGGGCGGTGGGCAATTCGATGCTGGCGGACCTGGTCTCGGTCGGCGGGAAGATCTACAAGCAAGGAATCGAACCGCACCGACCGGATGGCCGCATCGTGCTGCCGACGGTCTGCTGTCACTTCGACGAGGTCAACGAGATCGCCGGGCCCGAGTTCGTGCCCATGGTGAACAAGCTGGGTGGCGCGGGCTTCCGCATCACCGCCTACACGCAGACGATTCCCGACATCGAGGCCAAGGTCGGCGACAAGGCGAAGGCCGAGCAGATCCTCGGCAACTTCAACCACCTCGTCATGTTCCGGGTGAAGTCCTTCGTCACCGCGAAGTTCTTCACCGACCAGCTGCCGCGCGTGGACGTGCTGAGCCTGACGGCAGTGTCTGGCGTGACCGACACCGCGGCCGATGGCTTGGGACGTCACTTCGTCTCGAACAACCAGGATCGCGTCGCGACCACGCGCGAGCCCATGCTGGAGCCGTCGGACATCATGCAGCAGCCGCAAGGCCAGGCCTTCGCGCTGCTCGAAGGCAACCGGCTCAAGCACATCCGCATTCCGCTGCCGGACGCCACGGCCGACGCCTTCATCCCATCGTCGCTCAAGGCGATCGGCGAGGACATGCGGCGCCGGTACCGCAGTTCCGAGAAGTGGGCCGCGGAAACCGACTGGCTGGCAGACCATCCCATCGGCCTCACGCAGCCGGTCGCCAGCGCGCTCGCCGATGAGCCGGACGAACTCGCGCCGTCGCTCATCGACCTCGGTCCGCTGCCCCGCGCCCAAACGGAAGCGCGCGGAGAGGAGTCCCGGGCATGAACGCGCGTCCACAGGCAGCCTCGCATTCCGCGGCGGTATCAGGGCATGGGCCGCTCGGCGTAGCCGTCGCGCTGGCCTTCGGCCTGGTGCTGACCACCGCGTTCTCCTGGTTCCTCAGCATCGTCATCGAGCTGGTCGGCATGCACACGCTGTGGAAGGACAAGGGCGTGCTGCATGCGCGGCAGCTCGTCCAGGAGAACTTGCAGTACATCGCCGAGGCCCCCCATTCGCTGATCGTGGCGGACACGGCAGGCTTTTCGCGCGCACTCATCGCTCACGTGGCGCTTCCATTCGAAAAGCTCGGCGTAGTCGGCTTCCACCAGCGAACCAGCGCGGCCCTCGAAAGGCCGGACCCTCACGTCCGCACCGGATCCCCAACGCTGAAGCGCATCTCGAAGAGGCTGGCCCACATGTGGGCGACCGTCGGCATGGTCGCCATGTACACCGCGCAGGACACGTCGCTGCGGCTCGCGGTCGTCGTGTTCGCACTGCCTGCGTTCGTGCTGGCCTGCCTGCTGGGTGCGGTGGACGGAATGGTGCGACGAGACCTTCGCAAGTGGGGCGGTGGCCGCGAGTCCTCATTCGTCTACCACCACGCGAAGGCGATGACCTACCTCACGCTCGGCGGCGGGTTCTCCCTGTACCTGGCCTGGCCCGGTGGTGGCTTCAACCCGGCCTACATGGTGCTGGCCGGCACGGCACTCGTCGCATGGAGCCTGTCGCTCACGCTGTCGAGCTTCAAGAAGTACCTGTGAAGGGATCTCAATGGGCAATTCAAACGTCTGCCGTGGTGCCGCAATGACGCGGCGCTGTCTGGCCTCCGCCCTGTCATCCGTGGCCATCGTCTTCGCCGGCAACGCATGCGCGGACGAAGACGCGCAGCGCGAGGCCTTGGCACGCATCGCGCACGAGCTTGCCCGGCTGGAGCAATTGGCCGCGGAAGCACAGCGCCAGCAGGAAGTGAATGGGCGTGTCCGATTCCGGTTCGACTGGCTCGGGCGAGACCTGGCCCTGGTGCGCCGTGGCATCGAAGACCACGCTGACGCGCCCCGGCAGCCACGCCCCGTACCCGTCCTTCGCGGCGACTACCGGCCCTGACTGTCATGCCCGCGCGCGCAAGCGAACTCGTCCTCTCAGCATTCAGGGAGGCGTCCGGCATTCCGGTGGGCATGCTCCTGGATGTCACTCGCCTGGCACTCGGCGGCGTGGTGCTCATTTGGTTCGCATGGGCCGCAGCACGCATCGGCATGCAGGCCTTGCGCCAGCAGATGACGCATCGGCAGGCCTGCGGCTATGTCCTTCGGGCCGCAGGCCTCGCGACGCTCGTGCTCATCGTCCTGGCCGCATGAACACCGCGGCCGCCATCCCCACCGCATGTGCGCGCATGCCCTGCACGCGCATCCCCGCGGCCATGCCGCGGGTTCGAAGCAGGGTTCTTCGTTGGTTCAGTCTGGAGGTCCACATGATCCGTCGCGACTTCGCGATCCACGCCAATCGGCGCTCCGCGGCAGTGCCGCTCGCTGCTGCACTTTTCCTCTTCCACGCGGCCGCAAGTTGCGCCTTGCCCGACGTCTCCGCCATCGGGGCACCCGAGGGCAGCAACTACATGAAGGTCATCCTGTTCGTCGTCGGCCTGGGCATCGGCGTCGCTGCGCTGATCCTGGGGGGCGGCGCCTTCCTCGAGGTGGCCGGGGGCATCCTCGGCAAGTTCAACGAGTGGCGGATCGGCAGGGCTGAAGCCGGCGACCTGAAGAAGGTCGTCGTTGCTGGCGCCGTGGTGCTGGCGCTGGTCATCCTGCTGGCGACGATCGCCATCAGCGTGATCGACAGCTCGTCCACCATCACGGGCTAACGCGCGACATGAGCGCCGGCACGTTCTTCGACGACGACGGGTCCCACGCAGCCGACGTGGCCCCCCTGACCGACCGGATCAACAGCGAGCCACCCGTGCTGCGCGGCCTCTCGGTCACCGAAGTGATGATCGCGACGGCGCTCTTCTTTCCGGTGTGGCTGGTCATCGGCCTCCTGGCCGCCCGGCTGTTCAGCCACTGGCAGATCCTGATCCTGCTCGGGATCTTCGGCCCGCTGTTCTCGGTGTGGGCGTCCGCAGGCCTGCTGGCCAGCGTGAAGCGCAACCGGCCGGACCACTACTACTGGCAGGCGTGGCGGTGGTGGCTGCACCGCCACGGCCTGTGGACCGTGCCATTCATCGCGCACCGGGGCGCCTGGGACCTGGGGCGCAGCCTGCCTTCGCCCCGGTCTTCCGCATGGGGCAGCCGCCGCGAGCCATCCACGCCGTCGCGCTCCAGCGTGTCGTGATTCGCCGACCGGAGGAAGCATGTCCCACTTCGTCGATGCCCTGGCCCAGGCCCGCTCCGAGATCCGCAACCAGCGGTGGGTGATCCTCGGCCTGTCGGTGGTCGCGCTGTACGCCATGTACAACTGGCGGGTCGCGACCACGCACTTCACGGCGCACTTTCCGCCCGATCTTCGCAACGGCTCGTCAATCGAGCTCCGCGAAAAGCCTGTCGTTCCGGACACGACGGTCTACACCTTCGCGTTCTACATCTGGCAGCAGGTGAATCGCTGGCAGGTGGACGGTTCAAAGAACTACGGCGAGCAGATCCATGCGCTGCGCAACTACCTGACGCCGGGCTGCAGCGCCCAGCTCATGGCCGACAAGGATCTCCGCCACAAGACCGGCGAACTGGTGCGCCGAACTCGTGCGCTCATGGAGATCCCCGGCCTCGGCTACCGCCCCGAGCGCGTTCAGATCCTGGGCGGCAACGCGTGGAAGGCGCTGGTCGACCTGCAGCTGCAGGAAACCCAGAGCGGCGTGACGGTGAAGGACACGTACATCCGCTACCCGCTGCGCGTGGTGCGCTACGACGTGGACCGTGAGAAGAATCCATGGCAACTCGCCATCGACTGCTTCGGCACCGAGCGGCCGGCACGGCTCGATGCCAAGGCCGTGGAGGTCGCGCGCGGTGTTCACGCTGCGGTGCCAGCGACCCGGGACAGCGTGGGGGCGCAGCCTTCGGCCACAGGCTCCATGGAGGCCGCCCAAGGCGCTGCCGCACGGCCCTCGATCGCCGCATCGGGTGCCATCGAACCACCCACGCTGCCGCGCCCGTCGACCGACTCCGTTTCCGAAGGGATTCCACGATGAGCTTCTCATCTCCGCGCGCGCTGGCCCTCATGTTGGCCACCTTCTCGTCAGCAGTCTTTGCACAGGCGCCTGCCGCGCCGGGCGCAGCCGTCCCGGCCGACGATGAGCGAGGGCTTCTCGGCGACATCCCGGGTTTCGCCCCTGCGGCTGCCTCGGCACCCCCCGCACCAGCATCTGCTGCGCCACCAACGCGCCGCGGACCTCCCGCGCGACCCACGACGCCGTCCGCACCCGCGGCATCCCCGGAGCGACGGGAAGCGACGAAGGCCACGGGGCAGGCGAAACCGTCCACAGGCCGCCAGGCGATAGGCCTGCCGGACATGCGAAGCGACCCGGACACCGAACGCGTGGTCTATCGACTGGCGCCGGTGCGAGTTCCGCTTCCGATTGGGCGGGAGCGCACCGTCAGTCTGCCGGGGCCGTTCGCACTGCATGCGCCTGAAGGTTTCGACGCGCTGGTCCGCTCGCAGATCATCGAGCGCACCGCCTACCTCAAGGGCTTGGCACCGTTCGGATCACTGCGTGTCGTGGCGGAGGATCTCGCCACGGGCCGGCAGATCCCCATGGATCTTGTCTCGGCTCCTGACGACGTGAGCGCCCCGCGCCCGATGGAGATATTCGCCGAGGCCCGCGCGCCGAAAGACGACAGCGACAACGGGCCTGGGCGCGAAGACGCGCCGTTGGACATGGTGGCGCTCACACGCCACGCCGCACAGGTCCTGTACGCGCCGCGCCGGCTCATCCCGTCGACACCGGCGGTACGGCAAGTGCCCGTGCACCCTGCGCCCGTTGACGGGCTCTACCGCGGGTGGCGCGTAGAGACCGTGCCGATCGGCGCCTGGCGCAGCGGTGACCTGTATGTCACCGCCGTGCGCTTCACCAACACCGGAGACCAAGCGATCGACCTGGATCTCCAGGAACTGCGCGGCAGGTGGCTGGCTGCTACCGCACAACATACGCGGCTGCTCGCTTCCGATCCGGCCTGGCGCACGACCACGGTGTACCTCGTCTGCGACCGGCCGTTCGATGCCTGCCGGTGAGAAGGAGCGGGTCCAATGCCAACAACGCAGAACAAGCTCACGCCGCTGCTGGTGGTGATCGCGGCGGTGATCGTCGGGTACGTGATGTGGGCGAGGTTCACGACGCCATCACCGTCATCGAGCAGCGGCACTCCGGTCACCGCCGCTCGACCTGCAGGCAAGGCAAGCGGCGCCATGCCGCCGGACGCGCTGGGCGGGGCAGCGCCCCTGCCGGCCACCAGGTCCGCGGACGCTGACACGCCCGCCGACACGTTGGCCACCGTCGCGCAAACCAACCGCGACCTGCGGGCCGCGGCCCAGAAGGTGCTGGAGGACAACGAAAGGCTCAAGCGCGAGAACGTGCAACTGCAGCGCGCTTCCGACGCCATGGCCGACCGCGTTCGCGAACAGGTCCTGGCAGAGCTTGCCCACCGCACGCCTGCGCCTGCGGCGCCCTCGCCTGGCGGCCTGCTGGACAACGGCATGGACGCCGCGAACAAGTTGATCAACGGCATCGCGGGCAAGCAAGCCACACCAGGCGGGGTTCCGCCCGGCCTGGGCTTCGACGGCGCCGCTGTCCCTGCCGTACCGCGTGCGGCGCCGCCGGAAGCCACGGGGCTCACGAAGACGATCGCCCCTGTCGGATACCGCGTCAAGCAAGGTCCGGATGGCGGACCCGTCCTCGAGCGCAATGCGCTTCTCCCGCAGCAAGGCACGGCGGATCTCACCCAGTCGCTGGCACAGGGCGCGCCGATGTCCGAGAAGCCATTGCCTGAGCCGTACTTCACCATTCCAGAGAACGCCACGCTCGCGCGATCCACGGCGATGACCATGCTCGTCGGCCGCGTGCCCATCGATGGTCGCGTGCAGGACCCGATGCAGTTCAAGCTGGTGATCGGGCGAGAGAACCTCGCTGCGTCAGGCCAGTACGTTCCAGACGACGTCTCCGGAATCATCGTCTCCGGCATCGCGATTGGCGACATGGCCTTGAGCTGCACCGAAGGCTGGGTGCAATCCATGACCTTCGTTTTCGACGACGGCACCATCCGCACGGTCAGCATGCGCCGCAACGGCGCGTCCGCCACATCAGCGGGAAGCGGAGGTGGTGTCGCGCTGGCATCGACACCGAAGCTGGGTTCGCTGTCGGACGAGTTCGGCAATCCCTGCATTCCCGGCCAGTTCGTGACGAACGCGCCGGCCTACCTCGCCGACATCGTCGGAGCGAAGTCACTCTCGGTCGCAGGCGCCGCCATCGCGGCCGCGCAGACCACGACGACGACCGGCGCCAGCGCGCTGGGCAGTTCGACCAGCACCACCGTCACCGGAGACAAGGGGCGCTACATCCTGGGCCAGGCCGCGAGTGCCGGATCGGACGAGATCGTTCGATGGCTGATGCAGCGCCTCAACAACAGCTTCGATGCGGTCGTCGTGCGCGCCGGCACCCGTGTCGTCGTGCACATCGACCAGCCCATCGAGATCGACAAGGAGCCGGACGGGCGCCGGCTCGACCACCGGCGCGGCCGCGCCATGACCGCCCAGCAAGGAGGACGCCATGGATTGGATTGACCGGCCCTGGGCGGCTGCCCTCGTGGCAGCCGCATTGCTGTGCGGCTGCACGGCGATGTCCCCGCGCAAGAGCCCCCTGCCGAACGACGGGCCGACGATGACGGACATCTACCGGCACCACGTGGCCACCGAAGGGGCCAGCAGTGCGCGCGACCGGCTTCCCCTTCGCCCGGCCGATGACCACCTGGAAGTGGGCCAGCGCCGCGCACGCTCACATCCGCTGGACAACCGGTTCGAACGCCTCTCGAACCCCGACCTGACGATGCATGTGTTCCCGCACCTCGCGCAGGGACGGTATCCGGTGCCTGGATACGACACCGTCTTTCCTATGTACGAGACCATCCATTACGCGCTGCCCGGGGAAGTGCCGCCTATGCAACGGCGCGTCGGTTCGACTCCGCCTCGACCGCTGGCTTCATTGCCCCGTGAGGCGGCCGCGCCTGCGCCACGAGACCGCACCGTCTCCATCCCTATAGCGCGTTAGGAGATCCGCGTGCTCTCCATCCTGAAAGCCAGGCCGCCCGCGCAGGGAAACAGCACGCCGGTCTCGGATGGCCAGCGCCGTCCGCTGACCGTCGCCGACCGCCGCCGCATGGCTTCTCGCCCGCCCAGCTTCACGGACGCCCTGCCCTGGACCCGCTTCGATGCCGGCGACGAGGCCTTCGTGCTCAACGACGGCGCGAGCCTGGCCGCGCTCTTCGAAGTGGATCCCACGCCCACCGAGGCCATGCCGGCCGACGTGCTGCAGGACCTCGCGGACAAGGTGCGGGCAGCCCTCGGAGGTGTGCCCGAGGAACCGCACAGCCCGTGGATCGTCCAGTTCTTCCTGAACGACGACGTCGACCTGACAGGCCTGACCGGCAACATCGCCGAGTACATCCGGCGCACGCACGAGAAGAACCCCGAGCGAGGTGAAGAGATCCTCGCCTCCGAATTCACGCAAGCGTGGCTGGCGGAAATGTCCCGCCACGTGGCGAACGTGTCCCGACCGGAAGGCTGCTTCGAAGACACGCAGGTGTCCGGGAACATCTGGCGAGCCCAGCTGCGCAGGGTGCGCTTCGTCCTGTACCGCAAGCTGACTCCCGGCCCCGTGCGTCATGACCACGAACACTCGTTGCGGGAGGCGTTGGACGCGACCGCCACCGGCCTGGTGGCCGCACTGCGCGAGGCGCAGGTCGGCGTGCGCCGATGCAACGGACGCGACCTGTACGACTGGCTCCTGCCGTTCTTCAACCGCCCGCGCGGCATGCAGCCGTCGGATCTTCGTGCAGCCGCTCCCTATCCTGGCAATGACCGGGCTGCTGAGAATAGTGTGGACGACCACGCACCGATCTTCGGCTTCGACCTGGCCGAGCAGATCACGCTGAGCTGCCCCCGCTCGGACCTCGACCTCGGCGCCTGGATCTTCGACGGCATCTTCGTCAAGGCGCTCACGCTGCAGCAGATGACGCTGCACCCGGCCATCGGCCACTTCACGGCCGAACGCGAGTACGCAGAGAAGCACTTCGCGCGCTTCGACCGCCTGCCGCCAGGATCGATGCTGTCCGTCACCATCGTGGTCCAGCCCCAGCATCTCGTGCGCGACCAGGTCGAACGGGTGCAGGCGAACTCGCGTGCCAAGACGCCGGAGGCCGAGCAGACCTGGATCGAGTGCCGCAAGGTGCTGCAGCGCATGGCGAGCGGCGACAAGCTGGTGCCGATGTTCCTCACGCTGTTCCTGGCCGGAGAGTCACCGGACGAACTGCGCGCGAAGACCGCCGCCGTCACGGCACAGCTCACGCCATCCGGCCTGCGCTTCATCCAGCCGGGCGACGACCTGACCCCGCTGGACGCCTTCCTGCGCGGCCTGCCGATGTGCTTCGACCCGGCCTTCGACATGAAGCACATGCGCCGCTCACGGCTGGCCTTCATGTCGCACATCGCTGCGCTGCTTCCCGTGTATGGCCGGCACCGCGGCTCCGGCCGGCCCGGCCTGGTGCTGTGGAACCGCGGTGGCGACCCGCTGCTGGTGGACGTGCTCAACAAGCACGAGCGCAAGAAGAACGCCCACAAGCTCACCTTCGGCCCCACCGGTGCCGGCAAGTCGTCGAAGCTCAACTACGAGTGCATGAGCGCGATGGCGATCTACCGCCCGCGCCTCTTCATCGTCGATGCCGGCGAGTCGTTCCGGCTGCTGGTGGAGTACTTCGCCCGGCATGGCCTAACGACCCACATGGTCCGGCTCACGCCACAGGCCGACGTCTCGCTCCCACCCTTCGTCCTGGCCTCCAGGCTGCTCGACGACCCAAGCGTGATGGACTCGTTCCTCGCAGCCGAACGCGCTGGCGGCACGGCAGGACCAGAAGACGACGCGCTCGTTCCCCCACTGGGGGATGACGATGCCGACGCCGCGGATGATGCGAACGAGGAACGCCGGGACATCCTGGGCGAGATGATCATCGCGGCGATCATGATGATCACCGGCGGCGAGGCCAGCGAGACTGAAAAGCTCGGCCGTGCGGATCGCTATCTGATCACCCGGGCCATCATCCGGGCCGCGCAGGCGGCCCGCGCGGCCGGCAAGCCGCACCCGCTCGCCCATGACGTGGCCATCCAGTTCATCGGGATGCGCAACGATCCCGCCCTCTCCACCCGAAGGCAGGAACGTGCGGAGGAGATGGGCCAAGCCATGCTCACCTTCACGCAAGGCCTGCGCGGCCGGCTGTTCAACCGCATGGGCAGCAACTGGCCGGACGTGGACGTCACGCTGGTGGAACTCGGCACGCTGGCCAAGGGCGGGTACGAGGACGCCCTCGCCCTCGCGTACACGGGGCTGCTGGACCATGTGCAGGCACAGGGCGAGGCCAAGCAGTACGAAGGCCGGCAGACGATCGCGCTGACCGACGAAGGCCACCTCATCACCAAGGATCCGCTGCTCGGACCCAAGGTGGCCAAGGGCACCAAGATGTGGCGCAAGCTCGGCATCTGGTTCTGGCTCGGCACGCAGAACATGCACGACTTCCCGGACTCCATGAGCCGCGTGCTGTCCATGTGCGAGGTGTGGGACCTGCTCGCGATGGAGAAGGCGGAAATCGAGGAGGTCGCCCGGTTCAAGAGCCTCACCCGCGAGCAGCGCCTGATGATCGAGTCGGCCCGCAAGGAGCCTGGCAAGTACACCGAAGGCGTGCTCCTGAGCGCCAGCAAGCAGGTGCTCTACCGCAACGTGCCGCCGCCGCTGGCCATCGCCCTGGCGATGACCGAGCCGGAGGAGAAGGCCGACAGGCGGCGCATCATGGACGAGCAGCAGTGTTCGGAACTGGACGCCGCCATGCACGTCGCGCGTCAGCTCGCCCAGGCGCGCCGTGCGACCGGTCCAGGCACTGCCCTGCCCGGAAGGAAGGCCAGCCATGCCTGACGCCTCCACGGCGGATGAAGGGCCCCCGCCGAGCAACGACCGTGCGACCTGCGACGTGGGGGTTGGCGCTGAGATGAACCGCCTTCTCGAACACGCCGCGGATCACCACCGGCTGGTGTTGATCGTTCGAACGCCGAAGCTGTTGTCCAGGATCAGCCTGTACCAGGCGCTGGACGATCACTTCGGCCGCTGGGAACCGCGGTCCCCGATCAGGGCGTGCATCGACTTGGCCAATCACCCCGCGCTGCCGGCGCAGACGGTCATCGGCTCGGACGTGCAGGCCTGGGATGACCTGGCCGAGGGCCTGCCGGCAGCACTGGCGCCGGTCAACGTCCTGGTCGTGCTCGGGGTCGAGCAGATGCTTTCCGACACGCCGCACCGTCTCACAGCGTTCCTCGAGGCCAGGGCGCGGCACCAGGTCGTCGTGGTGCTGACACCCCATGCAGATCAGGTGCGTGCGCTCCCGATCCGCGAGGCACCAGTCCACCTGGACTGCAGTCTGGCCCGGCAGTCGAACTTGATGCTGATGGCGAAGTCGGTCGCGCAGATGGCGCTTGCGGCAGCGCGACGCAGCGCGCGACATGCGGCGATGGCAGATCCAACGCGGAGGCGGCCGTGACGCCAACGGGCCTGTCAACGGTCGCCGCCGTGCTTGCCACCGCATGCATGAGCATTGGTGTCGCGAAGCCGACGTCTTGCCCGGCGAACTCGCGTTGGACGCCAGCGCACATCGAGGTCTTCGCTGCTGCCAGCACCGCCGTCGCATCCATGCCCGGAACCACGGTCCATCGAATGGACACCCTGCAGCAGCTCGGGGCAGAACTGACCTCGGGCGCGATGCCGCCCGACCAGCACATGGCGGTTGCCACGGTTCGCCAGCGCCTTCATGCCATGGGCCCCACGTTTCGACACCGCATCGAGTCCGCGCTGCGCGCGGCCGAGGCATTCACGGTCTACGGTGTCCAACGCGTGCCTGCCATCGTCTTCGACCGGTCCTGCGTCGTGTACGGCCTCGCCGACGTCCCCCAGGCGATCGACTTCGTTCGGCGCGGAGGCGGCCGGCCCATCGGCCCGCGTTTCCTCCCAGGTCGACCGGCCCCTGGCGGAGGTCGATCCGCGCCCACTGCGAGGTCATCACCATGAGCAGACCGCCGCAATCTTCGAGGCTGCTGATGCTGTCATTCGTTGCCCTCGCGGCCGTCGGCGGTCCAACGTGGGCCGGTGAATCGGCTACCGCGGAGGAGACGTCGACCTCCGAAATCTTCTCCGCCACGATCAGTGCCGTCCCTCAATGCATCAGGTGGAGGCCGAAAGGCGCTTGCTTGTGGCTCAAGTGCTACCTGTACTACTGCGAGGTCGAGGCCACGCTGCGGGTCGAGCACTACACGCCCGACGTGACCATCAGCACCTGGCACGACCCAGCCACGCACCCGTGGAAGGACTACGGCCGCAAGATCGCACAGCGCGTCGATCGCATCGGGCGACAGCTGACACGTGAAGTCAGCGGAGTCAGCTCACTCGCGCGGCTCGATTCCGCCGGCACGAAGACGAAGGACGACCGGGACACCCGCAACTTCATCTACCGCGGTGCCGATGCGATCGGCAATCCGGTCAACTTCATCCAGGGCGCGATCACGGGGAACTACGGCACCGCCGGCAGCGGGCCCAACAGCATCCCGGTGCCCATGCCCTTCGAGCTGGCGGATTGGTTCACGGCATTCCCGATGCAGGTGGCCGAGCAATGGGCATCGGTCCCCAGCAGCTACACCAGCGGACAGAAGAACTACGCGCGAGACAGGACGAACGACTGGTCCGGATGGCTCGGATTGGCCGGCGCCGCGGGCGGCGCGGTCGGTTCTGTGATCGGCCTCTACAACACGGTGGTGGGGTCGTACACCTCGGCAGGCAATGTGCTCAGCCTGACCGAAGGAGGCGGGAGCGGAGACTCCGGCGGCCGCGACGGTGGTGGCAATGGTGGTGCAAGCAGCGGCGGATCGGACTTCATGTGTCCGCCCGGCATCATGCCCTTCGGCCTGGCATTCCAGAGCGACCTGGATTCGCTGTTCTGGCGCGGCATCGTGCCGCTGGAAACGATCTACCCCGCCACATGGCTGCCCGGCATGCGCGAGGTGGGGCAAGGCATGCTGCAAACCTGGGGCAGCGTCTGGCCGCGCCAGGGCGCCATCTTCCAGCAGGACCCGGTGAAGGGGGCGGCCGTGCTTGCGCAGCGCGTGGGCGACATCATCAGCTACCGCGCCCAACCGCACATCTACACGGCACTGCAGCTCGACAGCGATCCGAACTACAAGTTCTTCGGATTCCAGGGCATTCGCGAGCACGACCCCGACCACACGCTCTGGCAGCGCGTCTTCCCGAATCCGCAGCGCACCTGCGCGGTCTTCGGAACGGATGACTCGCTTGCCATCGCCGGCTTCGGTGACGGACACAACCTGAACTCGCGCGGCACCGTCTGGAACGCGTGGCGCCGGCAGGACTGCTGCCGCAAGCCGAGCGGCGGTGCAGTGTTCTTCCTCGGAAGCGTTGAGCTTGGCGGTTGAGACACGAGGGCAGAGAGATGGCAAGCAATCCGACGATTTCGCACTGGTTTCCGAGCGCCGCAGCGGCTGCGGCCTGCATTGCGGTACTTGGGCAAGCGGCGGCGGCCGAGACGATGCCGGTGGCCCCAACCCGGCAGACCAGCAGCCTCTACTACCGCATCGGCGGCGGAGATCCGGCACCGCTGGCGGCGAACCCCAATGCCCTCACCCTTCGCCTCGGCCTCTCGGGCGGCGCACGCATCAGCTACAGCTGCGGCCGCTTTTCCGTCGGCGACGCGTTCGAGTACTACATGAGCGAGTTCAGGAACCTCGGCCAGACCATCCAAGGCGCGGTCGGGGCCGCCGTCATGGCACTGCCCCTGTACATCTTCCAGCGCGCGCAGCCGGGCCTGTACGAGACGTTCCAGAGCTACTGGGCGAAGGCGCAGGTGGCCATCTCCGCCGCGCTCAAGACCTGCGAAGAGATGGAAGCGCAGATCAAGGCCGGTGGAGATCCCTACCAGGACTACATCAACCTGGCGAAGGGCGAGGGCTGGAAGGTCGAAACGTCTGCAGGCACCAACGTGCTGGCAGCCAAACAGCGCGTCCAGCGCGACGGTGGAAACTCCGGCGTCGCTGCCTTCCCCGGCATCCAGCGCGGCGGCAGGGGCCAGCCCCCGCTGCGCATCGTCCACGACACGACCGCGGTCGGCTTCAACGTGACGATGGGCCAGATGCCCTCGGCGCCGGCCAGCACGCCCTACCCGCCCAGCACCCGCCTGACCCGGCTCTGGGCGACGCCAAGGGCGGCCGCCGACTGGGCGGTCTCGGTGCTGGGCGACCAGCAGGTGGCCACCTGCGACGACGCCGATTGCGGAGCGGCGGATGGGGCAGCCGGCAAAGGCATCGTCACCGGGCTCGGCCTGCAGCCCAAGTACGAAGCGGCCGTCACCGAGGTCGAAGCGGCGATGGTCGCGCTCGTCGCTTCCGGCGACGCCACCTACGGAAAGCTCCACGAGGTTTCCGCGCCAGGAGTGGCCGTGACCAACGACGTGATCGACGCGTTGCGCCGCCTGCCCGCCGACACGCGCGGCTCGATGGCGAAACGCCTGGCGCGCGAGGTTGCGCTGTCGAACACCATCGAGCGGGCCTTCGCCATCCGCGACCTGCTGCAGACCGGCATGACGGCCATCACCTACGACAAGCCCTTCGACGACGCTCGCAAGCGCGTGGAACAGCTGAACCGCTACATCGACGACCTGGCGTTCGAGCAACGCGTTCGCAAGGAAGTGGTGTCCAACACGGCCCAGCTCCTGATCGAGCATGACCGCAACACGGCCGCGGCACGCTCGTCCACCGTGCCTCCCGGCCGCCAAAGCTCGCCTCGCCCCCTTGAGGATGGAAGGGTCACCCCTTGAGGGATCAACGCCCTGGCCATGAGCCGGCGAGGCGCCGCGGCACGCTGCGCCGCGCCCTGGCCGTGCTTTTCACCGCCATAGCGGCCACCGCCCTGGCCACGGCCATAGCGCTGATCCTCGTCCGGCATGGCGCAGGCGCCGGCCGTGCCCTGTCACTCCTTGATGCAGCCCGCCCTTGGCTCATCGCCGCGCAGATCGCTATCCTCGTATTGGCGTGGCACCGCTGGCCGCGCATCGTGGCCGCATTCGCGCGGTGGCGATCACTCTCCCCTGCCCAGCACGACGCGCTGCTGCGCGGACGACACCGGATCTTCGTGTTGCTGTCGGCATGCGAACTGCTGATCGTGCTCCGCGCGTTCGCCGGCTGAGCTTGGACCAGCCAGGGAGAACAGCAGCATGAAGACCAGCACGTTCGCCGCGCCGTTTGCGGCAGTGATCACAACGGCCTGTGCGGACACGGGGCCGACCAGGGTGACCGACCCCAGCGGCATCCCGGCAGCCGCCGCCACGGCACGGTGCGGCCACAACCCGGGTTACCAGCGGTCGGACAACTGCTGCATCCTGCCGAGCTACGTGAGCCCGCTGGACGCGGACATGGCCTTCACGCGGGCCATGAAGGCCTACCGGTTCCCGACGAAGGTCGACCCCAACGGCGGCCGCAACCCCGCGCGCATCTACCGGTACCAGAGCGTCAAGGGGCAGTACCACTCCGCAGCGAACGACGTCACCTCCCTCGGCGAGCACGCACTGGACCCCGGGGTGTGGCTGTTCCTCACGATCGAGCGTGAGACCGACAGCAGCTCGTCGGTGTCCGCGGCGTACTGCGAGACCCCGGGCAGGCGGCCCGCCCACCCCGCGGCATGGCACGCGGCCGTCCAACAGTCGATCCGCACCACCGTTCCGCCAAAGTAGCTTCGAGAGGCCTGCGCATGGGACTGGACTCGTACCTGGAGCTGTTCACGACGATGGTCGGCTGGACCATCGCCAACCTGATCTTCAGCGTTCTGCTCGACACGGGGATCGTCTTCATCCCCCTGATCGTCACCATCGTGGCCGTATGGATGGAGGCGCATGTTGAAGGCACGGAGAACGGCGCCGCGGAGTGGGCCATCCGCAAGATGGAGATCGAGCTGGGAGCGGCGCTGTTCGTCATGGCCTTGTGCTTCGTTCCCACAACCTTGACCACGCTCGACCGCGCGCACCTAAGCTACAAACCGAGCGGCAACGTGCTAACGCCGAGCCCGCCGGCCATCACCGGCGGAGCTTCGGGCACCACGTACGACGCAGCCTTCGGTGCCGCCGGCGACGGCACTCCGGTGCCGCTGTGGTGGTACACGGCCATGGGCCTGTCCAGTGGCGTCAATGCCGCCGTGCGCGCCGGCGTCGGGAACACCTTCCTCGGCCTGCGCCAGGCCGAGGAGATGGCACGCCTGGCCACCATCGAGAGTCCCGCGCTGCGCAGCGAGTCACAGGCGTTCCGCAACCAGTGCTTCGTGCCGGCGCATGCGAAGTTTCACGGCCCGAACGCGCCTTCCTCCGAGATCGCGGCCAGCGTGGCTGCGAACCCGCTCTACGGCAAGGACGACACCGAATGGATCGGCTCCCGCACCTTCACCGAAGACCCTGAGTTCTATGCCAGCTTCCGCGCGCAGCAGACCGTCGCAGGCTTCCCGCTCGACCTTGCCGGCGACGACAAGGACGCCGCGCCGGGCGCGAGCGGTGATTCGATGCCGAACTGCAAGCGCTGGTGGACGGAGCCGACCATCGGCCTGCGAGCGCGGCTGATGGACCAGGGCGGCGACCGGCTGCAGCGGGCGGCTGACTATGCCTGGGGCATCCTCAATGCGGCCGGCTCGGGACTGATGCCAGGCGCCCCCATGAACCTGGACTACGTGAAGGACCAGATCCTGAAGCAGGCACTCTGGCGCTCCCAGGCGAACTTCATGCAGACGGACCAGGTCCTGGGCGGCCGCAATGCAAGCCGCTGGGAGCTGCCGGAGTTCCTGTCCGGGCTGGGCATCATCGACAAAGGCGCCGAAGCCAGCTTCAGCTACTACCCCGTCGTCCAATTCCTGACGCTGTCGCAGCCGTTCATCCTGATGGCGCTGTACATCTTCCTGCCGCTCATCGTGGTCTTCAGCCGGTTCAACCTGGCGTTCATGATGTACGGCGCGCTGGCGATCTTCACCGTGAAGTTCTGGGCCGCGATGTGGACCATCGCCCGCTACGCCGACGAACGCATGGTGGCGGCCATGTACGGCGACAACACGATGCTGCTGCGCGAGTACCTCACCAACGGCCTGGACGGTGGGGCGAAGCGCGCCATCCTCAACGTGGTCACTCTCAGTCTCTTCATCGGCCTGCCGCTCGTGTGGAGCGGCATGATGGCCTGGATCGGCCTCAGGGTCGGATCCGCCGTCGAAGCGGCCGTGCTGAGCGCGTACGGGGCCGGCACGCAGGCCGGCGAGAGCGCAAAGCGAACCACGGGTTCGCTGGTGGCAAGCGCGGCGCGAGGCCTGGGCCGATCAAAGTGAAGGTGCGGCGGCAGGGCCGCCTGCCGATCCGCGAATCGATGACTCGGGCACG
>Ga0196963_10000882_pt1 | contig 22825 bp, 16 predicted proteins | sample S1_5metaG_FD_148600 | JGI IMG/M metagenome (GOLD analysis project Ga0196963, IMG submission 148600) | Soil microbial communities from Anza Borrego desert, Southern California, United States - S1_5 | ecosystem: Environmental > Terrestrial > Soil > Desert | place: USA: California | collected...
TCGCTCAGCAGCGGCTGGATGCACGCCTCGTCAGCAGCGGCGGCAGCGCCATCGGCCGCTGCATCGGCAGCTACCACCTGGCGCTGATGGGCACCGCGAAGGAGGGCACGCGTGCCAGCTCCTTCAACTACACCGAGGGCCGCGCCGGCGAGCTGTCGTCTCAACCCATTGAACGTTATGCGGGCATCGAGCAGGTGCTGCGCGACACCGCGCGCCAGGTGCACACGCAGCCGCTGGCGGCCAAGTTCGTCGGCGACGTGGTGCTGATGCCGCTGGCCGCCGCCAGCCTCTTCGGCTGGCTGCTGGGCCAGCTGGCCGACACGCAGCTGATCGCCGGCAGTTCGCTGTACCGCGAGCGCGTGGGCCAGGGCATCGCGTCGGCGCTGCTGTCGCTGCGCAGCCGTTTCGATGCGCCGGGCGTCAGCGCGGTCTCGGCCGACGGCTGCGTGGCGCCGCCCGTGGAGCTCTTGCGCGCCGGCCAGCTGCAATGCCTGACCCCCAGCCTCTACGCCAGCCGCAAGACCGGCCTGCCGCACGTGCCGGTGGCGGCCGAGGGCTGGGAAGTGCCGGCCGGCGAAACGCCGCTGGCCGAGCTGCTGGCCGGCGTGCGCCAGGGCGCGCTGGTGGGGCGCCTGTCGATGGGCCACCCGGCGCCCAACGGCGACTTCTCCGGCGTCATCAAGAACAGCTTCCTGCTCGAAGGCGGCGGCACCGGCCCGGCGCTGCGCGAGACCATGATCAGCGGCAACATCGCCCGCCTGCTGCAGGACGTGCAGGCGGTGAGCCGCGAGCGCATCGACACCGCGGCCTGGTGCCTGCCGTGGCTGCGCATCGGCGGGCTGCACTTCAGTTGATGGTCCGTGACGCGGCGCCGGCCTGCGCTTCATGCAGGCGCTGCTGCGGCTGGTCGCGTGGCGCGTGCGTCACCCGGCCGGGCGCGCGATGCTCCGGGCATCTCCAGCGCCTGCCGTACCCGTCATGAACCCCTGTCTTGCCCGCCGCCGGCGGATCCTTCTCGGTGCCGCGGCCTTTGCCGCGGCGGCCATGGCCCCACCGGCGCGCGCGGTCGACTGGGCTTTCTGGCGCGGCACGCACAAGGGCTCCGGCCGGGTGCTGAAGGAACAGCGCCCGCTGGAGCCGGTGCATGCGCTGCACCTGGGCGGCAGCACCAAGGTGGCCCTGCGCCAGGCCGACCGCGATTTCATCGAGATCGAGACCGACGACAACCTGCTCGGCCTGATCGAGGCGCCGGTGAGCTTCGGCATCCTGCGCGTCCGCAGCGAAGGCGCGATGCGGCCGACCCGGCTGGAGATCACGCTGCACCTGCAGCGGCTGGAGTCGATCGAGGCGGGCGGCTCGGCCGCCGTGCTGGGTGACCGCTGGACCGGCCGCCGGCTGAAGCTGGCCCTGGGCGGCAGCGCGGTGGTGAAGATTCCGCAGCTGGACCTGCAGGAGCTGGACCTGTCCGCCGGCGGCAGCGCCGTCCTCAACCTGGCCGGCCGCTGCGCGCGGCTGGATGCGAGCCTGGGAGGTTCGTCGGTGCTCAGCGCCAAGCACTTGCGCGCCGCCGAAGCCAACCTGCGCGCGTCCGGCAGCGCGCAGGCGGTGGCCTGGGTCAGCGAGCGCCTGGACGCCAAGGCCTCCGGCTCGGCCGGCGTGCGCTACTACGGCACGCCGCGGGTCGATGCGCAGCGGTCGGGCAGCGCGGTGGTGACGGCGCTGGGCAGCGAGCCCGGCGCCTGATCGCGCGCCCGGGCGCCCGCGCGCTTGTCACGGCGGCTAGACCTGCAGGTCGAAGGCCGCCTGCGCCAGCACCTGCCCGTTGATGCGCACGTCCACCCGGTGCTCGCCGGCGTGGTAGCGGCGGGTGGTCACCGGCTTCAGCGAATGGCGCTTGGCGAGCACGCGCTGCTCGCGCGGCCCCAGTTCGATCACCCAGCCCTTGAAGACCTTGGGGCTCAGGCTGCCGTTGGCCTTGACGTGATGCACCGCGTAGTCGATGGCCAGGCGCTGCGGCTGCACGGCGGTGGAACGCAGGGCCAGCTGCAGTCCCAGTTCGCCGCCGAGCTGCACTTGCGTGGCGGACAGCGTCAGTGCCGCGTTGCCCTTGAGCTGCTGGCCCAGGCCCCAGGCCGCCAGCGTGCGGGCATCGCCTTGCTTGACCAGGCCGCGACAGGCGTGCCGCAGCAGCGCGCGCCGCTCTGGCGTGGCGCCGGGCAGGTGGGTGTCCAGCCAGTCGGCGACGATCGCCGGGTGGTCCTTCGCGATGTCGTTCAGGTGGTTGGCGACGCTGCGGCGCACGTAGGCGCTGGCGTCGTCCTGCAGGCGCTCGAGCAGCGGCAGCGTAGGCGACGGATCGCGCACCAGTGCCTGCAGCCGCAGGCCCCAGGGCAACCGCGGCCGGCTGCCTTCGCTGACCAGGCGCCGCACGTGCGCGCTGGGGTCGGTGGCCCAGCGGTGCAGTGCCGCGAAGCTGAGTTCGGGATGGCGGGCGAGGAAGGGCCGGATCGCGAATTCCGCGGTGGCGCGCTGCGTCATCGCGTGCAAGGCCTGCAGGCCGCGCGTGGGCGCCGAGTCGAGCGTGATCAGCGTGACCGCTTCGGCCAGCGGCCACACGGCCCAGCCGGCGAGGCCCGCGTCGCTACTGCGCAGCAGCGCCAGGTCGTCGCCTACGCCGGGCGGGCCGAGGGCGGCTTCCATCAGCCTGCAGGCGGTGTCGGCGTCGGTGTCGGCCGCCAGCGCGGCCACCAGCGCTGCGGCCACCTGGCGGATGCGGTCCTTCAACTCCAGCGCTTCGAGGCCATCGAGCGCCACGGTCTCGAAGGCGCGGCGGTGGAAGGCCGTGGCGCGGCCCGTGCTTTTCGCCGCGCGTTGCAGGTGCTCGGCCATCGCGCGGATGAGTGCTGCGTTGATCATGTTCTTGAATGGTTCCATCTGAAGGATGTTGCCAGCCGTGCGGCCGAAGCATGTCAGCAGGCTCGCGGCGCGCGATCCTGCGCGGTTTGCGTGGCTCGGGGCTTGGCCGGCCGTGGGCGGAGGGTTCGATACTCGCCCACGGAGGTGGCTCGATGCGGCAGGCGATGGCTCGGGGGTGCAGGCAGTCGCTGGCGCGGTGGTGCAGGCCATCGCTGGCGGCCGCAGTCGCCGTCCTGCCGCTGGCGCTGGCGCTGCAGCCCGCCTCGGCGGCGGAGGCGCTGTTCCTGGACCTCCACCAGCAGGGCCCGACGGCCTCGCGCACGCTGGCGGCGCACCTGTTGCCGGCCGATGCGGACCGGGGCCAGCCGATCGCGGTCTTCGTGGCGGCACTGCTGCCGCAGGGCAGCTGGTTCGTGCTTGGCCCCGCGGGCTGGCAGGCGCTGGCCGAGGCCGCGCCGGCGCCGCTGCTGCAGCTGCAGGCGGCGGACTCGCACAGCGTCACGCTGGCCGCGGGCATCGACGTCGCCGGTCTCGTCGGCACGCGGGTGTTCGCGGGCTACGGCCGCGCGGACTCGGCGTCCGGAGGCGCCTGGAACGAGATGCTCGCCGCCGGCCGCCACCGCGAGATCGGCACGCTGCGCGCCGCGCCGTCGCTGCAGTTCAGCACGCCGGCCTCGGTGGCGGCCTGTCCGGCCGATGCGGCCGCGCCGCTGTTCGGCACCGCGCCGGTGGATCCGGCGGATTTCATCGCGCTGCGGCCTTTGGGTTTCCAGAGCTTGCCGATCCACGTCTTCCCGGCCAAGCACGGCGCGTTCTCGATGACGCCGCTGGGCGCGACGCCGAGCCCGAAGCCGGTGCGTGCGCCGGCGCGCGCGACCGTGCGCGAGATGATCGAGGTGCGCAACCCGGCGACCGGCGGCGGCAACTTCCAGGTGTTCATGTTTCCGTGCCGCGACGTGCGGCTGTACTTCGGCCACCTGGCGACGGTGTCGCAGAAGCTGCGTGCCGCGTTCGACGCCGGCACGCCGCGCTGCGACAGCCTTCCGCCCGGCGACCTGGTGACCTGCCGGCGCGACGGGCTCGACGTCGTGCTCGAAGAAGGCGAGGTCTTCGCGCACGGCCCGGACAGCGCGGGCGTCGACTTCGGGCTGATGGATGTGCGCCGGCCCGCGGGCGGCTTCGTCGTGCCCGAGCACTACGATGCCTACTACCCGTTCTGGCAGGCGCCGCTGGCGTATTTCGGTGCCGACGTGCAGGCCGTGCTCGCCGCGCGCACCGGCAGCGTGTTCGGTGCGCGCCGGCGCAGCGCCGAGCCGGTCGGCGGCAGCCATGCGCAGGACGTCGCCGGCACTGCGCAGGGCAACTGGTTCGTGCCCGGCCGCTACTGGGTCGACAGCGGTGGCGGCGGCGCGGCGCTGCTCGCGCTGGTGGGCGACTACGCCGATCCGGCGCAGCCGCTGATCGCGCACGGCGGCGCGCTGCCGGGCTGGCCCGCCGGGCTGTACGCCTACGCGCCGCGCGACGATGGCGGCACGGTCAACCGGCGCTTCGCCGACATCACCGCCGATGGCCGCGTCCATTGCCTGCAGGGCTTCCTGTCCGGCAGCAGCCCGGGTGAGATCGGCCTGTCGCCCGCCGCCGGGGCGCTGATGCTGCAGCTGCTCAATCCACTGGCGCTGCGTGCGCAATGGGCCGCCGGGCGCGACTGCGGTGCCCTGGACGGCTGGGCCTTCGGTGCCGGCGCCGCGGTTTTCGTGCGCTAGTGCGCCGCCGCTGCGCCCCGCGCGGCAACGAAGCGGCGCGCAGGCCGGGATGAAGCGCCGCCGCAGGCGGCGCGGGCTTCTCCGGGCTTCCCCGGACAGCGGAAATCGTGCTGCTAAGCTCGAATCGTCCCACTCACCCGCCTCCGGCCCCGCATTCCATGTTCACCGGCATCGTCCAAGGCATCGCCCAGGTGGCGTCCATCACCGACCGCCCCGGGCTGCGCAGCTTCGAGCTGGCGCTGCCGGCGGGCTTCGACGAGGGGCTGGAGATCGGCGCCAGCGTCGCCTGCGACGGCGTGTGCCTCACCGTCACCTCGCGCCCGGCGCCGGGGCGGGCCAGCTTCGACGTGATGCAGCAGAGCCTGGGCCTGACGACCCTGGGCGCGCTGCCGGTCGGTGGCCGGCTGAACGTCGAGCGTGCTGCCAAGGACGGCGCCGAGATCGGCGGCCACCCGATCTCCGGCCACGTCGACTGCCTGGGCCGGGTGCTGCAGCTGCGCCAGCCCGAGAACAACCACGTGCTGCGCATCGCGGTGCCCGAGTCCCACCGCCGCTACGTGTTCGCCAAGGGCTACCTGGCGGTCAACGGCGCCAGCCTGACGGTGGCCGAGGCCGACCGCCGCGAGGGCTGGTTCGAGGTCTGGCTGATCCCCGAGACGCTGCGCATGACCACCTTTGCCGACAAGCGCGTCGGCGACGCGCTGAACCTGGAGATCGAGCGCGGCACCCAGGTGGTGGTGGACACCGTGCGCGACGCGCTCGAAGAGCGCCTGGGCCCGCTGCTGCCGGCCCTGGAGGCCCTGCTGCGCGAGCGCGGCCAGTCGCTGTCGGACCTGGCCGCGCCGCTGAGCGTGCCGCGGGACTGACGCAGCGCGGGGTGCGCGATGCCGACCAAGCCGCACTCCACGCCGTCCGCGCCAGAGCCGGCCGCAGCACTGCCGGTCCAGGCATCGGCAGCCGCCGTCCCGTCCGCCGTGCCACCCGACGGCCGCAACCGCGCCGACCGCCTGCTGTTCGAGCGCAACCCGCTGCCGATGTGGGTGATCGACGCCGGCAGCCGCCGCTTCCTCGCCGCGAACCAGGCGGCGGTGCGGGCCTACGGCTACAGCGAGGCCGAGTTCCGCACGATGACGATGTTCGACATCCGGCCGGCCGAGGACCGCGGCCGGCTGCAGGCCTACCTGGCCAGCCGCCCGGCCGCCACCGCCAGCCCGTCGCCGACGATCTGGCGCCACCAGCGGCGCAACGGCGACATCTTCGATGTCGAGATCGTCTCCGACGCGATCAGCTTCGAAGGCCGGCCGGCACGGCTGGTGATGGCGCGGGACGTCACCGCGCTGCGCCGCGCCGAGGCCGAGCTGCACGCCAGCGAGCGGCGCTACCGCAGCATCGTGGAGAACGCCAGCGAAGGCATCTGGACGCTCGACGCCGAGGGCCGCACGAGCTTCGTGAATCCGGCGCTGGCGCGCATGCTGGGCCACACCCCGGCCGAGATGCTGAACCGGCCCTTCACCGACTTCATGGCCGAGGCCGATCGCGGCGAGGCGCTGCGGCGCTTCGACCAGCGGCGCACGGGCCAGTCGGAACGGCACGACTTCCGCCTGCGGCACCGCGACGGGCACGCGGTCTTCGTGTCGCTGGCAGCCAGCCCCCTCTTCGACGACGGCGGGGCCTTTGCCGGCGCGATGGCGCTGGTGACCGACATCAGCGAGCGCATGCAGGCCGCCGGCCGTGCCGCCGCCCGCACCGAACTGATGACGATGGTCGCCACCGGCGCGCCGCTGCACGCCGTGCTGGAGGCGCTGGTGCGCATGGTGGAGGGCGAGCTGCCCGGCGCGCGCTGCTGCCTGATGGGACTGCGCGCGGGGCGTCTGCGCATCCTGGCCGCGCCCTCGCTGCCCGGCTTCTTCAACCAGGCGGCCGACGGCCTCGCGCCGGGTCCGTTGGCCGGCACCTGCGGGCTGGCCGCGCACCTCGGCGCGCGCGTCGTCACCGAGGACATCGGCAGCGACCTGGCCTGGTCGGCCTATCGCCCATTGGCAGCGGCCGCGGGCGTGCAGGCCTGCTGGTCGGAGCCGATCGTCGGCCGCGCCGGCGCGCTGCTGGGCACCCTGGGCGTCTACCATGTCCACCCGCACAGGCCCGACGGGCCCGAGTTGGCGCTGGTGGCCGGCGCGGCGCAGATGGCCGCCATCGTCATCGAGCGCCGGCTGGCCGACGAAGCACTGCGCGAGTCGCAGAAGATGGAATCGCTGGGCACGCTGGCGGGTGGCATCGCGCATGACTTCAACAACATCCTGGGCGCCATCCTCGGCAACCTGGACCTGCTGCAGCGCGAGCCGGCGCTGCCGCCGGCGGCGGTCCCGCGGCTGCAGCAGATCAACCTGTCGGCGCAGCGGGCGCGCGCGCTGGTGCAGCAGATCCTGGCCTTCGGCCGGCGCCAGCCGCAGGCGCTGCGCGACCAGCCGCTGAAGCCGCTGGTCGAGGAATCGCTGGCGCTGCTGCGCGCTTCATTGCCGGCCGGCGTGGAGCTGCGCGCGGTGCTGACCGACGAGCCACTGTACGTGCGCGCCGATGCCACGCAGGTGCAGCAGGTGCTGATGAACCTGTGCTCCAACGCCTGGCATGCGCTGCCCGCCGAAGGCGGCACCATCGAGGTCGGCTTCGATGCAGCACTTCCCGCGCTGCCCGGCCTGGCGGAGGCGAGCACCCGGCCGGGCCGCCGCGTGCATCTGTGGGTGCGCGACAGCGGCAGCGGCATGGACGAGGCGACGCGGGCCCGCATCTTCGAACCCTTCTTCACCACCAAGCCGGTCGGCCGCGGCACCGGCCTGGGCTTGGCGGTGGTGCACGGCATCGTCAGCGAGCACGGCGGTTCGATCGCCGTCGACACCGCGCCCGGACGCGGTGCCACCTTCCACGTCTACCTGCCGCGCGGCGAGGCGCCGGCGCTGCCGGCAGCGCCGCCGTCGCAGTTTGCCGCGGCCGCCGCGGGCGCCGCCGCCACTGCGGCACCGGCCCATGTGCTTTGCGTGGACGACGACGACGTGATGCGCCTGGCCGAGGAAGGCGTGCTGCAGCATGAGGGCCACCTGGTGACCAGCTTCGCCAGCGCGGTCGACGCACTGGAAGCCGTGCGCACCGCGCCGCAGGCCTTCGACCTGGTGGTGGCCGACTACAACATGCCCGGCCTGTCCGGCCTGGAGCTGGCGCGCGCCCTGGCCACCGTGCGGCCGGACCTGCCGGTCATCATCAGCACCGGCTACGTCACCGACGAGTTGCGCACCCAGGCCGCGGCGCTGGGCGTGCGCGAGCTGGTGCGCAAGGAAAACACGGTGGAGGAGCTGGGCGCGGCGGTGCGGCGGGTGTTCGCGAGCACTGCGCCGGCACTTCGCGCGGGGCCGCCGGAGGGGCGCTGAGCCGACCCTGGGCCACGCAAGGGCATGGAGGCCGGCGTGCGCTGCGGGCGTATGGGTCGTCGGGGACTGTCCGCAGCTGTTCCGCCGAGTGAAGCTTCATCCGGCGACGTGATGCAGGCCCCATGGCCGGGCGGCCGCCGCGGCCGCTGCCGGCATCGCGTCCTTCCGCTTACAGGCTCTGGCCGTTGAGCTTGACCACCGTGGCCTGCTGCGTGCTCGTGACCGTTCCGCCGGTCGTCGTCCGCAGTTGCACCGGGATGCCCTTGCCGTCGATCACCCACGAGCTCATCACGGTGTTCGGCACGCCCGCGAACGTGGTGTCGAAGCGGCAGGTGGCGTAGGTCTTGCCGGCGATGGTGACCTGCTCGCGGCCGACGAACTTGATGGTCTCGGTCGTGGTGCTCGTCGACGTCGTCGGCGTGGTCGGCACGCCCGGCATGCCGGCGGTGCTGCTCGTGGTCGTCGTCGTGCTCGACTGGGTCACCGACTGCCCAATGGCCAGGCCGTAATGGCGGTCGATCGACGGCGGGTTGTCGACGCCCCTGGAGTTGAACGTCACGTTGAACCCGCCAATGGACGAACGGATCACGGACTCCATGCCGTAGCCCGTGACCTCGAAGTCGCCGGTGCGCTTCTGGTAGCCCTTGATGTCGCTGTCGACCGTGCTGGCCTCGCCAGCGGCGGTCAGCGTTCCGGTCATCTTGATCTGCGACTCGATGGCCGACTGGCCCTCGAAGGTCTTCGCGCCGTTGATGGTCCACACGTGCGAAACGGTGCCGACCGAATCGCCGGAGTGCTGGTACGTGATGTCGACGCGGGTGCCGGTCGTCTCGAGCAGCGCCAGGTCGTAGCAGTTGTTGTTGGGACCGGTCGGGGTGCCGGTGCCGGGCTCGGTCGGGGTGATGAAGTCGGTCAACAGGCCGACATAGATCGGCGCGTCGCCGAACGGGCCACCCATCACGTAGACGCCGTTCATGGTGTAGCCCATGCCGGCGGTGACCACCACGCCGAGGTAGACCCCGTTGCTGTAGGCGCGGTAGCGGAACGGAGGCAGGGAGTTGGTCGCCGGACGCGGGCCTGGAAAGAAGAAGCCGTAGACACTGGTCTCGGCGAAGTTCATCAGCTGCTCGGCCGCCTCGGTGGGCGACACCGCGGCGGCGACCTTCGGCGCTGCGGCGAGTGCGGTGCGCAGCTGCGCCGCGGCGGCGGCGGGCGTGGAGGTGTTGTTGTTTGACGCGGCTTCGTCGGAACCGCCGCCGCAACCGGCGAGGAAGACGGCGGTGGCCAGGGCGATCAGGTGCTTCTTCATGCGGGCTTCTCCAAGGGGGACTCGGGGCGAATCCGGGATGCTAGCCCGCGCCGGCGCGGCGCCGACTTCGCGGCGGTTTCAGCGGTGTATCAGTGCCGTTTCAGCGGCGCGCAGCGCCGCTGGCCACCGAGGCCAGGGCCACACCGTTGACGAGCACCGAGGTCGCCTCGCTCGTGCCCATCGGGCCCTGGAACTTCAGCATCACGCCGCTGCCGCGGTGCTGCCAGCTGGTCACGGCTGCGCTGCCCGGGGTGGTGATCTGCAATCGGCACGCGCTGAAGGTGCCGGCCGGTACCGTGACCGACTCGACGCCAACGAAGGTCGTGGTCGTGGTGATGTTCAACGGATGCTCGCTCTTGCTGTCCGGCAGGCCGGGGTACTGCATCAAGCTGGTCGCAATGCCCACACGCGTTTGCGTCAGGGACTGGCCGGTCGCCAACCCGGGCACGCGGTCGACGAAGGGCGGCGTGTACACCGTGCGGGAGCTGCTGAAGACGCCCGGCACGCCCAGGGGCGATGCCGTGGCCGGCGAGGCGTGGCCGAATTCGGTGATCTCGGCGTCTCCGGTGCGTCGGTAGTAGCTCCGCGTCTCGGATTCCGTTGTCACCGGGCGGCCTTCGAGCACCATGTCAGTCTTCGTCTTGGCGACCGACTCGATCACTTCATGGCCTTCGAAGCTCGTGGGCCCCATCACGCGCATCTCCATCGACGACGTGCCGGCGGCCGCTCCGCTGTTCTGGTAGGTGGCCAGGATGGTGTGACCCACCTGGTCGACTGCGGCGAGATCCACGCAACCGTTGTTCGGGCCAGCCGGGCCGGCGTCCGAGTCGGGATCGAAGGGCACGATGAAGTCCGAGACAAGGCCGACGTAGAGCGGTTCGGCCCCGAACGCGCCTCCCATCACGTAGACACCATGGGCGACGTAGCCGTCCGATGCGCTGGTGGCCACGCCCAGGTACACGCCATTCGGATAGGCTCGGAAACGGAAGGGAGCCAGGGACTGCGTGGCAGGGCGCGGCGACATGAACGCCGGGAAGAAGGCCGGAAAGCGCTGCTCGGCGAAGTTGAACAGCTGCTCGGCAGCCGCCTCGGCCGACACCGCTTGCATGCGAACGGGACCGGCCGCCGACAGGGCGCGCAATCCCCCGGCGGCGGCTTGAGCCGTGCTCCGCGTCCTTGCCGTGTTTGCGCCGGAGCCGTCGCCGGTGCTCTCCGCGCCACCACCGCAACCGGCCAGCACCAGGGCTGCTGCGGCCACGCAGGCCGCGAACTGCTTATTCATCATTCGATCCAACCGCTCCGACAAAAGCGGCGGATGCTATGCGGGCCAGCTCTCGGTGGGCATCCCTAACAAGCTCGGTGGCGGCGCTGGCGACCAGAGCCGCTGGCCGTCCTCACGCCGCGGACAACAGCTGCCGCAGCACATAGGGCAGGATGCCGCCGTGCGCGTAGTAGTCGACCTCGATCGGGGTGTCGATGCGCAGCGTCAGCGGCATCTGGTCCGCCTTGCCGTCGGCGCGGTGGATCACCAGCGTGGCCTCGCGCTGGGGCGCCAGCGGGCCCTCGATGACGATGTCGATCGTCTCGTCGCCGGTGATCTTCAGGCTCTGCCATGAATCGCCGGCGCGGAACTGCAGCGGCAGCACGCCCATGCCGACCAGGTTGCTGCGGTGGATGCGCTCGAAGCTCTTCGCGACCACGGCCTTGATGCCCAGCAGCTGCGTGCCCTTGGCCGCCCAGTCGCGGCTGGAGCCGGTGCCGTACTCTTCGCCGGCGAAGATCACGGTGGGCGTGCCGGCGGCCACGTACTTCATCGCCGCGTCGTAGATCGGCATCACCGCGCCGTGCTGCTCGCCGCCGTTGCCGCGGTACACCGTCAGCCCGCCTTCGATGCGGCTGCCGTCGGCGCGCGGGGGCAGCATCAGGTTCTTGATGCGCACGTTGGCGAAGGTGCCGCGCATCATCACCTCGTGGTGGCCGCGGCGCGCGCCGTAGCTGTTGAAGTCCAGCTTGGCCACGCCCTGCGCGATGAGGTACTGGCCCGCGGGCGAGGTGTCCTTGATCGAGCCGGCGGGCGAGATGTGGTCGGTGGTGATCGAGTCGCCGAAGAGCGCCATGACCTTCGCGCCCGCCACGCCATGGGCCGCTGCCGCTGGCGGCGCCATCGTGAAGCCGCTGAAGAACGGCGGCTGCGCGATGTAGGTGCTGGGCGGCCAGTCGTAGACCTGGCCGGTGGCGACGCCGGAAATGCCGCTCCACAGGGCACCGGGGTTCTTCGCCACCTGCTCGTAATTCGCACGGTACGCGTCCGGGTCCAGCGCATGGCGCATCAGCGCATGCACCTCGTCGCTGCTGGGCCACACGTCACCCAGGAACACGGGCTTGCCGTCTTCCCCCAAGCCCAGCGGCTGGCTCATCAGGTCGCGCGTGACGTTGCCGGCCAGCGCATAGGCCACCACCAGCGGCGGGCTGGCAAGGAAGTTGGCCTTCAGGTTCGGGTGGATGCGTGCCTCGAAATTGCGGTTGCCCGACAGCACCGCGGCGCACACCAGGTCGTGCTTGACGATGGCGTCGTTGATCTCGGGCGCCAGGTCGCCGGCATTGCCGATGCAGGTGGTGCAGCCGTAGGCCGCCAGCTCGAAGCCCAGGGCCGCCAGCGGCTCCAGCAGCCCCGACTTGCCCAGGTACTCCGTGACGATGCGCGAGCCGGGCGCCAGCGAGGTCTTGATGTGCGGCGCCACCTTCAGGCCGCGCGCGACCGCCTTCTTCGCCAGCAGGCCGGCCGCCAGCATCACCCCCGGGTTGCTGGTGTTGGTGCAGGAGGTGATGGCGGCGATCAGCACGTCGCCGTTGTGCAGCAGCAGGCCGCTGCTCGCTTCCACGGCCGGCGCCAGCTTGGCCGCGGGCTGGTTGAAGCCATTGGCCTCGGGCGGGGCGCTGAACAGTTCGGTGAAGCGCGTGGCGACCGCGCCGAGTTCGATGCGGTCCTGCGGCCGCTTCGGGCCGGCCAGCGAGGGCTGCACGGTCGACAGGTCGAGCTTGACGACCTGGCTGTAGTCGATCTCGCCCGGCTGCGGCATGCCGAACAAGCCCTGCGCGCGGAAGTAGGCCTCGAAGGTCTCGATCTCTTCGGGCGTGCGGCCGGTGCCGCGCAGGTACTCCACTGTGCGCGCATCGACCGGGAAGAAGCCCATCGTCGCGCCGTACTCGGGCGCCATGTTGGCGATGGTGGCGCGGTCGGGCACGGCCAGCGTCTCGGTGCCGGCGCCGAAGAACTCGACGAACTTGCCCACCACCTTTTCCTTGCGCAGGATCTCGGTGACGGTGAGCACCAGGTCGGTCGCGGTCACGCCCTCCTTCAGCGCGCCGCTCAACTCGAACCCGACCACATCGGGCGTCAGCAGGTAGACCGGCTGGCCCAGCATGGCGGCTTCGGCCTCGATGCCGCCCACGCCCCAGCCGACCACGCCGATGCCGTTGATCATGGTCGTGTGGCTGTCGGTGCCGACCAGCGAATCGGGGTAGACCAGGTCCTCGGCGGCGCGGTGCACGCCGCGCGCCAGGAACTCCAGGTTCACCTGGTGCACGATGCCGAAGCCCGGCGGCACGACGCGGAAGGTGTCGAAGGCCTGCATGCCCCACTTCATGAAGGCGTAGCGCTCGCGGTTGCGCGAGAACTCCAGCTTCATGTTCAGGTCCAGCGCGTCCTTCGTGCCGTAGTGGTCGATCATCACCGAGTGGTCGACCACCAGGTCCACCGGCACCAGCGGCTCGATGGTCTTCGGGTTCTTGCCCAGCGCCGCGGCCACGTTGCGCATCGCGGCCAGGTCGGCCAGCAGCGGCACGCCGGTGAAGTCCTGCAGCACCACGCGGGCGACGACGAAGGGAATCTCGTTGCTGCGCGCGGCCGTGGCCTGCCAGTTGGCCAGCTGCTCCACGTGCTGCGGCTCCACCCGCTTGCCGTCGCAATTGCGCAGCACGCTTTCCAGCACGATGCGCAGCGACACCGGCAGCCGCGCGACGTTGGGAAAGCGCTCGGCCAGCACCGGCAGCGCGTGGTAGCGGGCGATGCGGCCGTTCGGCAGCGGCAGGGTCTTCAGCGTGTCGGCGAACAGGTGTGGCATTTGACACTCCGGCGCGAAGGGGATCGGAGCCCGCGGCAAACAGCAGGCCCGGGCTTCCGCCGATTCTGGCAGCGGGATCGTTGCGCTACGCTGACCGGCCCGTTTCAGCCCTGGAGGGCGTGCATGTTCGAGACCGCCATCGCCGGCAGTTGCCCCAAGCCCGCCTGGCTGGCGGAGACGAACAAGCTGTGGCCGAAGTGGCGGGCCGTGGGCGAGGAGTTGGCGCAGGCCAAGCGCGACGCCACGCTGCTGTGGATCAAGACCCAGGAAGACGCCGGCCTGGACGTGATCGGCGACGGTGAACAGTCGCGCCAGCATTTCGTGCACGGCTTCCTCGAGCAGGTCGAGGGCATCGACTTCGAGCACAAGGTCGAGATGGGCATCCGCCGCGACCGCTACAAGGCCATGGTGCCGCAGGTGGTGGGCCCGCTCCGCCTCAAGGGGCGGGTGCACGAGGTGGAGGCGAAGCTGCTGCGCGCCCATACCACGCGCAAGACCAAGTTCACCTTGCCCGGGCCGATGACCATCGTCGACACCGTCGCCGACCGCCACTACGGCGACCGCGTGACGTTGGCCTTCGCCTTCGCCGAACTGCTGAACCAGGAGGCCCGGGCGCTGGAGGCGGACGGCATCGACATCGTGCAGTTCGACGAGCCGGCCTTCAACGTCTACATGGCCGAGGCGGCCGAGTGGGGCGTGCAGGCGCTGGAGCGCGCGGCGGCCGGGCTGGCCTGCGCCACCGCCGTGCACATCTGCTACGGCTACGGCATCGGCGCCAACATCGACTGGAAGCAGACGCTGGGCGAGCAGTGGCGGCAGTACGAACAGGTGTTTCCGGCGCTGGCGAAGAGCCGCATCGACCAGGTCAGCCTGGAGTGCATCCATTCCAAGGTGCCGCCCGAGCTGATGGCGCTGCTGGCCGGCAAGGACGTGATGGTCGGCGTGATCGACGTGGCCAGCGACACGGTGGAGACGCCCGAGGAGGTGGCCGACACGATCGGCCGCGCGCTGCAGCACGTCCCGCGCGAGCGGCTGATCGCCTGCACCAACTGCGGCATGGCACCGATGGCCCGCGCCGTGGCCGAGGCCAAGCTGCGTGCGCTGGCCGAAGGCGCCGCGCTGGCACGCCGGCGCATCGAGGGCGCCGCCGGTTAACAGTTTGCTGACACCCGCTGGTGATAATCGCTCGATGAGCCCCACGCCTGCGCCGCTGCGCCCCGAACACGAAGTGCTGCGCCCGCATGCGCCGCTGACCGAGTACTACAAGGACGAGGCCGAGCGGCAGCAGTACCTGCGCCGCATCTTCGACGAGACCGCGCCCGACTACGACCGCATCGAGCGTGTGCTGGCCTTCGGCAGCGGCCCCTGGTACCGCCGCCGCGCGCTCGAGCGGGCAGGGCTCGCGGCGGGCGCGCAGGTGCTGGACGTCGGCATCGGCACCGGCCTGGTGGCGCGCGAGGCGCTGAAGATCATCGGTGCCGAGGGTCGGCTGACCGGCGTCGACCCCAGCGTCGGCATGATGAACGAGGTGCACCTGCCCGGCGTCGAGCTGGTGCGTGGCAAGGCCGAGGAATTGCCGCGGCCCGATGCCAGCTGCAGTTTCCTCAGCATGGGCTACGCGCTGCGCCACATCGGCGACGTGGCCGCGGCGTTCCGCGAGTTCCACCGGGTGCTGCAGCCGGGCGGCCGGCTGCTGGTGCTGGAGATCACCAAGCCCGACGGGGCGGTGGGCACCGCGCTGCTCAAGGGCTACATGCGCGCCGTGGTGCCCTTGATCGCGCGCGTGGTGGCGCGCAAGCAGCACACCTCGGAGCTGTGGCGTTACTACTGGGACACGATCGAAGCCTGCATTCCGCCGCAGACCGTGATGGCGACGCTGCGCGAAGCGGGTTTCAGCGACGTCCAGCGCTACACCGAGCTGGGCATCTTCTCCGAATACACGGCGACCAAACGCGCTTGAACGCCACGATCTCGCCCGCGGCCCGGGAAGCCGCCGCTCCGGACATGAACGAGACCTCCATCCCTTCTTCCGCTGCCCACGCCGAAGCCTGCGACGTGCTGGTGATCGGCGGCGGCCCCGCCGGCTCCACCGCCGCCGCGCTGCTGGCCCGGCAGGGCCGCCGCGTCGTGATGCTCGAGAAGGCGCAGCACCCGCGCTTCCACATCGGCGAATCGCTGCTGCCGGCCAACGTCCTGCTGTTCGACAAGCTGGGCGTGCGCGAGCAGGTCGAGCGGATCGGCATGCCGAAATACGGCATCGAGTTCGTCTCGCCCGACCACGACCACCGCAGCTGCGTCGAGTTTGCCGACGCCTGGGACAAGACCATGCCTTACGCGTGGCAGGTGCGCCGGTCCGAGATGGACGAGCTGCTGTTCCGCCACGCCGCCGCCTGCGGCGCGACGACGCTGGAGGGCTGCCGTGTGAAAGACGTGGCCTTCGACGATGCCGGCGCCGACGTGACCGCGGTGCTGGACGACGGCGCCGAGCGCCGTTGGCGCGCTAAGTTCGTGCTGGACTGCTCCGGGCGCGACACCTTTCTCGCGCACAAGTTCAAGTCCAAGCAGCGCAATCCCGACCACAACAGCTCGGCCCTGTTCGGCCACTTCCGCAACGCCCGCCGGCTGGAGGGCAGGAAGGAAGGCAACATCAGCATCTGCTGGTTCGAGCACGGCTGGTTCTGGTTCATCCCGCTGCGCGACGGCACCACCAGCGTCGGCGCGGTGGCCTGGCCCTATTACCTGAAGTCGCGCGAGAAACCGCTGAAGGATTTCTTCTACGACACCATCGCGCTGTGCCCCGAGCTGGCCGACCGGCTGAAGGATGCCGAGCTGGTCGACGACGCGGTGCACGCCACCGGCAACTTCGCCTACGCGTCCACGCACTGCAGCGGCGAGCGCTACCTGATGCTGGGTGATGCCTTCACCTTCATCGACCCGATGTTCTCGTCGGGCTTCTACCTCGCGATGCACAGTGCCTTCGACGCCGCCGACGTGGTGGCCGTGCACCTGGACGGCAGCCCGGCCGCAGCCGCCAAGGCCCGCAAGCGCTACGAGAAGACCATGCGCCTGGGGCCCCGCGAATACTCGTGGTTCATCTACCGCGTGACCAACCCGACCATCCGCGAGCTGTTCATGTACCCCTCGAACCAGCTGCGCGTGAAGGAAGCGCTGATGTCTCTGCTGGCCGGCGACATCTACGGCAAGACGCCGATCTGGCCCTCGCTGTGGGCGCTGAAGGGCATCTACTACATGGTGTGGCTGCGGAACTTCAAGCGGTCCATCACCGGCTGGCGGCGGCACGCCGCCAACATCCGCGACTACGGCGCCCTGAAGGGCGAGAACGTGCAAGCGGTGAAATAACCGCCCCTTTTCCTGTTCCTGGTTCCCATGCACCCCGTGCCAGAGAGCGCCGCGCCAGACGCGGCCCCGACCGTCGCTGATTGCGACGTCTTCATCATCGGCGGCGGCCCCGCCGGCTCCACCGCCGCGGCGCTGCTGGCCCGCGCGGGCCGCCGCGTGGTCATGATCGAGAAGGACCGCCACCCGCGCTTCCACATCGGCGAATCGCTGCTGCCGGCCAACGCGCAGCTGTTCGACCGCCTGGGCCTGCGCGAGCAGGTCGACGAGATCGGCCTGCGCAAGTACGGCGCCGAGTTCGTCTCGATCGAGAAGGGCACCAGCAGCGAGATCGCCTTCGGCGACGCCTGGGACAAGAGCATGCCCTACGCCTGGCAGGTGCGGCGCGACCAGCTCGACGAACTGATGTTCCGCCATGCCGCGAAGCAGGGCGCCGAGACGCACGAGGGCTGCCGTGCAAAGGACGTGTCCTTCGATGCCGACGGCGCCACCGTGACGGCGGTGCTGGACGACGGCGCCGAGCGCCGCTGGCGCGCCAGGTTCGTGCTGGACTGCTCCGGGCGCGACACGTTCCTGGCCCACAAGTTCAAGGCGAAGCAGCGCAACCCGCGGCACAACAGCTCGGCCATCTACGGCCACTTCCGCGGTGCCCGCCGCAACACCGGCCAGCGCGAGGGCAACATCACGCTGTGCTGGTTCGACCACGGCTGGTTCTGGTACATCCCGCTGGCCGACGGCACGGTCAGCGTGGGCGCCACCTGCTGGCCCTACTACCTGAAGTCGCGCGACAAGCCGCTGAAGGACTTCTTCTTCGACACCATCGCGATGAGTCCTGAGCTGGCCCAACGCCTGAAGGACGCGGAGCTGGTGGGCGACAAGGTGCACGCCACCGGCAACTTCTCGTACTCGGCCACGCACTGCAGCGGTGATCGCTACCTGCTGCTGGGCGACGCCTACACCTTCATCGACCCGATGTTCTCGTCGGGCTTTTTCCTGGCGATGCAGAGCGCCTTCGAGGCGGTGGACGTGGTGCGTGCCACGCTGGATGCCGGCCCGCGCGCCGCCGCGCGCGAGCGGCGCCGCTTCGCCAAGGCGATGGACCTGGGGCCCCGCGCCTTCAGCTGGTTCATCTTCCGCATCACCAACCCGACGCTGCGCGAGATGCTCCTGCAGCCGCAGAACCCGCTGCGTGTGAAGGAAGCGCTGATCTCGCTGCTGGCCGGCGACATCTTCGGCAAGACGCCGATCTGGCCATCGCTGTTCGCGCTGAAGGGCATCTACTACCTGCTGTCGCTGACCAAGCTGAAGCGATCGCTGGCGGCCTGGCGGCGGCGCAAATTCAACATCGTCGACCACGGCCTGCTGCAGGGCGAGAACGTGCAGGCGGTGAAATAGCCGTCGAAGTCAGCGTCCTTTGAATTCGGGCGAGCGCTTCTGCGCCAGCGCGGCCTGGCCTTCGCGCAGGTCTTCGCTCGCGGCGCAGGCCGCTTCACGCGCACGCAGGCGTTGCAGGTCGTACTCGCCACGCGCGATCTCGTCGAGTGATGACTTCATGCCCCGCAAGGCCAGGGGCGCGCCGGCCAGCAGCGCATCGACGATCTGCCGCACCTCGTCATCCAGGTGTTCGGCCGCGACGCAGCGGTCGAGGTAGCCGATGCGTTGCAGTTCGTCGGCCGGCAAGGTCTCGGCGAGCAGGAAGAGCCGCTTGGCGGCCGACACGCCCAGGCGGCTGACATAGCGCCGCAGGCCGCTGGGGTAGTAGTGCAGCCCGATGCGCGCGGCCGGCATGCGCAGCACCATGCCGTGCACCCCGATCCGGAAGTCGCAGGCCAGCGCCAGGTCAGTCGCACCGCCGAACACGCCGCCCTGCAGGCGGCACACGGTCGGCACCGGCAAGGCTTCCACCGCGTCCACCGTCTGCTCGAAGAGCTGCGGACCGGCGGCGGCATCGGCATCCAGCTCGCCGAGGTGGAATCCGGCGCAGAAGCTGGGCCCGGTGGCCTGCAGCACGACCACGCGCAGCGAGGCATCGGCCGCCAAGGTGCGGCAATGCGCCTGCAGTGCGAGCAGGTCCTCGCCATGCAGGCGGTTGTGGTGGACCGGGCGGTTCAGCGTGATGGTCGCTCGGCCATCGGCATGTTCGAGGCGGGGCGGACCGGCAGGGATGTCACTCATCGTCATGGGGCGAGAAGGCGATCGGCTATCGTCGCACGCTGCCACTCATCCCGAACGCCGCCCGACGCCCCCGAACGCGCCCCGAAACGCCCCCCGAACGCCCCCCGAACGAGAACAACGAGATGGAGACGACTGCCGCCGGCACCGCCTGGGCGCCGCTGCCCGATTCGCGCTATGCCGCCTTCCGGCTCGTGATCACGTTGCTGATCATGACCGTGGGCTCCAGCGGCATGTACGTCATCTCGGTGGTGCTGCCGGCGGTGCAGGCCGAATTCGGCATCGCGCGGGCCGAGGCCTCGCTGCCGTACACGGCGCTGATGATCGGCTTCGGCATCGGCGGCATCCTGATGGGCAAGCTGGCCGACCGCCACGGCGTGATGCGGCCGCTGCTGATCGGCGCGGCCAGCCTGGGGCTGGGCTACGTGCTGGCTGGGTCGGTGCGCAACATCGGCGAGTTTATGGTGGTGCATGCGGTGCTGATCGGACTCTTCGGCAGTGCCGCGGCCTTTGCGCCGCTGGTGGCGGACACCTCGCTGTGGTTCATCAAGCGCCGCGGCATCGCGGTGGCGGTGTGCGCCAGCGGCAACTACCTGGCCGGTGCCGTGTGGCCGCCCATCGTGCAGCACTTCGTCGAGACGGTGGGCTGGCGCCAGACCTACCTCGGCATGGGCGTGTTCTGCGGGCTGGCGATGGGGGCGCTGGCGCTGTTGATGCGCGGCCGCCCGCCGGCCGTCGCGGTGCCGTCGCCTTCGGCCGCCGCCGCCGCCGCCGCATCGAAGGCCTCGGGCCGCCCCTTCGGCTTCAGCCCCGCCACCGCGATGGTGCTGCTGTGCATCGCCGGCACCGCCTGCTGCGTGGCGATGTCGATGCCCCAGGTCCACATCGTCGCCTACTGCGGCGACCTGGGCTACGGCGCCGCACGCGGCGCCGAGATGCTGTCGCTGATGCTGGGCTTCGGCATCGCCAGCCGCTTGATCTCGGGCGCCATCTGCGACCGCATCGGCGGGCTGCGAACGCTGCTGCTGGGGTCCGCGCTGCAGGGCATCGCGCTGCTGCTGTTCGTGCCCTTCGACGGGCTGGTGTCGCTCTACGTCATCTCCGCCCTGTTCGGCCTCTTCCAGGGCGGCATCGTGCCGTCCTACGCCATCATCGTGCGTGAGCACTTCCCGCCGGCGGAAGCGGGCGCGCGCGTCGGCACGGTGCTGATGTTCACGCTGCTGGGCATGGCGCTGGGCGGGTGGATGTCGGGCAAGGTGTTCGACCTGACCGGCAGCTACGACGCGGCCTTCCTCAACGGCATCGCGTGGAACCTGTTGAACCTGAGCATCGCGGGCACGCTGTGGTGGCGCGTGCGGCAGCGCGGCCGCAACCCGCCGTCCGGCCCGGCGCTTCAGGCCGCGACCAGCTCGCCGCGCAGTCCTGCCAGGTAGGCCTGCGTCACCTGGCGGCCGACGCGCACGAGGTCGAAGGCCTCGTTGTCGAGCAGCCAGTTCTGGATCAGCCCGTCGACCAGCGCATGCAGGCCCAGCGCGGCGGCGCGGGCGGGCACCTTGTTGCCGATCAGGCCCAGCTTCATCGCGCGCTTCAGGTCGGCTTCGACCTCCGCCAGGCACTCGTTGCGGTTCTGCAGGTGGCGGTCGCGCACGGCCAGCAGCTCGTCGACGTATTCGACCTTGTGCGTGGCGATCTCGAACACGCGCCGCGTCGGCTCATGCTCGACGGTGAGCTTGAGCACGCGGGCCAGGCGTTCGAGCAGGAAGGTGATCGGATCGCGATCGTCCGGGCAACCGGCGCCGCAGGCGAAGCCGGCTTCCTCGAACGGCATGGTGGCGCGTTCCATCATCGCGTTGAAGAGGTCGGCCTTGTCCTTGAAGTGCCAGTAGATGGCGCCGCGCGTCACCTGGGCTGCCGCGGCAATGTCCTGCAGCGAGGTGCGTGAAACGCCTCGTTGCTGGAACAACAGTTCCGCTGCGTCCAGAATCGCGTGGCGGGTGGCGAGGGCTTCGTCTTTGGTTCGTCGGGCCATGGCAGCAGGCGTCAGCAGGCGCGATCGTAGTCGCGGTCTTGCTCCTGTCACATCAGGGCGCGAGAAGACCCTGTGCCGAAGCATACATTCATGGATGTATGTAAACTGGCCCGCAACACTTCGCCAGGCCCCGCCCGGGTGACCAGGCCGCGGCCGCCGCGGCCGAGTCCGGGCTGATGCAACTGATCAAAGCGGCAGTTCTGCTTGAGTCGCTGCGCTTGAGTTGCTTTGCTTCAGTTGCGCGAGGCCCCGCAGTGGAGACAGAACACAAGCGCGCCGCCCACGGCGCCGGACACCCACCACCCCTCATCGGGAGGCTCCCATGCCCGCAGTTCACTCCTTTCCCGCTCACCGTCGCACGGCCTGGCCGGTGGCGGCGATCACCGTGACGTCCCTGCTCGCCGTGGCCGTGCTGTTGTCGGCCTGTGGCAAGTCGGGTGCCGAATCCGCCGGCGGCGGCCATGGCATGCCGCCGGCCGCGGTGGCGGTCGCCGCCGTGGCGCTGGCCGACGTGCCGGTGGTCTACGAATACGTCGGGCAGACCGCCGGCTCGCGCGAGGTCGAGGTGCGTGCTCGCGTCAACGGCATCCTGCAAAAGCGCAACTTCACCGAAGGCGGTGCGGTGCGGCAGGGCCAGTCGCTGTACACGCTGGACCCCGCGTCGTTCATCGCGGCGTTGAACCGTGCCGATGCCGACCTGGCGTCGGCGGAAGCCCGCGCCGCGCAGGCCGCGCGCAACCTGGCACGGCTGAAGCCGCTGTACGAGGCCAAGGCCGTCAGCCAGCGGGAATACGACGACGCCGCGTCGGCCGACCAGATCGCCCGCGCCGACGTCAAGGGCGCGCAGGCGCGCCGCGCCGAGGCCGCTCTGAACGTGGGTTATTCGAAGGTCGAGGCGCCGATTTCCGGCGTCGCCAGCCGCTCGCAGGTGTCCGAAGGCACGCTGGTCGCGGGCCCGGAAACGCTGCTGACCACCATCGTGCAGACCAACCCGGTGAAGATCCGCTTCGGCATCGCCGACACCGACCAGATGCGCTGGCGCACCGAAGCCGGCACCGGCACGCTGAAGCTGCCGAACCACGGCGCCTTCGACGTCGAGGTCAAGCTCGCCGACGGCAGCATCTATCCGCGCAAGGGCAAGCTGCTGTTCAACGACACGCGCGTCTCCGGCAACACCGGCACGGTGGAAGCCGAAGCCGAGGTGCCCAACCCCGACGGCGCGCTGAAGCCCGGGCAGTTCGTGCGCGTGCGCCTCCTGGGCGCGCACCGGCCGCAGGCGGTGAAGGTGCCGACGCGCGCGGTACTGGAAGGGCCGCAGGGCAAGTTCGTCTACGTCGCAGCCGGCGGCAAGGCGATGCCCAAGCCGGTGCAGGTGGGTGACCAGATGGCCGACGGCTGGATCATCAGCCAGGGCCTGGCCGCGGGCGACCAGGTGATCGTCGACGGCATGGCGCGCATCTTTTTCCCCGGCGCGCCCATCCAGGTCGGCCCGCCGGCCGGCGCGGCCTCCGGTCCGGCCGGCGGGCCCGCGGCAGCGGGTTCGGCGCCTGCCGCCGCCCCGGCGGCTTCCAAGTAAACGACAGGGAGCCGCCCCATGTTCTCCCGCTTCTTCATCGACCGGCCGATCTTCGCGGCCGTGTTGTCGATCTTCATCATGATCGCGGGCCTCGCGGCGATGCGGGTGCTGCCGATCGCGCAGTACCCCGAGATCGCGCCGCCGGTGGTCTCGGTGGTCG
>Ga0196963_10000883_pt1 | contig 22825 bp, 14 predicted proteins | sample S1_5metaG_FD_148600 | JGI IMG/M metagenome (GOLD analysis project Ga0196963, IMG submission 148600) | Soil microbial communities from Anza Borrego desert, Southern California, United States - S1_5 | ecosystem: Environmental > Terrestrial > Soil > Desert | place: USA: California | collected...
CCCCACCACATCAAGAAGTCGAGCTGCGCCCAAGCATCGATGGGCTTGCACTGGTTGCAGCAGCCGCAGTCTTCGGTGCCGCACCAGTTGTCTTCGGCGGGCGCTTCGTTGAAGGTGCCATCCCAATCGTTCCACCAGGTCGCCTGACGGAGCACGTCGAAGGTGTCAACCATGGCTTGGCGAACCTCTTGAGCCGGGACCTGAGTCGCGGCCAGCAGGACCAGAGCCGCAAAGGCACTGACGAGGCGAAGGTTCGTCTTCATAGACATTTCATCCTGAGTGCAGAGGGGCGTGCTATTCCGGGAAAATGCAAGGCACGGGCCCACACCATCGGTACCATCGAAGGCGAAAGAATGCATGCCAATACGGCAGCGCACTTCATCCGCCAGAAGGTTTTTCGGTTTGGCAAGATGTATCGAATGAGCAAAAACTGCCGAAATTCCCGGTCGTGCTGCCGCTAGCAGCTTTTTTCGGGCGGCATGGCTAAGGCTCAAGCAGAAACGAACTTAGCTTTGGCAACCGGCGTAAGAACTGAATGGCTGCAATTCTTCACGCGGTCTGACTGGAGATTTGGCCCAGCGCGTGCTTAGTACGCGCCGCTCGGCAAGGCCACCCGCCATTTGGGCAGCGGCCAAATCTCCCAACATCAGCAATAACTTGCGCAGCCGTAATGGCAGTGATTCACAGCAGATTTGTGGCAAATCGATTTCATTGCTTTTGTACGGTTTCCGCTGAAAAATGGGAATTTGCTGGCGTCGGTTGCGTCAAAGATGAAGCGCGGCTGCGGACGGGTTTGCGAGCCGGTTGTAGAGTTACGGATTGAAGTACTCCTTTGTTGTCTCCTCTCTCTCATCTCCTCTTTACCATACTCCTATGACCACCCCGACTGCCGTTCATGGAATTCCTCGCGGGTGGCAGGCCAAGGTGCTCTCCTGGATTGGCGGACCGATCAAACGCCGCCTCGCCAGTTGGGGCGGGCAGTTGGAACAGATCAACGCGTTCGAACCCATCCTGGCTGCCGAAGACAGCCGCGATTTGCGCAAACGGAGCCTGGCCCTTCGCTACCGCGCGAAGGCCGGCGAGCCGCTGGCGAGCCTGGTGCCGGAGGGATATGCGCTCGTCCGCGAAGCAGCCAAGCGGGCTATTAATCAGCGGCATTACGACGTGCAGATGATCGGCGGCATGGCCCTGTTTTATGGCTGCATCGCCGAGATGGAAACGGGCGAAGGGAAGACGCTCACCGCGACGCTGCCCACCTATTTGCACGCCCTGATCGGCAAGGGCTCGCATGTTGCTACGGTGAACGACTATCTCGCCGAGCGCGACGCTTCGATCATGCGGCCCGTGTATGAGCTGCTCGGCATGTCGACCGGCGTCATTCTCACGCCGGACACGCAGGACGTGCGGCGGAAAAACTACGCCTGCGACATCACCTACGGCACGGCCAAGGAATTCGGCTTCGACTTTCTCCGCGACCGCTTGCTGCTGCGGCGGATGGGGATGGCCCAGGCCAATCTGCTGAATCAACTCACTTCAGCCCGCATGGAACCGGGCGGCGAAATGCCCGTACAGCGCGAACATCACTTCTGCCTCGTCGACGAAGCGGACAGCATTCTGATCGACGACGCCCGCACGCCGCTCATCATTGGCTCGCTCGGCGAAAAGGCCATCGAACGAATCGTCACGCTCTATCGCTGGGCCGCCGACGTGGTGACGCAGTTCCGCGAGGAAGAGCACTACGAATACGAGCACGATGACAAGAAGATCGAACTCACGACCGAGGGCCGACAGCTCGTCCGCGCTCTTCCCAAGCCCGAGATTCTCCGCGGCGTGGGGCTGATCGATTTGTATCAGTACGTCGAACGGGCCATTAAGGTCGATCGCGATTTTCTCCTCGACCGCCAGTATGTGGTGAAGGAAGGAGAGATCGTCATCGTCGACGAAAACACGGGCCGTCTCGCCGAAGGACGGAAGTGGCGCGACGGCATCCACCAAGCCATCGAAGCCAAGGAGAAGATCGAAGTCAGCGTGCCGACGGGACAGGCCGCGCGGATCACCGTGCAGGACCTCTTCTTGCGCTACAAGCATCTGGCCGGCATGACGGGTACCGCGTCGTCGGCGGCGCGCGAGTTCAAAAAGGTCTACAAGATGCGGGTCATTCCCGTGCCGACCAACCGCCCCGTCGCGCGCAAGCGGCTCCCCGACAAAGTGTTCGGCACGGCCGAGCAAAAATGGAAGGCGATCGCCGAGGACGTGCGCGAGCAGTACCTCAAGGGTCGGCCCGTGCTGATCGGCACGCGCTCGATCGATAAATCGGTGCTGCTCTCGAAGCTGCTCACCGACAAAGGCATTCCCCATCAGGTGCTCAACGCTCACGAGGTGGCCCTCGAAGCCGAGATCGTCGCGAAAGCGGGCGAGCCGGGCAAAGTGACGGTCGCCACGAACATGGCCGGCCGCGGCACCGACATCAAGCTCACGCCCGACGTGCGGGAAGCGGGCGGCCTGCATGTAATTTGCACCGAGCTGCACGACTCGGCCCGTATCGATCGCCAGCTAATGGGGCGTTGCGGGCGGCAAGGCGATCCCGGCACCGTGCAGCAATACATGTCGCTCGACGATGACGTGCTGCGAACCGGCTTCGGACCCGCCACGGCAGAAAAGATGATTGCCCTCGGCGAAAAAGACTCCGCCAATCCGCAGAAATACTTGCGCTTGCTGCAGCGAGCTCAGCAGAAGGTCGAGCGCCGCCACTTGCGCGACCGCTTCGTGCTGCTATTTCACGAAAAGGAGCGAAAGAAGATGCAGCAGGAAATGGGCCAGGATCCGTACCTCGATACACCGGACTAAGAGTAGGTCGGAAGTACTCCGCGCAGTTCGGCATGATGGTAATGGAAGGTTGATCCTGCCGGAACTTCGCTGAGTACCGCTTGTTCCGGCCTGCTGAAGGTTGCCAAACGGCAACAGGCGTTGCCGGCTGACAACAGTGCATCCACCAAACTTTGAACGAATCGCCAAGGCACAACGTTTGCAAACAGTCTGCCGCTCCTCGAATCACTGCCAGAAAAGGCTTGTCACGTCGGCTCGCCCGCGCTGCTTTAAGAACGTTCAACAACCGATACATCTTGCTCAATCGTTCAAGCCGACGAACGTTCCGCCAGCAATGCCGAACATCGCCGTTAAAAAGATTGAGCCCACGATCAGCCACCTTTACATTGAATTGAAGCCTGCGTAGTCGCCGCACTCGCGGCAACAGCACCCTGCGTACTCGCAGCAACAACACTGCGTACCCGCGGCAACCAACCCTGCTCGCAGCAACAACACTGGATGCTCCCATGTCACAAGTGAACTCTGAGACCATCGAAAAAACCAAGCAGCAGATTCGCGGCCTGGTGGGAGAGATCCAGCAGCTCAGCAAGAGCGATCTCTCGGAAGAAGAGTACTACTCGGCATTTCTGCAGCGGGTGATTCAAGCGCTGGCCGCGATCGGCGGCGCGATCTGGATTTTGGGCGAAGGGAAGAAGCCCAAGCTCGCCTATCAGCAGAACATCAGCCCCACGCTGCTCGAAAGCGACAGCGAAGACGCCAGCAAGCACGGCAAGCTTCTGGAATACATCGCCAACACCAACCAAGGGCAACTCATTCCGCCGCTGTCATCCGCTGGCGATGAACGTCTGGGCGGCAATCCCACGCGGCAGCTGATGGTCGTCCATCCGCTGGGCCATGACGGCATTGTCGAAGGGCTGATCGAAATCTTTCAGCGCCCGGAAACGCAGCCGGCCACGCAGCGTGGTTATCTCCGCTTCCTGCAGCAGATGTGCGAGCTCTCGGCCGAGTGGTTCAAGAACCGCAAGCTGGGCCAGCTCACCGACAAGCATTCGCTGTGGGCCGATGCCGATCAGTTCAGCCGCAGCGTGCACGAAACGCTCAACCTCCGCGAGACCTGCTACACCATCGTCAACGAAGGCCGCCGGCTGCTCGGCGTCGACCGCGTCAGCGTCGCCATCAAGCGGGCTGGCAAGTGCGAGGTGGAAGCGGTCAGCGGGCAAGACACCGTCGACAATCGCTCGAACGTAATGACAATGCTCGGCAAGCTGGCCACGCGCGTCGCCGCGTCGGGCGAACCGCTGTGGTACATGGGCTCGACCGAGGACATGCCGCCGCAAATCGAGGAAGCCCTCGAAGAGTACGTCGACCACTCCTACACGAAATCCCTCTGCGTCCTGCCGCTCCGCAAGCCGCAAACGATCGACACCAGCCGCACGACCGTGACCGGCGCCGACACGCAGCAACTGGGCGAGATCATCGGCGTGCTGATCGTCGAGCAGATCGAAAGCGAAATCCCGCGCGAAGTCCTCGATCCCAAGCTCGATCTGGTGTTCGAGCACAGCGCCCGCGCTTTGTCGAACTCCATCGAGCACAACACGCTATTCCTGATGCCGGTGTGGCGCGCCATCGGCCATTCGAAAGTCATGGTGCAGGCCCGCAATCTGCCCCGCACGCTCACGATCGGCGGTTCGATTCTCGCCGTCGTTCTCGCCTTGTTCATCGTGCCGTGGAACTTCGACATGCCCGCCACCGGCGCGGTGCAGCCCGTCGATCCGTCGGTGATCTTCGTGCCGGAGCGCACCGTCGTCGATCAGGTCTTTGTCGACAACAACCAGGTCGTCAAAAAGGGGGATGTTCTCGTTCAGCTCCGCAGCGACGAATTGCAACTCGAGATGAAGCGGGTCGAAGGCGAACTGGGCGCCAAGCGCGAGCAGCTCAACGCCATTCGCCAGCGTTTGACCGACACCAGCCGCAGCACGCCGCAAGACCGGGCCCGCGACACCGCCGATCAGTCTTCCGTAATGGTCGAGATCAATAGCCTGGAAGAACAACAACGCCTGTTGCGCGAGCGCGAAAAGAAGCTGACGATCACGGCCCCGGAAGATGGCAAAGTCATCACCTGGGATGTCCGTCGCCAACTCGAAAACCGCCCCGTCGAAACCGGCCAGGTCCTGCTGACACTCGCGCCGGCCAACACGCAGTGGGAGATCGAGCTCCACATGCCCGAACGCCGAGTGAATCACATCGTCCGTTATCAGGAACGACTGAAGGCCGCCAACAAGTCCCCCGAGTTGGATGTCAAGTACGTGCTGATGACGCAGCCTGGCATCCAGCACAAGGGCAAGGTGCAGGAGATCCACTGGACTGCCGAACCGCACGAGCAGCAAGGCCACATGGTTCGCATCCGCGTGAAGACGCTCGACGATCTCGGCGCCACGGCCCGTCCGGGCGCTAGCGTGAAGGCTCACGTCAACTGCGGGCGCACCGTTCTCGGCTGGGCTAAGCTGCACGAAGCGTGGGAATGGCTGCAAGCCAACGTGTTCTTCATGTAACTGCACAACTGCCGTTCCTAATTAAACCCGTCACCTTTTTGAATCACTCGTCTCTCAACGGATTGAAACTTTCTGGAATAAGGACTCCGCTTATGAAACTCGTCATGAAACGCTTTCCTCAGTATCTCGCCGGCGCTGCGGGCATTGTCGCTCTCGGCTGGATCGTGCCGATCGTGGCCCAGCAACCGGCGCCGCGGCTAAGCCCCGGCGTGAGCGTGCCCCCAGCCGCTCCGGCGTTTGGTCCCAGCGGCGCGTCTGCTGCCAGCCCACCAGGCAACAGCGCTCGTCCCGCCCAGAAGGGCACAGTGTTCGTGCCGCACGCCCTGGTCACCGCCATCGACGACATCAAAGTTCCAGCCCGCGACGCCGGCTCGATCACGAAACTGCTAGTTAAAGGCGGCGAGCTCGTGAATGCGGAGTTTGTCCTCGGTGAAGTCGACAATCGCGACACGCTCGCCAAACAGCGGATCGCACAAGGTGAATACGACGCAGCCCTCGCCCAGTTCAACAGCAAAGCCGAAATCGAAGCCGCCAAGAAGGGCTACGAAGTCGCCAACGCCGAATGGGAACAAGCCAAGGAAATCCGCGCGAAGACGCCAGGCGCCATTTCACTTCAAGAATATCGTCGGGCGGAGTTTCAAGCTCAGCGGGCTTGGGCCCAGATTCAAGTGGCCGAAACCGACAATCTCGTCGCCGGCCTGACTGCCAAGATGAAAAAGGCCCAGCTCGAAGCCACCGACATCGAGCTCTCGAAGAAAAAGATCGACGCTCCGATCCAAGGGCAGGTAGTCGAAGTCTACAAGCACATGGGTGAATGGGTTCAGCCCGGCGATCCGGTCCTCCGCCTCGTGCGGCTCGACAAGGTGCGCGTCGAGGGCTTCGTCTATGCCGCGGAAGCTGGCCGCAACGATGTCGAAGGCCGGCCTGTGAGCGTGACTGTTTATCTGCCAGGCGAGAAGACGGAGACCGTCCCTGGCCGCATCGACTTCGTCAGCCCGATCATCGAGGGCTCCGGCCGCAATCGCCAGTATCGCATCTGGGCCGAAGTGGAAAACAGGTTCGTCGACGGCCACTTTGTGATTCAGCCCGGCGCCTCCGCCGAAATGACCATCAACACGCTCGCAGCCAAGCTGCCTCCTGCCGTGGAATCTCCCGCGGCCGCCCCACCAGCGCTCAATGGCTTGGGTCCGCGCACCGAAGCGCCCGCCGCAGAAACTCCCGCAGTGGAAGCACTGAAGCCCGCCGTGGAAAACCCGATGCCCGCCGCTGCTCCCGCAACTCCGATGGCCCCCGCCGTCAACCCGATGCCTGCCGCTCGTCCTGCCACAACGGCTACGCCCGCGACCCGTCCGGCAACCCCGCAGCCAAACACGACCACTCCTAAAACAAACACCGCCCCGCGCACGCAACCGCGGTAACCCCCGTAGGACGGAGCATTGCTCCGTCCCAATCGACTTCAACTCGGGACGGACCAATGGTCCGTCCTACGGTCCTGATCCCGACTCCTGTCCCCTGATTCCGCACCATGGCCACTCTTGCAGAAAGCTTAGTCAGCAGCACGTCGCGACCCTTGCTGCTGCGCATGCGGCCCGATCTGCAAGCGCGGCGGCATCGGTATCGCGGCCAGGCTTTTTGGGTGGTGAAGGAGCCGGTTGGGCTCAACTACTTCCGCTTCCACGAAGAAGAGTATGCGATTCTGTGCATGCTCGACGGGCTGACGAGCCTGGAGCAGATCAAGGAGCAGTTCGAGTCGCAATTTGCTCCGCAGAAAATCACGTACACCGACTTGCTGCAATTCGTGGGCATGCTGCACCGCAGCGGCCTCGTCATCAGCGAGTCGCCCGGCCAAGGCAAGGCGCTCAAGAAGCGTCGCGATGAAAAGAAGTATCGCGAGTTCATGGGGAAGCTGGCCAACGTTTTCGCGCTGCGGTTTCGCGGCGTCGATCCCGAGCGGTTTCTCAACTGGCTTTACAAATACACCTGGTGGTTTTTCACCTGGACCGCCCTGTTCATCAATCTGGGAATCGGCCTCGCGGCGTTGTCGCTGGTGGTCGTGCAGTTCGATCAATTCACCGCGCGGCTACCCGCGTTTCATGAATTTTTCGGACCGCGCAACTGGTTCATCCTGGCTGCGGTGATGGGCATTGTGAAAGTGTTGCACGAGTTTGGCCACGGCCTGTCGTGCAAGCACTTCGGCGGCGAATGTCACGAGCTCGGGGCAATGCTCCTCGTGTTCACGCCCGCGTTGTATTGCAACGTATCCGATAGCTGGATGCTGCCGAACAAATGGGCCCGGGCCGCCATCGGCGCGGCGGGCATGTATGTCGAACTGGTGCTGGCTTCAATCGCCACCTTCATCTGGTGGTTCAGTTCGCCGGGCTTATTGAATCACATCTGCCTCAGTGTGATGTTCATCTGCTCGGTCAGCACCGTCATGTTCAACGGCAACCCGCTGCTGCGGTTCGACGGTTACTACATCCTGATGGACCTGCTCGAAATTCCGAACCTGCAGCAAAAAGCCAAGGAAGTGCTGCGGCGGTTCATGATCGACCTGTGCCTCGGCATCGAGCAGCCCGAGAACCCCTTCCTGCCGCAAGGGAACAAGTGGATCTTCGGTTTGTATACCGTCGCTTCGGCCATGTATCGCTGGGTGGTGGTGTTCTCGATTTTGTTTTTCCTCAACAGTGTGTTCGAGCCCTACGGTCTGAAGATCGTCGGCCAGTTGATTGCCCTGTCGGGCTTCATTGGTCTGGTGGTGCAGCCGGTGTGGGAGCTCGCGAAGTTTTTCTATACGCCCGGAAGGATGCACAAAGTGAAAAAAGAACGCGTCATCGCGACCGCCTGCGTGGTAGCCGCGATCGTGGCGGCCATCTTCTTTGTGCCGCTCCCCTACTCGGTTTACAGCCCGTTCGAGGTGCAAGCCCGCAACGCGGCCCAGGTCTTTTCATCGGAGCCCGGCAACATCGCCGAGATCTACGTCAAGCCAGGTGATTATGTGAAAAAGGGCGATAAGCTGCTGCGGCTCAACAATCCCGATATGGAGCTCGAGCTCGAGCGCCTCAAGGCGCGCTACCAGGGCGCAGAGCAGGCTCTGGCCAACTTGAACCTGATCCGCTTCACCGACCCGACGGCGGTGGACCAGATCGATACGGCGGAGGAAGTTCTCGCTTCGGCCAAGAAGCAGTACGAAGAGAAGCAGCGGGAGTACGATCGCCTGCTGATTCGCGCCCCGCGCGACGGCATGGTCATTCCGCCGCCCACCCGCGAAACCAAGCCGGGCGAAAGCAAGGACCGCCTCGCCTCTTGGACGGGCCATCCCTTCCAGCAGAAGAACATCGGCGCGCCGCTGACGCCGACCGATCTCATCTGCCAGATCGGTGATCCCACGGATCTCGAAGCCGTGATGATCGTTGACCAGGCCTACATCGACCTCGTGCATGGCGGCGAGGCGGCCCACAAGGTGCGGCTGCTGCTCGATTCGCAAACGCATACCGCCATCAATTCGCACGTGGCCGAGATCGGCACGAACGAAATGGAAGCCGTCAATCCGGCCCTGTCGAGCGCGAAGGGCGGCCGCCTGGAAACGGTGACCGACCCGAGCGGGATGACACGACCGTTAAGCTCGTCGTATCCGGTCCGCGCGCCCCTCAGCGCCTCGGCCGGCAGCGTGCAGATCGGAATGCAGGGCCAGGGGCGGATTTATACGGGCTGGCAGCCGATTGCCCGCCGGTTGTATCGCTACGTGGCCAAGACTTTCCACTTTGACCTATAAACCTGGCCCCCGGACGACTGGTGGGCCGCGGATGTACTAGACTTAAAGTCCAGTCGGGATGCTGGGACAACCTTTTTGGGAAACCCGATACTTTCGGGGGAACGAAGGAGGCTGCCTCGGCGTCAGTAACACTCAAGATTTTGTGTATTTATCGGCCAGATGTTTTCCAACAGTGTTGCCTTCAAAATGCTGACATCGGTGCCGTTCTCGTCGTTTGTTCTTGTTTGTGGCAGCTGAAGGCGCCACGCACGTTTCGCCGCTCACGCGGCTAGGGAGATTTACCGCATGTCCGCAGACAACACCGCAGAAGGCGCTGCCCCTGAAGCTGCCGCCGCCCCCGCCCAGCAACAGCAGATGGTTCAGGTCGAAGTCGATGACGGCCACGTCACCGCGACCTACTCGAACTTCTGCCGCGTCACCGGTTCGCCGGAAGAGCTGATCATCGATTTCGGCCTCAATCCGCAACCGGTCGGCATCCCGACCAAGGCCATTCCGGTGACCCAGCGCGTGATCGTGAACTACTTCACCGCCAAGCGTCTGTTGCACGCGCTGTCGCTGTCGGTGCAACGTCACGAAGCGGTCTTCGGCGTCCTGGAAACGGACATTCAGAAGCGGCTCAAGCCGGGCCTGCGCTAAGCGCTCCCGCGACTGCGTGCCACTGGCTTTGCCAGGGGCTGCACAGGCTTCCATTGCAAGCAAACGCTTTCGGCCGGGATGACAACCTCCCGGCCGCAAGTGTTTCTTGAGCGTGATGGAAGACAGCGATACGTAAGAATGCTCTTGGTAAGCCATTCGCCACATCAGGCCAGGCCAGCTTCAGTTCCCCGTCACCTGCAATTGCGCTAGCTGCAGCCGCTGCCACTTGCCGCGGGGCTGATCGGCGGGCCGGAACCAGACCGAGTAGGTCCGGTTCGGCCAAGGATGCTTGCGAAACGCCCACCAGTTGCCGTCGCGCAGCTCGCGATAGTAGAGATAGTTGTCGTCGGGCTGCGGCAGGTCGGTGTGCTCCTGCAGTGTGACGATTCGCCGTTTCCCCTGCCACACATAGTCGGCGACGGCCAGGCCGCCAAAAATGTAGTGCTTCGCCCGCGGCCCGGTCAGGCTCCAGCCCAGATGCTCCATCCGGCCGACCACGACGGGGTCGTCGGCCGCGGCTGGTTCGGCGGCTGGCGGCGACTGTCTCGGCTGATCCGCTGGCGGGTTGACCGGCGGTGGCGAAAACGGCTGCCGGGCCGGCTGAGCCTGAGCGGCCAACGGAATCGAGCAAAAAACGAGCAGCGGAAGCAACGCGCGCAGCATGGGAACTCTCCAAACCTGGGATGCCAGTTCCATGGTAATTCGCGCGGCCGCGGCGCACACGATTTATTCGAGGTCCGGTTATTCGAGCACGAGCAGCGTCAGCTCCGGCGGGCAGTTCCAGCGGAGCAGATGCTCGCCGGCAATACCGCGGCCGACGTGCAACAGCGTCGGGCCCTGACGGAACATGCCGGCCGCGTACCGCACGCCGTAGTTGCTGGGCGAAACGAGCGCGCCAAGAAACGGCAAACAAATCTGTCCGCCATGGTTGTGGCCGGCGAGCATCAGATCGAACTGTTCCCGCTGGGCCCAATGAAACAGATCGGGCGTGTGCGCGAGCAAGATGCGAAAGGCCTCGTCGAGCGGCGGCGCCTGCGGCGCGGGACCATGCCAGGGAAGTTCGTTGCCGGCGAGCAGCAGCGGCGCGCCGTTGATTTCGAGGCGCGTCCAAGTGCCAGCCAGGTCGAACATGCCCGCGCGATGCAATTCATTCCGCAACTGCTGCGGCCTCGGCAGTAGGAAGTCATGGTTGCCGAGGATGTAATACATGCCATGCTTCGCCTGCAGCGGGCTGAAGAGCGGCTCGATCCAAGGCAGGCATTTTTCCTTTTCGGCGATGTCGCCCGTCAGCACGACGAGATCGGGCTTCAGCTCGTTCGTCAACCGAATGACTTCCTCATAAAACCGCCGGCCGATTTTTCCTGTCAAATGCAAATCGGTCAGATGCGCGATCCGCAGCCCGGCGAGCCCCGCCGGCAAGCGCGGCAGTCGCAAATACTTGCGCTGCACGTGCAGCTGAAAGATTTCATTCCCAGGAAGCGCGGCGCACAACTTCGGAAAGCCGCCGCAGAGCGTGGGCCGCGCGACGTTTCGCAAATCGACGCTCTCCGTTTGCAGCGTGGTCAACTCCGCCGGCGTGCGATAGAGCAGCTTGGGGAGCAGCCACAGCGGCAGACTGACGAGCACTGCGCCGATGCAGAAATAAGCATAGGCATAGGCGACGATGTCCCACGGGCTGGGGCCCGGCGTGAGCGCGAGCGGATGCGATGATCTGCCGCGGAGCACATCCCAGAGCAGAATCAAATACATGAGGGCAATGCCGAACGTGGCCAGTACCAGCAGCCGCTCGAGCACTTGCCGCAGCCGATAGTTCCAGGCCCGGGCATGCAGCCGGTTGAACAGCCAGAGCGCGAGCGCGAAGTGCCCCAGCGTGGCGAGAGCGAGCAGCAGGAAAACAAGGGGCGTCATGCCGGTAGTCTACCTCATGGCTGCTTAAAGTCGTCGATCGCTCCGCGATCGATGAATGCGGGCGAAACCGACCTGGTACGAGAGATCCGGCCGCATACATCGTTCGCGGAGCGACGACTTTACGCCTGCGTGCCCGGCTCGTTCGACCAGTCGATGATCGTTTCCACCGTATCGAGCAGCTGCTTGAGAATGAACGGCTTGATGAGATAGCCACGGCTGTGCAAGCCGGCCTGGCGGGCTTTGACGAGCGTGTGGCCCGCATCCCAGCCGAATTCGCTCATCAGAATGAGCGGCACGGGCGAAATCATGGCTTTCAGCTTCATCATCAGCTCATAGCCGGTCATGTCTGGCAGCTTGATGCCGGTGAGAACCACGTCGTAGCGCGAATCGCGCAGGCTGTGCTGATAGAGCGACTCTGCTTCGTCGCCGCGCTGGGCGGTCTCTACGACGCAGCCATATTTTTCGAGCAGGCAGTGGGCGCTCGTGCGGACGGCCGATTCGCTGTCGACCACCAGCACGCGGCGGCCTTTCAGCTTCGGCCGTTCGTCGTGCGGCACGATGGAAGCGGGAATCGCCTCGGCCGGCGCCATCTTGCGGCCCACTTGCTGAATAACCGCTTTGATCTCCCGGGCCCGATTGACGATGTCGTTCAGCCGCTCCGCGCAAGCGCCGTCGGTCCCTTTGTAAAGCTGCGCGACCATCGTGGCGTCGTTGAGAATCGCATCGATCGGCAAAGCCACTTCGCGGTGAATCTGCTCAACGCTCTCCTGCGCTGCATTCGCCCGCTGCGCGACGAGCAGGTCGAGCGTGTTGAGCGACATGGCCACGTCGCGGCAAAAGATTTCCAAAAACTGCAGGTCGCTGTCGGTAAAGGCCCGCGGCTGCGGACTCTCGACATTGAACGTGCCGATGACCACGCTGTGCATTTTGAGCGGCACGGTGAGCGAGCTCTTCGCGCCTGCCACGCCCTGTAAATAGAGTGGGTCATTCGCGGTGTCTTCGCACAAGTAGCTTTTGCCGGTCGCGGCCACAAAGCCCGTCACGCCGTTCTTTTCTTTGCTGACAAACAGCTCGCGCTGGGCGGCTTCCGCGTCCATGCCGATTTCCAGCAGCGGCACCAGCTGCTTTGTTTTGTGATCGACCAGCCGGATCTCGACGACGTCGAACTTCAGCAGGTCCTTGATGCAGTGCAGGATGTTCGACTTGAGCAGCTCGACCCGCTCTTCGACGCTCATCTCGAAGATTTCGTCGGGCTTGAGATCGGCGAGCGTGCGGCCGGCGTCTTGAATGGCCGACAGCTTGTGCCGCTGCTGCGTCTCGACCGTCACGTCGCGAACCGTGACGACGAGATTCTTCGTCTTTTCTTCCGAATCGACGATCGGGGCGGCATGCAGATGAAAGTAGCGGTTGTCGGTGGTCTTGAGCAGCGAACTGACCGGATGGGTCGATCGCAGAGCAGCCCGCAGCGGTGAACTTTCGGTGCCGACGATTTCGGGATTGCCGAGCGCGGCGAAAAAATGCTCGCCGACAATGTTGCCGCGGCTGGCCCAATGCCGGAGTCGCTCGTTGGCCCAGAGAATGATGCACTCGCTATCGAGCAACGCCATCGCGTCCGGCATCCCTTCGAGAATGCGGTCGTTTTCGAGCAGCCGACCGAGCCGGAGGGCTTCGGAAAAGTGCTTCGCCGCGACGTAGATGCCTTCGAACTCTTCGCGGCCGATGCGGGCCAAGGCGCGGAGCGGATTGTGGACCTCGACGATTTCACACGCCGAAGCGACGGAGGGCGGCAGTTGATCGCCCTCCCCGGCCACAAAGAGTATCTTCGGCTTATCGCCCACGCCCCGCTCCAATACAGGTACGCACTTCAACCCCGCTTGATTATAGGACGTGAATGCGAGCCGGACAACGCAAGCTGCGTGCCGCTGCGGGAAGTTCGCGGTGCGGATGGCGTAATCGTTGCGATCGGAACGCTCTCATCCCACTTGATAAACCCGCACCTGGCCATTGGGTGCGATCACGCCGAACTCGTTCGGCTCGTCGGTCGGCAGAACCGCGATGGGCGTGAAGGTGAAATTGGCGAACGTGTGGCACAGGGTCAATTTTACGTTCGACGTTTCGTAGATCTCGCCGCCGTTGCTGCCGATCAGCACCAGATGTCCTCCGAGCGTGAAGCAGGAGACGGTGTCGTGCAAATCGAGGCCGCAAGCGGTCGGCGGCGAAATATCTCGGCCCTGCACCCACATCACCTGCGTCCCGGTGTCGGTCACCACGGCCAGGCGTGTGCGAGTGAAAGGGGCCGAACCGACGATCTGGCGGATCGGACTGCCGAACTCGATCCGCTCGATCTCCTCGCTGCCGCGCGCGATCAGCAGTTCGCTCTCATAACCGACGGCCAGCAGCTCGCTCCGCCCGTGCGTCGGCAGGATCGAGTTCTCCGGGCCAGCCTCACACAATTCGAATGTAGTGACGATGTCTCCCAACGTCTGCTTCGCTCCCACCAGTCTGCCGTTGGCGATCAGATGGCCGGTCGCCTTGTCCCGTTCGATGAAAAACGCCCGCCCGAGGGCATAGCACAAGCCCATGCGCGTGAAGCGGGTTTCGGCAGCGTTTGTTCCGCCGGGATTCTCAAACAGAATGGCGCGGGCTGGCCCATTGGGAGTCTGAATCTCGCAAGACACTTCATGTTTGCCGAAGCCCGTTGCGACCAGCAGTGGACCGTGACCCTGCGGATCGGTCGCCACGTGGGGCAACTCGATGAGGCCGGCGGGAAAATTCGGTTTCACCGTCCAAACGCCGCCCTGGCCCTGCCAGTGGACTGCCACGATGATTGCCCGTTGCTCGCCGTTGCCAACCGCGAAGAAATGATTGCCAGCGGCGGCGGCAGCTTCCCAGGTGACCTGCTGAGCAAGGTGAAACTCCCGCAGGATCTTGATCGATCGACTTCGGCGGGCGATCTCTTGCTTGGGGGGCGGTGGCGGCGGAGGCTGCGCCGCGTCACGTTCGCGCAAGTAGCGCTGGCCGTCGCGCGGCAGCAATTGATCAGCAGGAACGAGCTGCTGCAAGGCAATCACCAACCGCGAGCGGACCTGCTTGTCGGCGCCGGGAAGATGCGTGCCGATGATGACCCGCGCGGTATCAGCGGCCAGGTCGCCGATTTGCGAATCCGGATAAGTCCGCACGACCGTGGCCAGCGCCTCGCAACTGGCCTGAGCGATGGTGTCGGTGTGATACATGTCGCGGAGGGCCTTGATCCGCTCGCGGGCCCGCTCATGCCAGCCCTGCCGGACAAACAAGTCAAACAGCTTCTCGAGGCTCTCGCGGAGGTGATGCCCTTCCACCCAACTCCGGTCCAGTACGCAGGCCGCTTCTTCGGGACTGGCGATTTTCACTTCGAACAAATTGGCGGCCTGAAAGAAGTCGCGATTTCCTTCATGGAAGGCTGCCGCTTTCCGCCAGGCTGCGAGGGTGTCGTCTTTCTGTTCGAGCCGCTGATAAAGATCGCCGATCTTTTCATACATTCGCAGCGGCTCGTAGAGCGCGATGGCTTCGTTCAGCAAGCCGCCCCGCTCGAGGCACTCGGCCGCCTGCCGCGGACGGTTCAAACGATCGCGATAAAGGACCGCTGCTTCCCGCCAATGTTCGCCTGCCGCCAAGGCCGAAGCAGCCGCCGCGAAATCGCCGAGCAACTCCGCAAAGATGTACGCCGCCCGGCGATGCCGGCCCAATTCCAACTCGCGATTGGCCAACTCACGATAACGCTGAGCGAGCTGCAGCTGATACTTCGGCGGCAAGTTCCACATGTCCGCCGGCCCACCGCCGCCGAGGCGGCTCAAGTCGAAGTTCACATCGCGCGAGCCGAGAGAGCCGCCAGGCGGAGCGATTCCTCGATGCTCACCGCTGCCGAACGGAATAGCAAACTTCAAGCCTTCGTCAGGATTGTTCTGCAGCATGTGCATGAGCCGCTGAATCTCTCGATTCCGCTGATCTTCGAGCTGCTGCGAAATCGCGCTCAAATGCTTCGCCGCCCAGTTAGCGAGCGAATCCAACCAGCCTGGCCCGCCCGCTCCCGTCGAACTTGCAGCGCCGCCCGCCGGCCGTTTACCGCCCCCTTGGCCCGCCGCCGGCAGTTGCGAAAAGACTTTGGAGAGCATTCCCGCGAGTCCGCCAATCGCGGTGACTGCCATCTTCGACAGGCCCCGCCGCGCGCGATCGGCCAGGCTATTGCCTGGCTCATGGGGCCGCTTCGACAGTTCCTTCCACTCGCTGCTCTGCGTGCCGATGTCATCCCGCCCGGCCTGCATTACTTCGTCCAGCGATGGGAGCGCGCTCGGCTGCACGCTCAGCAGCCAAGCGTTGAGCGCTTCGCCCGGCTGGGCCGCCGTCCAATCCTGCGCGGTCAGCAGCGGCGGCGCGAGCAGATTATGCAAGCCGCCAAGCTGCTGCGGTTCGATGGCTAGCAGACCGCGGGCCGGATGAAAAATCGCCAAAGCGAAGTCATTTGGCAGCAGTGCTGCGAGCTCTTCGTTCTTCGCCGGCGGCAGCAGCTCCGCATGCAGCGGCAGGTACCAGCGCGAACCAACGCAGCCGAACGGAACCGCCCGCGGGCTGAGGGCGGGCTTCTGGCCCGCGGGCAGAATCGTCAGCACGCCCCAGCCGGGCAGCACCGCGATTTGCCACGCCGTCTGCGGCAGCTCCCAGCGCAGCCATTCTTCCAGCCACAGCGACAGATCATCGCCTGGCACGAGCCATGCCGCGGCGACATGCTGCGGCTGTTCGCGATATCGAATGCTGAGCGGCAGACTGATCATAGTCGTCGATCGCTCCGCGATCGATGCATGGGATGGAGATTTCTGAATGGCACCGTCAATGCATCGATCGCGGAGCGATCGACGACTGTTTCATCCTACGACGTTTGCGCGGCGACGCACACCGCGCCGCCGGCAGTCGACTCGCCGCCAAGGCCGTGAAATTCTTCCCACTGCTCTTTCACGAACCGCCCCAGTTCCCGGCGAAAAACTTCCTGGCTGAAGCGCTCGGCCCGCTGGCGGATGACATCTGGATCGAACGACATCGTTTCGAACTTGCGCACGGCGGCTGCCAACGAAGCGCCGGTCCGTTCGGTGAAAAACGTTCCTGTTTCTCCTTCCACCACCGTCTCCGTCGCTCCGCCCACGCCGAAGGCGATCACCGGCGTGCCATTCGCCATCGCTTCGACCGGCACGATGCCAAAGTCCTCTTCGGCGGGAAACACAAACGCTTTCGCCCGGCCATAAAGATCCGGCAGCGCCTCATCGGGCACGCGCCCCAGAAACTCGATGTTCGCCTTGGCCCGGCCGCGATGCTTCGCAATCTCCTCGCCCGTGCCGGCCACTTTCAGCGGCAGGCCGAGCTCATTGAACGCATCGACGGCGAGATCGAGCCGTTTGTAGGCTACCTGCCGGCCGACGATCAGGTAATAATCGCCGCGCTCGCGCGAGACCTGATACTGCTCGACATTGACGGGCGGATAAATGACCGTCGAGTCCTTGTCGTAATACTTCTCAATCCGCGCGGCCACATACTTCGAATTGGCGATGAAGCGGTCGACTCCCTGCGCGCCGCGATAATCGATCCGCCGCAGCGTGCCGATCATCAGCGGCAGCAGGCCTTTCACGAGCCAGTTCAGCCGGCCGAACGGCGGATTGGCCCGGTACCACTCGTAATCGCTCCAGTAATACCGCACCGGCGTGTGGCAGTAGCAGACGTGCATCGTGCGCGGGCCAGTCCGCACGTACTTCGATTCGGCGCTGCACGACGACAGCACGATGTCGTAGTTCGACAAATTCAAACTGCGGAACGTCCAGGCCCGCGCGAGCGGAAAGAGTTGATGCTTCGTCTTGGCCAGGCCGATGCGATTGAGCCAGCTGGGCCGCACATCGGCGGCCGCAAACTCGGGAAATTTTTCCGGCGTGTAAGCGGCCGTATAGATTGGCGCGTCAGGATAGAGGCGATGCATTTCCAGCAGCACCTTCTCCGCGCCGCCTGGGGAAACCAGCCAGTCGTGAACGAGGGCGATGCGTGGTTCGGAATGACTCATGATTGGCAATCGGTAGCCACGTTCGCCAGAACGTAGGGATTCATCGCGATTTCCCACGCTCTGGCGAGCGTGGCTACAAGTCAGTTCAAAGCAGCCAGCACGTCCCACGTTTGCCGGGCCGCGCTGTTCCAGTTAAATGTCTTCGCCCGCGCGAGGCCCCGCTCGCGCAAGGTCGCGCGCAAGGTGGAATCGTCGGCCAGCCGCTGCAGCGCGGCTGCGATGCTTTCCACTTGCAACGGATCGACGAGCACCGCAGCATCCCCGGCCACTTCGGGCAACGACGTGCTGTTGCTGCAGAGGACCGGCGTGCCGCTGGCCATCGCTTCCAGCACCGGCAGACCGAAGCCCTCGTAGAGCGATGGAAAGGCAAAGAACTCGGCGCCAGCGTAGAGCGCGGGGAGCAGATCGTCGCCCACGTATCCGGCCAGCTGCACATTCGCGGGCGCGGCGTCGAATTCCAGATCGTGAAAGATGTTTCCCTTCGCGCCGGCTAGCACCAAATGCAAATTCGCAGGCCGGGCCGGCATCCGGCTCCAGGCTTCCAGCAAGCGGCGGAGATTCTTGCGCGGTTCGAGCGAGCAGACACACAGGACGTATCTTTCGGGCAATTTCAATTCCGTTCGAGCGTGTGCGAGCAGCTCCGCAGGCTGTGGCTGGAACTGCGGCCCGACGCCGCTGAGGATGACTTCAACTTTTTCCTCCGGCACGCGGCAGACTTCGATGATCCGCTGCTTCGAAAACTGCGACACCGTGATGATCCGCCGCACGCGCCGCGCGAGCCGCGGCACGAGCCATTGATACCAGGCCGCAAACAGCTTGGAAAAACACTCGGCGTGATCCACAAACGCCGTATCGTGAATCGTCACCACCTGCCGCCGCACGGCGAGCGGCCCGGTCGTGCCTGGCGACCAGAGCGGCCCGCGGGCCAGCGTCGGCAAGCGAAACTGCTCCCACAAATGCCCGCTGGCTCCCTTACCACCGACCGACGGCTTGTGAATCGGCACCGGTTCCCAGCGCGAGACAATCTCGTGGGCATAACGCTGAATGCCGGTCAATCGTTGCAGCAGGTATCGGCCGTTCACGCAGGGAAGCATTTTCAACCTCCCACTTGCGAAAACGAAGATCGCGCCAGCGCGAGTTCCGGTTCCGGGCGCGCCTGCTTGCTTGCTGCAGCCCGCCTGGCGTTCACCAGCAGTCGCCAGCCCAGCCAGGCGATGACCAAGAGCGACGCCAGCGCGCGAGGATGCGTCAGATAAACGAACCGCGGCATTTCCAGCAGGCTGACAATCGCAATCGGCAACAGCAGCAGCCCGAGCAGAGAGCCTTCGAGGTATCCGCGGTACGCCCAGCCCAGCACTGCGCCGAATACCAGCCACCACACGAGCGACAGCGGCAGACCCCAATCGCGCAGCGGTTCGAAAAGCCCGCCCAGGCTGTTGTACTCGTAATTGCCATACTGCTTGAGCATCGCCTCGTGATCCCGCGGCGGGCTCGTGCCCGTCAGTGCTTCATAAGAGAAGGGCGATTTTTCGACGAGCGGAAATTCCCACACCGCGTTGATGGTTGCAAACGGCAGCGGCCGTTGCCCTTCGCGATCCCAGCCGAGCGCGCCGTTGTTCATGCTCGTGCTGTAGTAGCCGCCCAGCCGCCAGACGGTGAACTCCGCAATCGAATCGAACTGGTGCCGGTAATGCTTCCAGCTACGGAAGTACTCGAACGTGCCGAACATCAGCACCATGCCCAGCAGGGCGATGACGGGGCCGACACGAAACAGCAGCTTCACGCTCGGACCGAGCGGCCGCGCCAGCCACGACAGCCGCAGCACCAGCACTGCAGCCGCGACAACGACTTCAATGAGGGCCAGCCGCTCATGAAACAGCAGGGCCCGCATGGCCGCCAAGCCGACGACGATGGCGATGTACTTGCGCACGTACTTCCGGCCGTGATGATTCAGCCACACGCCGAGCAGCGCGCAGATGATGCCGAACTGCGTGGCCGTCGTCACCCCGGGAAGGTACACGATCACTTCGCCAACCAGTTCCTTCGACACATCCTGCGGCGGCGCGAAGAGATTCTCCTTAATGACTGCCAGCGACAGCCCATTCTGCATGCCGCGCACAAGCAGCAGTCCGCAGGCCGCCACCGTCAAGCCAAAGGTGGCAAAGAACCACCAGTTCACCTCCTCGATGATTCCCTCGCCGCTGTCGCCCCGCTCGCGTTGCCACGCTCCGCCAATCCGCCGGCCCACTTCCAGCGCCAGCCAGGCTGAGAGCGCGATCCACACATGCTCGAATTTCAAATACTTCGGCGTCTCATACAAGTCGTACGCTTTGTCCGACATGCACAGCGCGAGAAAGAACGTCCCGACCGTCCCCAGGCCAAAGACCCACGAGGGGTTGAGCCACCACAGGCGGCCCAGCGGCGTAGCTTTTATCGAAATGGACTGGCCTGAGGACATGCGGCGGCGCTGCGATCTGGGAGCGAAAGCCAAACCTCCAGTTTAATCGCGCGCTGTCCTTCGCCGAGAGCCGGCAAGATGGAAAGATCGTTACAAACGGTACGTAATCATGCAGAACAGCTCTGCATGCAGAAAGGGCAATGCAGCCAGCGACGGGTTACTTGTCTATGTCACATTCGCCACGAGGGCTTCGGCGAGCCTGGTTGGCGAGCGGCCGAAAAGCTGCACGTATTCGTCGTGCGTCGGCTGCAGCCGCACGCGGATTTTGTCGGCGTGGTTGAGGGCAATATCGGACAGCTTGTGCTGTTGATAGGGATTGCGGAGGCGGTCGAACGTCGCGTCGGCGAAGTGGGCCACGCCGGGAATGCGATAGGCAATCGTCGGCACGATCTCCTCGTACAGCAGATCGCGAATCCAACGCGTCGCCTTCGCATCCTTCAGCACGTCCTGCACCGTCACAAAGCCGCGGTCCTTGAACTTCGCCACCATCGCGCTGTGCATTCCATTCAGAATGCGGACCTTGCGCAGGTAGAACGGCGAGAGATCGTCAACCAGTTGAATGGCTGGGTGATGGAACAACACCAGGTTGCCGTTCACCGGACGTTCGATGGCCCACAGCGCGTATGGCTCGGCGCAGGTAAACAAGGCATCCTTCGCCGCGAGCGGATGATCCGCCGGCGGACTCGTAACAATGCAATCGACCAGGTTGTTTAGCCAGAGGCATTCATTGGTGACCCAGATTTTGAACTCCGCCGGCAACTCCCAAGCGGCCGCTTGTTCCAGCACCAGATCTCGCAACTTATCGGCATTGCGCTCGATCAATTCACACGGCAAGATCGTGATGCCGCGCAGCCGATGGTTGAACCGTGCCCAGAGCGTTTGCGTCAGCTTGCCTGGCAGCGACGCCGGCGGATGGCTCAGCAGTTTGTCGGCCGGATCGAGCTTGTAACCTGCTTCGGTGGCGTTGCTGACGATGTATTTCAGTTCCGTCGTGCCGGCGATGCGCAGCACTTCCCGCCAGTCGTCGGCAGCGACGATCGACCGGCTGATGCTGGCCACCGGCTCCGGCCGTTCGATCAGTTCGCCCTGTTCGTAACCGCGGACGAGCACCGTGAAGCTGTCCTGCGCCTGCAGCGAATCGGCCCGGCCGTCAATTTCCCGCTGCACGACCACCACGCGGCCCACGGTCTGACCACTTTCATTCGCCTGGTGAATGAAGCGATCGACAAAGGCGCGGAGAAAGCGCCCCGCGCCGAACTGCAACACCGTCTCGGGAAGCGCCCAGGTTTTTGGAGCGGGTACGCTCATAGCCCGACCTCGACCACTGCTTTGATGACGCCCGTTTCAGCCCGCGTGTACGACGGGAAGACCTCGATCAGCTCTTCGAACTGCGCGCGATGCGTGATCCAGGGCATCGTGTCGATTTGCCCCTGCTCGATTAGCCCGATGATCCGCGTAAAGTCCCGTGGCAAGGCATTCCGCGAGCAGAGGAGCGTCCCTTCCGGCCGATGAAAGACCGGATGCTTGAACGTCACTTCGTCGGTCGTGATGCCGACGTAAACGAGGCGGCCGCCGGGAGCCACCAGGCCAAATGCATTCGACATTGACGCGGCGGAACCGGTCGCGTCGATCACCACTTCCGGCAAATGCCCTTCAGTCAGATCGCGCAAATCCCTTTCCAGGTTCTCGCTCAGCAGCACCGTATGATCGGCCCCCATTACCTGGCGGCAGAACTTCAGCCGCTGCTCGTTCATGTCGAGGACGATGATCTTCGCGCCGGTGAGCTTTGCAAACACCAGCGTGGCGAGACCGATCGGCCCGGCGCCGATGATCAGGCAATACTCATCGCTCTTCAGCTCGCTTCTGTCGACCGCATGACAGCCGATGGCGAGCGTTTCGACGAGAGCCAGCTGCTCGAACTGTAGCTTCGTCGAAACGTGCAGTTTGCGGGCCGGCAGGATGAAGTACGGCCGCAGTCCGCCATCGCGATGCACGCCGAGGACCTGCAGCTTTTCGCAGCAGTTGGGTTTGCCGCGACGGCTGGAATAGCTGTTTGGATCATTGATATACGGCTCGACCGAGCAGCGATCGCCGGCTTTCACGTTCTGCACATCGGCGCCGACGTCGACCACTTCCACGCCCAGCTCATGGCCCGGAATGCGCGGATAGCTGAAGAACGGCATCTTGCCGAGATAGCCGCTGAGGTCGGTCCCGCAGATGCCGACGCGATGGACACGTACCAGTGCCTCGCCCGGCTCCGGTTTCTCCGGCGGCGGAATCTCGATCTGTTTCCAGTGCTTGGGTTCGGCGAGTTGGAGAGCTTTCATGGGTGGGGAAGGGATGAAGGGTGGAAGGGATGAAGCGATGAAGAGAAGAACGGAAAGGATCAGGATTCTTCATCCCTTTCTCCCTTCCTCGCTTCCTCCCTGCCCGAGCGCAGCGAGGATGTTGTTAAACGTCCCACTCGGCCGCATGGCGGCAGCAGCGAGTCCGTCGTCGGGTTGATAGTAGCCGCCGACGTCGACGGGTTTGCCTTGCACGCCGATCAGCTCGGCGACGATCTGCTGTTCGCTGACCGCGAGGTTTGAGGCTAGCGG
>Ga0196963_10000884_pt1 | contig 22814 bp, 15 predicted proteins | sample S1_5metaG_FD_148600 | JGI IMG/M metagenome (GOLD analysis project Ga0196963, IMG submission 148600) | Soil microbial communities from Anza Borrego desert, Southern California, United States - S1_5 | ecosystem: Environmental > Terrestrial > Soil > Desert | place: USA: California | collected...
TGGATGTCGTCGGCGCGGCGCGCGACCGACCGATTCCCACAGGATGGCGACCGCGTCGCGCCATGCCTGCGGCTGCTCGGACCGCCGGCGCGCGTCGTGGATGCAGGCGAGCATCGGCGCGATCGCCGGCGCCGCGCCCGGAGCGACTGCCGCGGCCAGCGCCGCCGGATCCTCGAGCGCGCCGATCGCGTCGCTGAGGCGCCGCAGCAGCGGCTCGACGAGCTGCGCGTCGGCCAGCGCGGCGTCCGTATCCAGGCGCTCGAGACCGCGGGCCGCGAACGCGCGTCCGGCCTCGGGATCGAGCCCGCCGACGAGCCGCGCCAGCGCGAGGCAGCCGAAGGGGCCCGGTCGCGGGTCGGCGAGCAGCGCGGCGAGGCTGGCCTCGGCCTGGTTCGGCTGGCGCTGCACGATCAGCGCCGCCTCGCGCGCGAGCCCGGCCGGCCATGAATCCTCGGGGAGGACCTGCTCGAGGGTCGCCACCAGCGACCCGGCGAGCAGCCGGACGAGGAGCGCGGCCATGTCGCCGGTCGCCTCGCCCGTCGCTGGCGGGACCTGGAAGGATTCGCCGTCGCCCAGGTCCAGGGCCTCCACGAATGTCGCTTCGACGAGCGCGAAGACCGACGCGCAGACGCGGACGGCATCGTCGCCGCGCACGCCGCGCGTCGCGTCCGGCGTCAGCAGCGGCGAGGAGACGATCTCGTCGACCAGCAGCGCGAGGGCCGGGGCGAGCGCGTCGCCATCCTGCGCCACCGCCGCCGCGGCGCGCTGATCGAGGCCGCGCAGCAGCTCCGCCTGCGCGTCGCGCCGGCAGGCCAGCCCGACGCTCTCCGACGAGAAGCCGAGCATCGCGCCCGTCGCCGCGTCGCTGCGCAGGGTCGCCCCGCCCTTGCTCCAGGTCATGATCCCGTCGGCGATGACGGTGGTCGAGGCCTCGAGCCGGCCGAGCGCGAGGAACGCGCTCGGCGGCAAGGTGATCTCGCACGCGATCGCGCCGTCGCCGCGCACCGTCGACCCGCTGCGGAAGCCGAGATTGAAGGTGGTCGTGATCTTCCGCTCCTCGGCCGCGGCCAGGCCGAGCTGCACGGTCAGCTGGATCCCCGGGCGCGCGCTGAACAGGGACGCGCGCCGACCGTGCTCGAGCGCCAGCAGCTCGCAGCGGTCGCCCGTGAACACCAGCGCGTCGATGCAGCCGCCGACCGGATCGTCGCCGCGGTGCAGGGAGGCGACCAGGCCGGCGCGGGCGGAGACCACCGCGGTGAGCATCAGCTCCGGCGCGACCCGCCAGGTCGCCACGATGTCGCCATCGCCGCGTTCGAGCGCGCCGCCGAGGTGATCGCGCAGAGCGATCAGCGCGCGATCCTCGGCGCCGAGCTCGGCGCCGGCGGCCGGAATGCCCGGCGCCTCGTCCACGGTGATGAGCGCGCGGACAGCGCCCGCGGCGGGGGCCGCATAGGCGACGGTCGCGCTGCGGTAGCGCCCGCTGCGCCACAGGCGGTACGCCGCGCGCTGGCGCGTCGGGGTGTCGGCGATGGGCGCATCGCCGAGGCCGCTCACGGCGATGACCTGCTCGGCGCGGTCGCGCGCCGCGCCGACGACATCCACCGCGGCGATCGCCGTCGGCGCGTCGCCGCTGACGGTCAGGACCAGGTCGACCGCGTCCTCGGTCTCGGCGACGACGAGGTCGGCGGTCACCGCGGCGTGATGGCGGCCGAGCGCGGCGTAGGCGTCGCGCGCCTTCCGCGCGAAGCCCAGGCGCGCGTCATCCGCGGTGAAGCCGACCGGATCGCCCGGCGTCCACACCGGCTTGGCGCGCTCCTGGAGGGCGAGCCATTCGGCGAACGCCGGCTCCTGCCCGGCGGCCGCGACCGTCGCGGCGGGCGCGCCGTCGATCAGCAGCGCGATCACCCGCGCGGCGGCCTCCGGGTCGCCGCCCTCGACACGCACCGCGCCGGCGACGATCCGCCGGCCTTCGGCGACGCTGATCCGCGTCCGTCCCTCGACCACGGCGACCTCGACCGTCGCGTCGCGGAATCCTTCCGCGCGGTAGCCCGCGAGGACCCGGTCGCGCACCAGGCCGATCCAGGCATCGCGCGGCGCGGCGGATTGGCCGGCGGCGAGGACGCCCGTCGACAGGAACAGCCCGGTGACGATGCGCCGCTCGCTGAACGCCTCGCAGCCGACCACGTCGATGCGCGACGCGCGTCCGGCCAGGCCGACGCGGGCGTCCTCGGCGATGGCGACAGCGACCAGGAGGCAGAGGACGGCGCTGCGCATGCGATCTCCGATGCACAATGTCCGCCGTCGACGCCGCTGTTCCGCGGATCCGCGGCCGCCCGTTCAGCCGCCCTTGCGCCGGGCGACGAGGCCGATCGCCTGCGCCAGGTCGCGCTGGATGCGCACCACGCGCTCGACCTGGCCCTTGGCGGGGAAGCGCTCGTAGAAGCCCTCGGCGCGGAAGTCGCGCAGGCGCTCGCTCCACGGCTTCATGCGTTCGGCCCAGCGCCGCACGCGGCCCTCGGCCGGCTCGGCGTCGCTGGCGGCGAGATCGGCGGCGACCCGGACCAGCGCCTTGAGCGTCACCGGCTTGGTGACCATCGAGCGGTCCGAGCCCCAGGCCTCGCCGAAGACCTGGGCGCAGGCCTTGAAGAAGTCGCGCAGCACGACGTACGCCGCCTCGACGTGCTCCTGCGCCGACGACTCGGCGCCCTTGAGCCAGCGGTGGACCTCGTTGAAGAGCTCGGCCTGGAGGATCCATTTCTCCTGCCCCGACCGCCCGCCGAGGCGGTTGATGCGGTACTGCAGCGGGCTGTCGTCGCTGCCGTAGAGCCGGTCGACGACCTTGGCGGCGAGCTTCTTGTCGGGCGTGGCGAACGACACGCGCTCGTAGAGGTCGATCAGGTGGCTCTTGTTGATGCGCGTCGGCGTCGAATTGATGATCACGAACATCTCGGCGGCGAAGTCCTCGTTGCGGCCGTCGAAGACCACGCACGGGACGTGGATGTTGGTCGCCTCCTCGGGGTGCTTCTCGAGGTGGAAGTGCAGCGCCGCCAGGCGGTGCTGCCCGTCGATGATCAGGAACTTGTCCTCGGGCGAGGTCAGGCTGCCGTTCGGGCCGTCGCCGCCGCCGGCGGCGGTGAAGCGCAGGCGCTCATGGGTGAACAGCAGGACGGTGCCGGGGATCATCGGCTGCGCGCCGCAGGTCTCGTAGAAGTTGCGGATCTGGCCGATCTTGGCCTTGGCCATGGTCCGCTGGAACGCCTTCTCGCTCTGCTCGACCTTGGTGATGAACGAGGCGATCTCGTCGTCACCCTTGGCCTGCACGGCCAGGCGGCCCTCGGCGGCCTCGAAGCGGGTGGTGAAGCGGACCTTCGTCAGCAGGTCGGCGGCGGGCCAGGCGACGAAATAGAAGAGGCTTTCCTTCTGGCTGACGCGGGTCGCGAGCATCGGGACGTTCTCCAGGCGGGATCGGGGTTAGCCGGTCTACGCCGCGGCGGCGCGAGGGGCAACCCTTTGGCGCCCCCGGCGGGCCCGTCGTCTCCCCTGACACCGGCTCAGCCCCGGACGACCTTCTGCAGCGCCACGTGGAAGGTGCAGCCCGCGCCCAGCGTGCTCTCGACCCAGATGCGCCCGTGCATGCTGGCGGCGATGGTCGCGCAGATCGCCAACCCCAGCCCGGAACCCGAATAGCGGCCATCGCCGTGCAACCGCTCGAGCGGCCGGAAGATCCGGTCCTGGTCGGCCAGGGCGATGCCGATGCCGTTGTCCTTGACCGCGATCCGCCAGTGGGCGCCGTGGTCGTGGGCGGTGACCTCGACCAGCGGCCGGACATCGGGCGCGACGTACTTGATGGCGTTGCCGATCAGGTTCTGGAAGAGGTTGGTGAGCAGGTCGCGGTCGCCGAGCACGGTCGGCAGCGGGGCGACCGTGACCTGCGCGCCGGCCTCGGCCATCGCCATGCCGAGCGACTGGATGGCGTCCGCCAGTACTACGTCGAGCTCGACCGGACGCAGCTGGACCTGCGCCCGGCTGACGCGGTTCAGGTCCTGCAGCCCGGTGATCATGCGCTGCGCGCGCCTGGCCCCGTCGACCGCGACGGCCAGGAGCTCGCGTCCCTTGCCGTCGAGCCCGTCGGCGTGGCGGCGGTCGAGCAGGGTCAGGTAGCCCTCGATCATGCGCAGCGGCTCGCGCAGGTCGTGCGAGACGATCGCCGAGAAGCGCTCCTGCTCCTGGTTGGCGCGGATCAGGCGCAGCTCGGATTCGCGCAGCTCGGCGGCTTGGCGCCGCGCCTCCTCGTTGGCGCGGCGCAGCTCGTCCTCGGCGACCTTCACGTCGGTCAGGTCGCGCACGAACTTCGCGTAGCCGAGGTGCTGGCCTTCGCGGCTGCGCAGCTTGACGACCACGCCCGAACCGAAGAAGCGCGAGCCGTCGCGGCGCACGTGCCAGCGGTCGTCGCGGGCCGTGCCGTGGCGCAGCGCCTGCTCGATCTCGGCACGCGGCGCGCCGGCGGCGCGGTCCTCGGGAACGAAGATCAGCGCGATGTCCTTGCCGGGGACCTCGTGGCGGTCGTAGCCGAACATCAGCCGCGCGCCCTCGTTCCACTCGGTGATGTTGCCGTCGAGGTCCATGCCGATGATCGCGTAGGCCGTGGCGCTGTCGATCAGCAGCCACGCGCGGCGCTCGCTGATCGACAGCCGCGCCGCGGTCTCGGCGAGACGCTTCTCGGCCTCCTTGCGCTCGGTGATGTCGCGGACGATCTTGCCGAAGCCGCGCAGCACGCCCTCGTCGGTCCACAACGGCGTGATGTCGATGTCGGCGATGAATATCTCGCCGTTCTTGCGGCGCCGACGGCCCTCCTCCTTGAGAACGCCTTCCGCAGCCGCGATCTTGAGGTTGAGGTCGGGCTTGCCCGCCTTCGCGTCCTCCTCGGTGTACAGCAGGGAGAAGTGCTGGCCGACCGCCTCCTCGGCGGTGTAACCCTTCATGCGCTGCGCCGCCGGGTTCCAGCTGACGATGACGCCCTTGGCATCGAGCATGAAGATCGCGTAGTCCTGAACGCGCTCGAGCAGCAGCCGCAGACTGTCTTGGTCGCCGACGTCCATCCCAGCAGTGTAAACGGGTCGCGCGTATTCGCGCCGCCGATCACGGCGGTTGCGACATGCAGCGTGGGTCGGCGTTGCGCGCCGACGACGTCCGGCCGAGCGACAGGAGACGCGCGCCGCGGCGTCGAGCACGACGCATCCCAACGGGATCCCGCGCCGACCGGCATGCGATCATGCGTGCGCGGACGGGCGATCCTTCCGCCGGCGGTTCGCTATACTCCGGCATGCGGAGGCGGCCATGCGCGCCCAGGATACGACGCTCGTCATCGGCATCGCGCGCATCGCGCGCATCGCCCCGGTCACGCCGCTCGCGATCGCCGTGCTGATCCTGGGCGGCGGATCCGCCGCGCTCGATGCGTCGGAGCCGGCACCGCCGACCGTCGCCGACGAGCAGCAGCCGCCGAGCGATGCGGCGGCGCCGGAGGTCGCTCCTGCCGAAGCCGTGGACGAGGCACCGCCGACAGCGGATGCGCCGACACCGGATGAGGCCGCGGTCGCGCCCGTCGCCCCCGCCGACATCGCGGACGAGCCGCCGCCGGTGGACGACGATCGCGCGTGGGAGACCAACGAGAGCGCCTACGTCGTCGCCCGCGAATACTTCGCCAGCCCGCCGGACGAGGCGGCGATCGTGCTGCGCAGCGTGCGCCGCTACGCGCTGGACGAGGCGGACGTCTACTGCGTGCTGCACGTCGCGCGCACGGCGGGCCGATCGTTCAGCGTGGTGCTGCACGACTACCTGCGCTGCGACCGCGACTACAACCGCCTGCTCGCGCTGTACGGGCTGTCGCCGAGCGTGTTCATCGTCGCCGATGCCGATCCCGCCTGGTGCCCGCCCATCTACCGCCGGCCGTTCGCGTGCCACCGCAGCGGGAGCTGGGTGGGCGTCTCGCTGTCGCGCCACGAGTGGCACGCGCTGATCGCCCTGCGCATCGGCTGCCACTATCAGGGCTTCACCACCAGGACCTTCTTCGACGAGTGCGAGCGGCTGCCGCCGGTGCGCGTGATCCACGCCTACCGCGACCGCTTCGGCGCCGGGCCATGCGACTACCGCGGCCAGCCGCTGGCGACGCGCACGACCCACCCGTGGCGCCTGGCGCCGCATGAACGCCGCGATTGGCGCCGCGAGGCCGTCGCCGCGGTGGAGCGGCCTGCGGCATCGACCCCGGCCGCCGACGGAGATCGCTCGCGGCGTGCGGATGGCCGGCGCGAGGGCGGCGGTGATCGCCGCGATGAGGATCGTGGACGCGCCGACGCCGGCGACCGCCGCGACGACCGTCGGCGCGATGGTCGCGATGACGATGCCCGCGCTGACGCCGGTGATCGCGCGGGTGATCGCGCCGGTGATCGGCGCGATGGCGACCGCGGGCGCGCCGACACCAGCGACCGCGGCGGTGAGCGCCGGCGCGATGCGGACACGAGCCGGCGCGACCGCACGGATGCGCGCGGCACCGAGCAGCGACCGCGCCGGGACGGCGATGACCAGCGCGGCGACGATCGGCGCGCTGGCGATGGACGGACGGCGGGTGGCGACGCCGCTCGACGCGACGACCAGGACCGGCGTCGCTCCGACGGCGCGGACGGCGCGACGCGCGGCAACCGGGGTGGCGACCGGCGCGCGGACGGCGACCGCCGCGCGGACGGCGACCGCCGCGCGGACCGCGGCTCGCGTGACGACGGCGCGCGCACGGGCGACGCGAGGGCACCGACCGACGGCCAGCGGCGCCAGGACGGACAGGCGCGCCAGGGAGGCCAGGACGGACAGGCACGCACCGATGCCCGGTCGCGTCGCGATGACGACGGACGACGCGACGGCGGCGCGCGCGCTGGCGGCGACGCCCGGCGTGGCGGTGGCGATCAGGACCAGCGCGGTGCGCGCACGACGCCGTCCGACCGGATGCACGGCGATCCCGGCGAGAGGCGGCGGCCGGACGCGACGCCGAGCACGCCTGCTGCGGGCCGGCGCGATGACGCGTCGCCGGCGAGGTCCCGTCCCGAGGCGGCGCAGCCGGCTCCGCGATCCCGGCCCGACGGTGGCGGGCGGCCCGCGGCGGGCCCGCGCTCCGAGACCGCGCCGAAGGCCGATCGCGACACGCCGGCACGGCGCGTCGATGCTGGCGCCGCCCCGCGACCGCGCAGCGAGCCGTCGACGCCGCGCGATCACGGCGCCTCGCCGCGGTCGCAGCCGCAGCAGCGGCCGGCGCGCCAGGACGCGGCGCGGTCGACCGGATCGGCCGCGACCCGCCAAGCGGATTCAAGCCCCCGGCCCGCCGCGGCGGCGCCGCGCGGTGGCACGAACGGCGACGGCGGACGCGGTTCACGCGCCGCCGCGGAGGCGACGCGCGGTGGCACGAGCGGCGATGGCGGGCGCGGTTCGCGTGCGGGCGAAGCCCGCCAGGAGCGCTCCAGCGGGTCGCGCCACGACCGTCCTGGCGACGAGCGGCGTCAGGGCCGCTGAGCGCGCGGCGATCGCGACCGGCAGGCGCGCCAGCGCCGCGGCAGCGTCGCCGCGCTCACAGCCCGATGCCGATCGACGCCGACACCGTCCACTCCTCGTCCGGCGCATCGCCCTGGACGCGGAACAGCGCGCCGACGCCGATGGTGACCACGCCGTAGCAGCTGAAGCCGAGCTCGGGCCCGACGAACGTCTGATCCGGCTCCAGGACGAGATCGCCCCAGGTGCGCAGCACCGTCGCCTTCAGCTCGGGCGCCCACAGCGCGCCGATGATCCAGTGCGGGACGCCGAAGCCGCCGTCGACGCGGCCGATGCCCAGCGAGGCCTTGCCGCCGCCGATCGCCGCCTCGACCTCGACCATCGGCGCCCAGCCGGCGGTCGTCCCGAGCTCGTCGATGTCGCCGTCGAGGATCGCGCCGACGGCGATGCCGGCGATCTGCGGGTAGCCCGCGCGCAGGCCGATGGTCAGCGCCCACGGCCAGGGATCCTCGACCTCGCGCAGCTCCTTGAAGCCGCGGCGCATGACCTCGCGGCCGGCAAGGTGCTCGACGATGCCGGCGACCGAGGCGTCGGCGACGGCGGCGACCAGCACCAGGGCGACGATGCGCAGCATGCGCGGATGCTGGGGGGCCGGGCCCCGCCGGCATGCGCGGTTCGCGACGGCTTCGACGGGTTCAGCGCCCGGCGGACGAGGCGCGCGCCACCCATGGCGCCAACGGCAGGCGCGCCTGCGCCTCGATCGCGAGCAGGCGGTTGTACTTCGCCAGCCGCTCCGAGCGCGTGATCGAGCCGATCTTGATCTGGTCGCCGCGCCAACCGATGGCCAGGTCGGCCAGCCAGTCGTCCTCGGTCTCGCCGCTGCGCGCGCTGACCGTGACCTGCCAGCCGGCGGCCGTCGCCAGGTCGAGCGAGCGGCGGGCCTCGCTCAGCGTCCCGATCTGATTGACCTTGAGCAGCAGCGCGGTGGCGGCCCGAGCGTCGATGGCGCGGGCGATGCGCGTCGGGTTGGTGCACAGCAGGTCGTCGCCCAGGACCAGCACGCGCTCGCTCAGGCGGGCGCACAGCCGCGGCCAGTTCGCCCAGTCGTCCTCGGCGAGGCCATCCTCGAGGCTGACGATCGGGTAGCGCGCGACCCAGCCGGCGAGGGTGTCGATCATGCCCGCGGCATCGTGCCGCCGCCCGTCGAGCTCGTAGACCCCGTCGGCGTGGAAATGCGTCGCGGCGGCGTCGACCGCCAGCGCGACGTCGATGCCGGGGCGCAGGCCGGCGGCCGCGATCGCATCGACCGCGTCGGCCAGCATGGCCTCGCAGCTCGGGAACGGCGGCGCCAGGCCGCCTTCGTCGGCGACCAGCGCGCGCGCGCCGTAGCGCGTCCGCATCAGGTCGGCCGCGGCGTGGTAGACCGCGCAGACGTCGGCGAGCGCGTCGTCCATGGTCATCGCCGACAGCGGCACGATCAGCACGTCCTGGATCGCGACCTGGCCGCCGGCGTGCTTGCCGCCGCTGAACAGGTTGACGGTCGGCCGCGGCAGGCGCGGCTCCGCGACTCCGGCGAGGTCGGCGAAGTAGCGGTAGAGCGGCTGGGCACGGTCCTGCGCCACGGCGCGGGCGAAGGCCAGCGAGGTCGCGAGCAGGGCGTTGGCGCCCAGGCGCGACTTGTCGGCGCTGCCGTCGAGCGCGATCAAGGCGGCATCGAGCCCGGCCTGGTCGAAGGCGCGCCCGGCCAGCGCCGCCGCGATCGGCCCGCGCACGTTCGCCGCCGCGGTCCGGCAGCCGTAGCCGCGGTGGCGGCGCTGGTCGCCGTCGCGCAGCTCGACCGCCTCGCCGCTGCCGGTCGAGGCGCCGGACGGCACCGAGGCGCTGGCGCGCGCGCCGCCGGCGAGCGCGCAGGTCGCCGCCACCGTCGGCCGGCCGCGGCTGTCGAGGATCTCGATCGCGTCGAGGGCGGTGATCGAGGACATGGCGGACATCTCAGATCCTTTCGAGGAAGCGGTCGACCAGCGCCGCGGGATCGTCCGGCGGCGCCGCCATCAGCGCGAGCGCGGCGCGGCGCTGCGCGGCGCGTTCAGCGCTGGTCAGGTACTCGATGGGCGAGCGCCCCGCGACCCGCGCGAGCAGGCAGGCGAGGCCATGCCGCGCGGCGCGTCCGGCGAAGCCGGCTTCGCGCGCGACCTCGCCGCTGGCGGCGGCGTACGCGCTCCAGAAGCCGCGCGCGCCGCGGGCGAAGCGCTCGCGCAGGGCCGGCAGGTGGTGGGCCTTGCTGATCAGGTGGGCGAGCGCGAAGCCGACGTCGAAGGCGCCATCGCCGAGGTGGATGACCTCGTGATCGAGCAGCACCAGCCGCCCCGAGCGCACCAGCACGTTCTTCGGGCTGTAATCGCCATGCACCAGCACCCGCGGCGCCGCGTCGAGGTCGCGCTCGAGCGCGGCCAGGAACGGACCCGCGGCCGCAACGTTGGCGGCCGTGTAGCGGTAGTACGGCTCGAGCCGCAGCTCGACGAAGAACGAGCGGTCGGCGAACTCCGCGAGCGCGGCCGGCCCGACGGCGCGCGAGGCCGCGTGGATCGCGCCGAGCAGCTCCCCGAGCGCCGCGAGGTGCGCGTCGTCGAAGTCGCCCGCCAGCAGCGCGTCCTTGAGGTTGACGTGCGGCCGCGGCACGGCGCGCATCGCCAGGACGTGGTGCTCGTGGTCCTCGAAGAGCAGCGGGGTGATCGACCCCGCCGGCGCGAGGCGCTCGAGCCAGCGCAGCCCGAGCGCTTCGCGGTGCACGCGTTCCGGGCTGCAGTGCCATTCCGTCGCGACCCGCAGCGTGGCGAGCGCCTGCTTCAAGACCCACGCCTCGGCCTGGCGCTCGACCAGCACGGTGCGGTTCGAGACGCCGCCGGACAGCGTCGCGATCCGCGGCTCCTCGTCGGCGGCGATGCGGCCGGTCGCACGCAGCCAGCCGATCAGCTGCCGAGGATCCTCGATGTCCATCGGCGCATGCTAGATCGGTGGGTGGATTTACCACCCACCGGCGCGCCGTGTGCCATCGGCATCAGCGCGCGGCGACGTTGACCGCGGCCTCGGCGAGCTCGCTCAGCTCGCGATCGAAGCGGCGCTCCTCGTCGAGCGAACGCTCGAGCAGGCCAGCGATGTCGTGCTCGCCCAGGATCCGCGCCCAGGTGCGCAGCGTGCCGTAGCGCGCGATCTCGAGGTGCTCGGCGCTCTGCGCGCACATGATGAGCACGGCATCGCGGGTCGCGTCGTCGCCGCCCATGCCCATGGCGACCTTGCCGTCGGCGACCAGCCCGCGGGCGCTGGCGTTGGTGTCGCCCTCGGCCTTCTCCCCGAGGCGCTCGCAGATGGTCTCGAGGCGGCGCAGCTGCTCGCGCGATTCCGCATGGTGGCGATCGAACATCGCCTGGAGTCCGGGGTAGGTCGCGGCCTTGGCGAACTGCGGCAGGGACGAGATCTGCTGCTCCTCCATGTCGTAGGCGCACTTGATCTCGTGGATGAACGCGTCGCGCAGCGACTCGGGCTTGAGTGCATTGAACCAGCTCATGGCGGCTCTCCTCATCCATCGATCCTAGCGTGGCCTGGGCAGCGGCCGACCGCGGTCGCGGCAGGCTCGACGGCGCGCGAAGCGGATGGTGCGCGTGGGGCGCGATGAAGCCGATCGCCGCCGCGATTGCGCATGCAGCAGCGCCCCAGCACGGCGACAACGCACAGCATGGCTACTACGAGGGCAATCGCACGATGCTGCGGATTACGCTCTCGTGCGGAGTCGCGCATGGCCCTGACACTGCACGATCAGGTCGCGTCGCTGCGCCGCGGCGACCACGTGTGCATGCTCTACACATCGCTCGACGAGCAGATGACCGCGGTCGCGCCCTACCTGCATGTCGGCCTCGCCCAGGACGAACTCTGCCTGTTCGTCGGCGACGACACCGCGCGCGCCATGCTCGCCCGGCGCCTGACCATGCTGGGCGTCGACGTCGCCGCGGCGACCGCGTCGGGTCGCCTGCGCATGCTCGATCCGAAGCCCGTCTACCTGGCCAACGGCGCGTTCGAGCCGGCGGATACCCTGGCGGCGCTGCGCGGCCTCCTGGCCGAAGCCAGCGCCGGGGGTTTCAGCGGCGTGCGCACCGCCGGCGACATGTCCTGGGTGCTGCATGGTCCGCCCGGCAGCGAGCGCGTGATCGACTACGAGGAGGGCGTGAACGCGCTGCTCGCCCAGTCGCCCTTCCTCGGGCTGTGCCAGTACGACCGCTCGCGCTTCGGCGCGGGGCTGATGCGCGAGGTCCTGCGCACGCATCCGATCGCCGTGCTCGGCGACAAGGTCTGCTCGAACCCGTATTTCGAGCCGCCGCACATCCGCGAGGCGGACGACCAGGGCGCGCGGCTGGACTGGATGATCGCCCAGCTCGAGCAGACGCGCGCGGTCGAGCTCGGGCTGCAGGAGCTGAACGGCCAGCTCGAGAGCATGGCTTACGTCGCGTCGCACGACCTGCAGGAGCCGATCCGCATGGTCAAGATGCACCTCGACCTGATCGAGCGGCACGGCGCGCGGCTCGACGAGCGCGGACGCGGCTGGCTCGACCAGGCGCGCCGGTCGGCGACCCGGCTCGGCGAGCTGGTCTCGGGGATCCTCGAGGCGACGCTGACGCAGCGCGAGGCGCAGTCGGCCGACGTCGCGCTCGCCGACCTCGTCGCCGAGGCGCTCGAGGATCTCGCGCCGGCCATGCGCGAATCGGCGGCCGAGATCGTGGTCGGCGACCTGCCCACCGTGCGCTGCGATCGCGCGCTGTTCGTGCGGCTGTTCCGCAACCTGATCGGCAACGCGATCAAGTTCCGGCGCGGTCCGCCGCGCATCAGCGTGGACGCGACCTCGACCGCGGATCGCCACGTGATCGCCGTGCGCGACGACGGCATCGGCATCCCGACGGCGTGGGTGCCGCAGCTCTTCGGGATGTTCAAGCGCCTGCACGCGCGCGACGCGTATCCCGGCCACGGCATCGGCCTGGCGACCTGCCGGCGGATCGTCGAGCTGCACCACGGGCGCATCTGGGTCGAATCGCGCGACGGCGAGGGCTCGACGTTCTTCGTCGCGCTGCCGACGTGAGCGGCGCGCGCTGATCGCGATCGGCGACGCCCGCGCCGCACCACCGCCGGCCGACGATCGCGCATGCATGACCTCCAGCGCCGCCAGCGCGCGCGCATCGCCAGGTCGCACGTTGCAGATGCGCGCGGCATATGTGCCAAACGCCGTTTCGGCTGCGCATCCGAGGCCGCGAGCGCGCACAAAAAATAAAGTTCCGTCGCTCTCGTCCCCGGTCGTTATACCCGGGGCTGATCTCCTCCCGCCCGCGTCTTCCTCGCGATCGTTCAGAATGGAACGGATCGCCGATCAGCGGGCCCCCCTGCCGTCATCGGTCCACCCGGACCGCCGACTGCTTCCGGAACCGGCGCTCCCGCCGGCTCCACGAACGGACTCCATGACCACGCCTCGACTCCTGGTTCCCGCGCTGCGGTTGACCCTTTCATCACTGTTGCTCCTGGCCTGCGCCGTCGCGCCCGCCGCGGCCGCGACCTGCACCTGGGTCGGCACGGGCGTGAACAACAACTTCAGCCATGCCGGGAACTGGAGCGCGGTCCCGGCCAGCGGCGACGACCTGGTCTTCCCGGCCAACGTCTGGAGCACGACCAACCTGCCGGTCAACGACCTGACCGGCCTGGTCATCAACGCGCTCAACATCTACGAGCAGTACACGATCACGGGCAACGAGATCCACCTCCGGATCATCAACGTCAACAACGCCGGCATCACCAACGTCGCGGTGCCGCTGACGACGGTCGGTTCCGCGGTGTTGACGATCACCGTCCTCGACGCGACCGGGCTGCTCAACCTGTCCGGCCTGATCTCCGGCGCCGGTCCCGTGACCTATGGCGGCCCGGGCGCCAAACGCCTGAACGGCACGCTCGACAACACGCTCTCCGGCCTGACCAGCGTCGCGCTGGGGACCCTGGTGCTGGACAGCGCCGCGAGCGAGGCGATCGCCGGACCGCTGACCATCAACACCGGCGCGATCGTCAGCCTGATCAACGCACCGGACATCAAGAACACCGTGGTCGTGACGGCCAGCGGCACCTTCGACCTGTCGGCCGCCGACGGCAGCGAGGGCTCGAACACCGAGACCATCGGCGGACTCGCCGGCGTGGGCACGGTCAACCTCGGGTCCAAGACGCTCGGCTGCGTCGGGCAGTCGGCGCCGACCAATTTCTCCGGCGGATTCCAGGGCACCGGCAGCTTCCGCCAATCGGGCAACGGCGTGCAGGTGCTCAGCGGCACCTCGGTCCCCTATAGCGGCACCGTCCGCCTGGCGGGCGGCGAGATCCACGTCTGGGGCAACCAGATCGCCTCGCCGATCAGCGTCACCTCGGGGCGGCTGGTGCTCGCGAACGACTGCACGGTCGGCGCCGTGACGCTCAGCGGCGGATCGGCCAGCACGCTGGCCTTCACGACGCTGTCGGCGATGGCGCTGCACGGCATCGTCGCGCCGACCCTGACCATCGGCAGCGGCTGCCGCTACCTGGTGGACGTGAACCCGACCACGAACGGCTACGTCACCTCGCCGTCGGTGACGATCACCGGCGCGACGCTGGTCGTCGATACGTCGCTCTTCACGCCGACCATCACCTCGGTGATGACGATCATCGAGAAGAGCGGCTCCGGCGCGATCACCGGCACGTTCGCCGGTCTCGCCGAAGGCGCGACGGTCACCTCGTCGACCAACAGCGGAACCACGTTCTCGATCACCTACGTCGGCGGCTCGGGCAGCAACGACGTCCGGCTGACGTGCACGGCGATCGCCTCGGACACCACGGCGCCGGTGATCTCGTCGATCGCGGCCGGCACCCTCACCCCGGCTTCGGGCACCGTGACCTGGACGACCAACGAAGCGGCCACCACGCAGGTCGAGTACGGCCTGACCACCGCCTACGGCGACACGACCACGCGCGATGCGACGCTGGTCACCTCGCACAGCGCGGTGATCCCGCGCCTCGCGCCGGCCACGACCTACCACTACCGCGTGCTGAGCGCGGATGCGGCGGGCAACCTGAGGATCAGCAGCGACCAGACGTTCGCCACGGCCGCCACCAGCGGCACGGCGCCGGTGATCAGCGCGGTGAGCGTGACCGCCACGACCACCATGGCGACCGTGACCTGGACGACCAGCGAGGTCTGCGACAGCCAGGTCGAGTACGGCGAGACCGCCGCGTACGGCACGGTGACGACGCTCGACGCCGCCATGGTGACGTCGCACTCGGTCCAGATCACCGGGCTCGTCGCCGGCACCGAGCACCACCTGCGCGTCTTCAGCGGCGACGCGAGCGCCAACGTCGCAGCGAGCGCCGATGAGGAGTTCACCACGACGGGGTCGAGCGTCCCGGGCGCGAGCAGCAACGGCGGGAAGAAGAAGAGCCACTCGTGCGGGCTCGGCGGACTGGCCAGCGTCTCGATGGTGCTCGGCCTGCTGCTGATCGCCCGTCGCCGCGATTGAACGGGCGACGGCCGGCGGCGCGATCCAGCGCCGCCGGCCGTCGACGTCCGCTGCCCTCCTCGCCATCGCCCAACGACCGGATCCCCACCATGAAGATGCCCATCGCCCTCGCCCTGCTCGTCGTCGGCATCGCCCTGCTGCTCTACGGCCTGGCCATGAACGACTCGCTGCCGAACGTGTTCTCGCGGATGTTCACCGGCCATCCCACCGATCGGACCATGTGGTTCATCATCGGCGGCGCGGTCTGCGCCGCCGTGGGCGCCGCCGGCTGCTTCCGCGCCCGCGCGCCCTGAGCGCCCCCCTCCCCTCGACAAGATCGGCCCCATCGCCGTAGCGGTGGCGTCATCCGGCTGGTCCACTCCCGCGATGATCGCCGACCTGCGCGCGGCGCTCCATGTCTCCCAGCGCGACGATCCGCTGCTGCCTCCCCTGGCCGCGCTGCTCGGCGCCTTGGCCGACGCCAGCAGCGGCGCCGAGCGCATCCAGCGCTGGATCGACCTGCTGGACTGGACGCGCGTCGGCACCCACGTGTACGCCAGCGGCGTCGATGCCGGCTCGCAGCTCGGCTCGGCCGACAGCCTGCGCCTGCGCCTGCTGCTCCATGCGCTGGAAAGCAGCTCACCGGTGCGCCTGCAGGTCCAGCGCGCCGTGGCCGCGCTGTTCGCCGATACCGATGCCTGCAGCCTGCTCGCCGAGGCCGGCATCGCGTCGGGCCGCGGTTTCCTCGGCGAGGCCACCGCCCGTCTGTGGTCGCGGGTGCTGCCCGAGCCGATCGACACCCACGACCTGCGCCAGTTCCTGCGCCGCTGCTACCGCACGCGCGGGCAGGTCATGCGCTTCCAGCGCTGGCCGCCGGAGCTCTTCCATCGCCTGCTCGACGTGATCATGCCGCCGGCGGATTCGCAGGCCTGGGTCGTCCTGCGCCGCTCGGTCGCCGACGCCGTGCACCTGCTGTGCGGACGCGTCGAGGGCGAGGGCCTGGCGCCGGCCCTGCGCTCGCGCGCGCGCTCCGCGCCGGTCGCCGAGTCGCCGTTCTACCGCCTGCCGCGCGCCGCCGACGGTGTGCTCGCCGCATGGACGAGCGCGCCCGCCGCCGGCGACGACTACTCGACGCAGGCCGGCGATGCCGGAGCGGCCTGGACGGCGACCCTCGCCGACTGCCGGACCGAGCTCGCCGCCATCGATCACCACATCCGCGGCGAAGGCATCGCGGTCGACATCGTCTTCAGCCTCGACGTGCTCGACCGCTGCCTGACCCGCCTGGAGATGGTCGGCGCGATCCTGGTCTGTGCGCCGGGACGCGAGCGGGCGGCGCTGATCCATCGCCTGCTGTCCCGGCTCGTCCACCACCTGCACGAGGCGCGCAGCCTGCGCAGCCTGGCGTCGACCAACCTGCGGCTGCTGCACCGGCGGATCGTCGAACGCTCGGGCGAGACCGGCGAGCACGCGATCGCCGGCAGCCGCCGGGAATACGGCCACCTGGTGCTCGCGGCGATGGGCGGCGGCGTGCTCACCGTCGGCACCACGGCGGCGAAGCTGCTGGCCGCCGATCTGCCGGGCTCCGATTTCGCGCACGGCCTGATCTATGGCATCAACTACGCCGTCTCGTTCGTCATCCTGCACCACCTGCACCTGGTGCTGGCGACCAAGCAGCCGGCGATGACCGCCGCGACGCTCGCCACCATCCTGCGCGACCAGCACGCCGCCGGCCGGATCGACGAGATCGTCGACCGCATGGCGCGCATCTGCCACTCGCAGATCGCCGCCGCCGCCGGCAACGTGCTGATGGTGGCGCTCGGCGCGCTGGCCTTCACGCGGCTGTGGGAGATGGCGACCGGCCATGCGTTCCTCGACGCCGACACCGCGCGGAAGACCTACGCGAGCTTCAGCCCGCTGACCAGCGGCACGGTGTTCTTCGCCGCGCTGACCGGCGTGATCCTCTGGCTGTCGTCCGTGGTCGGCGGCTGGATCGACAACTGGAGCTCGTGGCACCGGATCCACCGCGGCATCGCCGACCACGCGTGGGGAGCGCGCCTGGGGCGCGAGCGCATGGCGCGCTGGGGCAAGAGCTGGCGGCGCCACATCGCCTCGTGGGGCATGAGCATCAGCCTCGGACTGATGCTCGGCATGGCCCCGTCGCTCGGGCATTTCCTCGGCCTGCCGATCGACGTGCGCCACGTGACCCTGTCGACCGGCATGCTGTTCACCGCCTGCGGGAGCCTGCCCGGCGACTGGTATTCGGCGGACTGGTTCCTGCTCGCGGTGTCCGGCATCGCGACGATGTTCGCGCTCAACCTCGGCGTCAGCTTCGCGCTCAGCTTCTGGACGGCGGTGCGCGCCCTCGAGGTGCCGCGCGGCGACGTGCGCGAGGTCATGCGCCGCCTCGCGCGGCGCGCGCTGACCCGGCCGTGGGATTTCATCGTGCCGCCGAAGGCGCCGATGCAGGGGCGCGACCTCTAGCGGTCTCGGGCGATCGGCGCGGACCGCCTGACGACCTATCGGCCGCGTTCGTGGGACGGCCGCGGACGTTCGGCGTCGAGCAGCCGCGGCTCATCCGTCGCCGCCTGTCGGCCGGCGCCGTGGAGATCCTCGAGGCGCAGGGCGGCCTCGAGCGACCCGCGGCTGTGGGCCAGCGCGTCGCGCTGCTGCTCGGTCGTCGCGCGCACGTCGCACAGATCGATCAGCGAGATCGCCAGCCGATAGCGCCGCGCCGCGATCGCCTCGGCGATCTCGCGGTGGAGCGAGACGTAGGATTCGTCGCTGGGTTCGCGCATGGTGCGGTTGTCCTCGCATCGGGTCTCGAACCGGTCGGGCCCGAGAGCATCGAGCCGATGGTAGCGGGCGGGGACGCGGTCCGCGGATCTATATTTATTTCCGCAGCAGCGCGCGCTCCGGGAGCGACGCGGCCCGCCGCCACCGGTCCGGACCCTCCACCGCCGATAAAATAGGCTGCTGGGTCCACGCGCCCGCTCGATAGGCTCGGCTCCCCGAGGTCCCCGATGACGACGAACATGCCCCCCAACGACAGCCGAAGCCCCAGCCGCAATGGCCCCGTCGAGCCGCCTCCGACGAAGCGGTCGACGATCGAGCCGGTCGTCGTCCAGAGCGGCGAGGCCACGCGCCAAGCGGACATCAGCCTCGTGCATCAGGAGACGCGCGAGGCGACCGCGACCGAGGCCGAGGTCGACAGTCATCTCAGCTCGCTGACCAAGCGGACCTCGATCGCGGAGCTCACGCGCGCCGGCCGGACCACCAATCTCAAGACGCTGTCGGAGCGCGATCTCAAGGAGTGGATCAAGGAGGCCCTGCGCCGGGTCATCACCTCGACCACCAGCCTCGGCGTCACCGAGCGCGAGCAGCTGCTCGCCGCGACGCGCACCGAACTGACCGCGATCATGGTCGCGCGCCGCGCCGACGACCACGCCCATGCCGTCGACGCGCTGGCGATGGCCGCGCTCACCGTCGAACGCGACGCGTTGATCGACCGGCTCGCCATCGCGAAGGCCGAGGACAGCGGCATCGTCGCCGACCTGCGCCTGCAGCTCGCCGAAGCCAGCTCGCGGCACGACGACTTCCGCGCGCGCATCGCCGGATTCGAGACCCGCCTGGCGCAGGTCCTCGCGGCGACCGTCGCCGATCCGCAGGAGCTGGCCGACCTGCGCGGCCAGCTCGGCGAACGCGAGGCCGAGGTCGCCAAGGTCGCGATCACCCTCGACGAGGCGCAGCGCGTCGCGCGCGCGGTCATGGCCCGCCTGGTGACCGAGCAGGCGGATTCGCTCGCCGCCGCCACCGTCCACGCCGACCGCGTCGCCGCCGGCGACCGCACCAACGCCGACCTCGACCGGCGCCGCGGCGACGCCGAACGGCGCGCCACCAGCGCCGAGGCCAAGGCGACGGCGGCGACCGTCCATGCCGCCACCACCGCCAGCCTGGCGAAGACCGCGGCGCAGCGCGGCGACGCGCAGCGCGCCGGCTCGGCGGCGAAGCTCGAGGAGGCCGAAGCCACCCACGCCCGGCTGATCGACGAGCTGGCGCGCGCGCGCGCCGACACCGTCGCCGAGCAGGTGCGCCTCGCCGCGGCGCTGCGCGCATCGGGCGAGGCCGGCGCCGCCGCCGACCAGCGCGCCCGTCTCGCCGGCGAGACGCTCGCCGCAGCGGAACGCCAGCTGCAGATCAGCACCACCGCGCTGAAGGCGGCCGACGCGGACCGCCTCGGCGCCAAGCACGGCCTGAAGGCGGTCGAGGATGCGCGCGCCGACCTGGCCGCCGAACGCGACCGCCTGGCGGCGGCGCTGAAGGCCGCCGATGCGGCGCGCGGCGGTGCGGATGCGCGCCTGCTGGCGGTCGAGGGCGAACGCGACGCCGCCCGCGGTGACGTCGCGGCGGCGACCAGACGCGCCGCGGCGACGCACAAGGAGACGCTGCGCGACGCGCAGAAGGCGGCGCAGAAGCACGACGCCGCTCACGCGAAGGCGCTGCCCGACGACGTCGCCGCCCTGCAGGCCGCGCTGATCCGCGCGCGCGCGGTGGTCACCGACGTCGACGGCGTGGCGCGCGAGGACGTCGCCGCGGATCTGGTCGCGCGCAAGCCCGGCCGCTGGCTGACCGCGTGGCGCGACGCCAAGGGCCGGCTCAAGGCGGCGCGCACGGTCGGCGACCATTGGATGAACGCCGGGCGCATGGATGGCGTCGATCCGGCCGCGGGACTCGCCAGCGAGCCGGTCATCCTGGCGCGGGGCGACACCGTCCTCGCCGCGTGGCGCGACGAGTCCGGCCATGCGCGCCTCGCCACCCTCGACGACACCGGCCGCACGGAGGCGGCGCCGCGCGATCTCGGACCGAGCCTCGGCGCGCCGGGCCTGAGCCGCGGCGGCGGCACCGCCGCGAACTTCGTGGTCACCACCGATGCCAAGGGCCACGTGCACCTGCGCGACGCCGACGGCGCGGCGCCCGTCGACCTGACGGCCGCTCTCAAGGCGCCGCCAGCCGCCGGCGGGGCGGCCGCGTGGCACTGGCCGTTGGAAGGCAGCCGCCACATCACCTACCGCGACGCGACGGGCGCCGTGCACGAGTACCTCGAGCTGAAGGGCCGCTGGTTCCACGCCGCGCTCAGCGCCAGGACCGGCTCGCCGGCCGCCGCCGCCGATCCGATCGGCTACGCGCCCGGCGACCACGAGCACATCGTCTACCTGGGCGTCGACGGCCACATCCACGAGCTGTGCTTCGACGTCATCGTCTGGCGCCACAACGATCTGACCGCCAGCGCCGGAGCACCGGCCGCGAGCGGGCGCCCGGCGGGCGGCTACGTCGCCGGACGGCACTGCGTGGTGTTCAGAGGCGTCGACGGCAAGGCGCACAGCCTGCGCCTGCGTCGCGACTGGCGCCACCAGCCGCTCGCCGACCTCGGCGCGATCGCCGGGGATCCGCAGCTCGCCACGAGCGGCGGCGAGGGCGCGGTGAGCTATCGCGGCGCGGACGGACAGCGGCGCTGGGCGCGCTTCGGCGCCGATCCGGTGAAGACCGCGATCGCGGATCTGCCGGCCTGAGGGACGCGGGGCGTCAGTCGTCCGGCCGATAGCCGGGATCGTTGGTCAGGACGACGGCATCGAGCGCGGTCCCCGCCTCGCGTCCGGCGAAGACGATCGCGTGGTCGCCGGCGGCGAGGACGAGGTCGCGGATCTCGGTCTCCGGGTGGGGGCTGCCGGGCGGATCGAGGCGACCGGTGCGGCGGCAGAGGCGCGTCCACTGCCAGCCCGGCGACCAGCGCCGCTCGGCGACGTCGAAGATCTCGTCGGCGCCGCCGTCGACGGCGACCAGGAACGAATCGCGGTCGGCGTCGTCGGCGCGGACGCGGCACCACAGCACGTAGCCGTCGGGGATCGGCGCGGCCAGGCGCACGGTCGCCGAGCCGGCGTCCACGACCGGGCTGGCGATCGCCGCGCCGCCGCCCGCCGATCGATCGGTCACGACCGCCATCGGCGCGGCGAGCGACGCCGACTCGGCCTCGATAGCGATGACGATCCGGCGTCGCGCCACCGGCGGTCCCGGCAACCCGGCGACGGCGAAGTGCCCGGCGGCGACGTCCGCGACCGCGCCGTCGACGCCGACCAGCTGCACGCGGCCCTCGACGACCGACAGGTCAGTGGTCGACGCGACGGCGATGGCGAAGCGCGTGCCGCGGACCACCGCGCGCGCGTGCGGCGTCGCCACGGTCAGCGGGCGATCCGTCGGCTGGGCCGTCGCCTCGGCCACGATGCGGCCCGCGGCGAGGTGCAGCGCCTTGCCCGCGCGCGCCGGCGCGAGACGCAGGTCGGCGGCGCCGACGATGCGCACGCTGGTCCCGTCGTCATAGGCCAGGGCGACCTCGCCATCGGACAGGCGCACGCGGTCGTCCGGACGCAGCGCGTCGCCGATCGCCCAGGCGGTCGGCGCGCCGTCGCGCTCCAGCGCCATGGTTCCGGAGACCGCGGCCAGGGTCGGCAGGTCGTCGCCGCTACGATGGGCGGCGAGCAGGGCGATGACGCCCGCGATCACCAGCGCCGCCGCCGACGCCATCGCCAAGCGCACCCACGCGATCGACCGGCGCGGCACCGTCGGCGCGGCGGTGCGCCACGCGGCGAGCACCGCCTCGCACAGCGCCGACCGCCGTCCCCGCTCGCCGCGCTGCACCAGGCACAGCGACTCGTGCAGCGCGATCTCGTCCAGGAGCGCGCGCGCCGCGACCGGATCGGCGCTGACGATGGCATGCAGATCGCGGCGCTGCGCGTCGTCGAGATCGCCATCGAGGTAGCCGGCGACCAGGCCGTGGAAGCGCAGCGCGTCGCTCACGGCGTCCTCCCGACGCGCGCGACGACGCAGTCGCGCAGCGTCCGCCGGATGCGCATCAGGGCCATCTTCACCGCGTCGACGCCGGTGCCGACGCGATCGGCGACCTCGGCGCAGGCGACGCCCAGGCCGTAGCGCAGCGCGATCATCTCGCGCGCGCGCGGCGCCAGCGCCTCGACGCAGCCGCGCAGCGCCTCGAGCCGCGGCGCGTCCGCGTCCGCGTCGGCGGCGTGCTCGCCGGCGGCCTGCTCGATCCAGGCGGCGAGGTCGTCGCGCTCGATCCGCGAGCGCCGCGCGAGGCGCTCCCACTCCTGGCGCGCGACGTTGCGGACGATGCCCTGCATCCACAGGACGAAGTCGCGATCGGGGTCGAAGCGGTCGAGGTGCTGCAGCGCCAGGACGAAGGCGCGCTGCGCGACGTCCTCGGCGAGGTCGGGCCGTGGCGCGACCTGGGCCGCGTAGAGCCGCACCCGCGCCTCGTGGCGCAGGATCAGGTCGGCGGCGGCGGCGGCATCGCCACGACGGGTTCGTCCGATCAGGTCGTGCATCGTTCCCTGCCGACGATTCACCCCGGGCGGCGGTCGGTAACGCCAATTCCACCCCCCTGCCCGGCGCCGGACGCCCACGCGGCCGCCGGACCGGAATCCGCGTTACCGAGCCGATCCCCGGGCGAACCGCATCCCGGAGGCCCCATGCCACGATTCATGAGCGCACCCCGTTCCGACACCCGCCCGGCCGCCGGCAGGCGCCTGCCCGGCCCGCTCGCGCGATGGGTATCCCGCGCGGCGGCCGCGCTGGTCGCGGCCGTGCTGCTGCCGCCGCTGGCCGCCGCCGAGTTCCACGTCGCCGTCACCGGCACCGCCGGCGGCGATGGCAGCGCGGCGCGCCCGTGGG
>Ga0196963_10000885_pt1 | contig 22804 bp, 14 predicted proteins | sample S1_5metaG_FD_148600 | JGI IMG/M metagenome (GOLD analysis project Ga0196963, IMG submission 148600) | Soil microbial communities from Anza Borrego desert, Southern California, United States - S1_5 | ecosystem: Environmental > Terrestrial > Soil > Desert | place: USA: California | collected...
TGGTGATCGAGGTCTACGGGCCGGAAAGCTCGGGCAAGACCACGCTCGCCCTCCACGTCATCGCCGAGGCGCAGAAGAACGGCGGGACGGCGGCCTTCGTCGACGCCGAGCATGCGCTCGACCCGGTCTATGCCAAGAAGCTCGGAGTCGACGTCGACGAGCTGATCGTCTCCCAGCCCGACACCGGCGAGCAGGCGCTCGAGATCACCGACACTTTGGTCCGCTCCAACGCGATCGACGTGCTCGTCGTCGACTCGGTCGCGGCGCTGGTGCCCAGGGCCGAGATCGAGGGCGAGATGGGCGACAGCCATGTCGGCCTGCAGGCGCGGCTGATGAGCCAATCGCTGCGCAAGCTCACCGGCTCGATCTCCAAGTCCAAATGCCTGGTCATCTTCATCAACCAGCTGAGGATGAAGATCGGCGTCATGTACGGCAATCCGGAGACGACGACGGGGGGCAACGCGCTCAAATTCTACGCGTCGGTGCGCCTCGACATCCGCCGCACCGGCCAGATCAAGGACCGCGACGACATCGTCGGCAACACGACCCGGGTGAAGGTCGTCAAGAACAAGGTGGCGCCGCCGTTCAAGCAGGTCGAGTTCGACATCATGTACGGCGAAGGCATCTCCAAGGTCGGCGAGATCCTCGATCTCGGAGTCAAGGCGGGGCTGGTCGAGAAATCGGGGGCGTGGTTCAGCTACGATTCGGTCCGAATCGGCCAGGGGCGCGAGAACGCCAAGACCTATCTGCGCGAGAATCCCGACGTCGCCGCCCGGCTCGAACGGGCGATCCGCGGCCGCACCGACGAGGTCGCCGAAGCGCTGATGACGGGGCCGGCGGCGGAGGACGACGTCTGACCGAGCGGCTTCCGACACCGTCGGTGGCATGTGTCGGTTTCGCAAGCGTCGTCCGCCGAAGCGCGCGTCAGCCCCGTCCGAAGGGCCGCGCTCGGTGACGAGAAGAAGAACGAGCGGGGCGAGGCCGCAGGCGGCGAAGCCTGCGACCAGCGGCAGGACGGCACCGTCATAGGCCTGGCCGAGGGCAAGGCCGAGGACGCCGACGCCGATCGTGCCGACCGTTCCCTGCACCGAGGAGGCGGTGCCGGCGATATGGCCGAGCGCTGCATGGCCACCGCCCCGAAATTGGCCGAGGCGACGCCGAACCAGGCCATCACGACCCCCTCGAGGAGGACGAACCGGCCGAAGCTCTCCGAGCCCGACGCGGCAGGACCACCAACTCGCGGAAGCCGGGGCGATCGGGCGTCCCACCGTCCCGCTTTTCGCCGGCGAGGAGAGGGCCATCGCGGAGCAGCGCGAGAGGAAGGTCTTGCCGAGTCACTGCTGCAGACCCTGACCTCCCAAAGCTTCGGCTTGACCCCCTTCTCTCCCGCGACAGCGGGACAGGAGCGTCGGGCGCCGCCGACACCGCCAAGGCGACAAGGCTTCGCTGCCGGTTCCCTATCGGCGCCGGCGCTCCTATGAAATTCCGATGATCGTCGTCCACCATCTCGAGAACAGCCGCTCGCAGCGGATTCTCTGGCTGCTCGAGGAGCTCGGACTGCCCTATGAGGTGCGCCGCTACCGGCGCGACAGGAAGACGATGCTGGCGCCGCCCGAGCTGCGGCGGGTCCACCCGCTCGGCAAGGCGCCGCTGATCGAGGACGAGGGCCGGGTCGTCGCCGAGACCGGCGCCATTGTCGACTATCTCGTCGAGAAAGCGGGCGGCGCCCTCGGCCCGCCGCCGCACCGCGACTCGGTGCTCCGCTACCGCCATTTCCTCCATTATGCCGAGGGCTCGCTGATGCCGCCGTTGCTGGCGATGCTGGTCATCCGTCGCCTCGGCCTGCTCGGCCGGCCCGCCCGGGCGCCCGTGCAGCGCATGGTCGACCAGCATCTCGACTGGCTCGAGACCGAGCTGGCCGGCCGGCCGTGGTTCGCCGGCGACGTCTTCACCGCCGCCGACGTGATGATGAGCTTCCCGCTCGAGGCCGCCCGGCACCGCGCCGGTTTGGACGACGCAAGACCCAATCTCGTCGACTTTCTCGAGCGCATCCATGCCCGCCCGGCTTATGGCGCGGCGCTCAAGAAGGGGGGACCCTATGCCTATGCCTGAGCTCAGCCGCCGCGACCTCGCCGTCGGCGCGCTCGCCGCCGCGGCCGCGCTCGCCGCCCGACCGTCGCGCCTGCTGGCGGCCGCCGAGCCCCCGCTGAGGCCGATCACCGGCGAAGTCGATCCGATCGGCACGGCTGAGCGCCTGCAGCGGCTCGAGAAGGCGCGCGGGCTGATGCGCCGCCACGGCCTCGGCTCGATCCTCGTCGAGCCGGGCGCTTCGCTCGACTATTTCACCGGGGTGCAATGGTGGCGGAGCGAGCGGCTTACCGCCGCTCTGATCCCGGTCGAGGGCGAGCCGATCGTCTTCACCCCCTTCTTCGAGGAGCCGTCGGTGCGCGAGACTCTCGGCATTCCGGCCGAGGTCCGCACCTGGGTCGAGCACGAGGATCCGCTCAAGCTGGTCGCCGGCGCGCTCCGGGAGCGCAAGCTCGCCGGACGTGCGGTCGGCATCGAGGAAACGGTGCGCTTCTTCGCCGTCGACGGCCTCAGGAAGGCGATGCCGCGGATCGACCTGCGAAGCGCCGCTCCGGTCGTCCGCGGCTGCCGGATGGTCAAGTCGCCGCACGAACTTCGGCTGATGCAGAAGGCGGCGGACGTCACCGTCGCCGCCTACCGGCACACCTGGCGGCGAATCGAGAAGGGGATGACGCCCGCGGACATCGCCACGATCATGAACCGCGCGACCGAGGCCCTGGGCGGGGTGCCGCAATTCGCACTGGTCCTGCTCGGCGAGGCGAGCGCCTATCCTCACGGCACTGGGAAGCCGCAGCAGGTCCGCCAAGGGGAGGTCGTGCTGATGGACTGCGGCTGCACCGTCCACGGCTACCAGTCCGACATCTCCCGCACCTTCGTGTTCGGCGAGGCGACGCCCGAGCAGCGCAAGGTGTGGAACCACATGCGCGACGGCCAACGCGTCGCCTTCGCCGCAGCGCAGGTCGGCACTCCCGCCGGGCAGGTCGACGACGCGGTTCGGCGCTATTACGAATCGCTCGGCTATGGCCCCGGCTACAAGCTGCCCGGCACTTCGCACCGCACCGGCCACGGCATCGGCCTCGAAGGCCACGAGCCGGTCAATTTCGTCCATGGCGAGACGACCAAGCTGGCGCCCGGCATGTGCTTCTCGAACGAGCCGGGAATCTACCTTCCCGGCAAGTTCGGGGTCCGGCTCGAGGATTGTCTCTACATCACCGAGGCCGGCCCGCGTTATTTCTCTGCGCCGCCGACGAGCCTCGAGAATCCGTTCGGCTGACCGGCAAGCCTTTTGGTTGACTCTCGCCCGGCCCTGGGCCCGATAGGCGACAAGAAGGGGATGACGAATGGTTGAGCGCAAGGGCGGCGTGCCGCTGCAGATGAAGATGCTGATCGGCTTCCTCGTCGGTCTGACCGCCGGGCTTGCCGTTCACATGACCCAGCCCGACGCGGCCTGGGTCGACACTGTGACCACCTACGTAACCGGGCCGATCGGCCAGATTTTCCTGCGCCTTCTCTTCATGCTCGTCCTTCCCCTGCTCTTTTCGGCCCTGGTCATCGGCATCGCCGAGATGGGCGACGTCCGCTCGCTGAAGCGGATCGGAATCAAGACCCTGGTCTTCACCGTCGGCATTTCGAGCCTCGCGGTGATCATCGCTCTGACCGTGGTCAATCTGTTCAATCCCGGCGCCGGGGTCGACCCCGATCTCGCCCGCGCGATGCTGGTCGACGCACGCGAGGGGGCGGGGGCGATCATCTCGTCGGCGCAGGAGAAGCCGGCGGGGATCAACACCTTCCTCGGCATCATTCCCAACAACGTCATCGCCGCCGCCGCCGACAACGACATCCTCGCGGTGATGTTCTTCGCGCTCGTCTTCGGCATCGGCCTGCTGCTCGTCAACACGCCGCAGGCGCAACGGTTTCAGGAGGCGATCGAGGGCATATTCCACGTCGCGATGCGGCTGATCGGGATCGTCATCCGCTTCGCGCCGATCGCGATCGCGGCTTTCATGTTCAACCTCGCGGCCCTGTTCGGCTGGGAGCTGCTGATCCGGCTCGGCGCTTATGTCGGCGTCGTTCTGCTCGCGCTCGGCCTGCACATGTTCGTCGTCTACCCGATCGCGTTGCGGTTGCTCGGCGGCGTGTCGCCCCTGTGGTTCTTCCGCGGCAGCCAGGAGGCGATGGTGATGGCCTTCTCGACCGCCTCCTCCAACGCCACCCTGCCGACCGCGATCCGGGTCGCCGACGAGCAGCTGAAGCTGCCGTCGCGGGTGGCGCGCTTCGTGCTGACCATCGGCGCCACCGCCAACCAGAACGGTACCGCCATCTTCGAGGGCGTGACGGTGCTCTTCCTCGCCCAGTTCTTCGGCATCGAGCTGAGCCTCGGCCAGCAGGTCGTGGTGCTGCTGATGTGCATCCTCGGAGGGATCGGCACGGCCGGCGTTCCGGCCGGGTCGCTGCCGGTGATCGCCCTCATCCTCGGCATGGTCGGGGTGCCGCCCGAGGGCATCGGCATCGTGCTCGGCGTCGACCGCTTCCTCGACATGTGCCGAACCACCCTCAACGTCACCGGCGACCTCACCGCCGCGGTGGTCGTCTCGCGCGGCGAGGCCGAGGCGCCGGCCGTGGCGCCTGTCGCACCGCCGGAACCGGCGGCGGCCAATCCCTCCTGAGTTCCTCGGCGGCAATGCCGGGGAGGAAAGGTCAGGCCGGCTCGAGCACCTTCTGGACGACGTCGTCGGCGAGCTTGCCGTTCAGCTCGGCGAGATGATCGAACCGGGCCTCGTAGGTGGCGAGGCCCTGGCTCACCGACCTCAGCTCGGCGTCGAGCCCCTGCAGCTCCGCCTCCGGCACCAGCGCCTCGACCACGTCCCAGCGCGACCAGCCCGAGCGGCTGTCCATGCCGAGCATCTGGCCCCGGCGGCTGGCGATGGCGGAGGTGACGCGCGACGTCGCATAGCCCGGCGTCACCACCGTCACCTTGTGGACCGGCTCGAGCAGGTGCGGCGAGGCGGCGGCGAGCGCCTCGCTCATGCCGATCCTGCCCGCCGTGCGGAAGGCGAGCTCGGAACTGTCGACGGTGTGGTAGCTGCCATCGACGAGGGTCACCGCGACGTCGACCACCGGGAAGCCCAGCGGCCCTTTCGCCAGGGCGTCGCGCACGCCCTGCTCGACCGCCGGAATATATTGCTTCGGGACGGCGCCGCCGTGGATCTTCTCGTCGAACTTGAAGCCGTCGCCGCGCGAGAGCGGTCTTATCTCGATGACGACGTCGCCGAACTGGCCGTGGCCGCCCGACTGCTTCTTGTGGCGGCCGCGCTGCGTCACCGGCTTGCGGATCGATTCCTTGTAGCCGACCACCGGCGGGTGGGCGTCGACGGCGACTCCGTAGCGCCGCTGGAGCCGCGCGAGGGCGACCTTGAGATGCTCGTCGCTGATCCCCTTGAGGCGGGTTTCGTGCAGCGCCTCGTCCTGCTCCCAGTCGAGCGACGGGTCCTCCTCGCAGAGCTTGTGGAGCGCGGTCGACAGGCGGACGTCGTCCTTGCGGTCGCGGGTGGCGATGGCGAGGCTGTAATTTGAGGCGGGAAGGTCCAGCTCGGGAACCTTGCCGCCGGCGCCGAGCCATTCGCCGGCATTGACGCCTTCGGCCTTGGCGATGGCGACCACGTCGCCCACGGCCGCCTTGCCGAGCTTGGCCGGCTTCTCTCCCTGCATCGCGAACAATGTGCCGACCCGGACCACGTCGCCGGACGCGCTCTTCAGCTCCGTCCCTTCGCTCAGCGTCCCGCCGAACACACGGGCGAGGGCGAGGCGGCCCATATTGCCGCCGTGCGAGATCTTGAACACGAAGGCGCAGCCGCCCTTGGCGCCGAGCCGCTCCGCGGCCGCCTCGGGACCGGGCGCGTCGTGGCGCAGCGCCTTCATCAGCCGGCGCACGCCGAAGCCGTTCAGGGCCGAGCCGAACAGCACGGGCACGACCAGATTCTCCTTCGTCTCGCGGGCGATGTCGGCGAAGATGGTGGCCCGGTCGGGCGTCTCGTCCATCAGCAACTGCTCGAGCAGGGCGTCGTCATGGTCGGCGAGCTGCTCGAGCATGTGGAAGCGGTCGCCTTTCTCGCGCTCGGCGAGGTCAGGGGGGATGTCGATCTGCTCGGAAGGCTTGCCGGGCCGGTATCTGAAGGCGCGCTCGAGCGCGAGGTCGACGAAGCCGGTAACCTTCTCGCCCTCGCGGATCGGAATCTGGCGGGCGACGAGCGGCGACGAGCTCATCGGCTGCAGCGCCTCGAGCAGCGCGCGGATGCCGCCGCGGGCCTGGTCGATCTTGTTGACGAAGATGAGGTGGGGGACCGCGAGCGCCTCGAGCTGGCGCAGCGCCGGCTCGGCGAGGATGGCGCGGTCGGTGTCGGGATCGACCACCACCACGGCGAGGTCGGCGGCGGCGACGGCCAGCGCCCCGTCGGCGGAGAAGCCGACCGAGCCGGGGGAATCGACGATCGCGAAGCGGTCGCCGAGGAAATCGAAGTGCATCAGATTGAGCTCGGTCGAGCCGGCGCGCTGGCGCGCCTCGGGGCTCGAATCGCCGACGCTGGTGCCGGCGTCGACGCTGCCCTGGCGGTCGATCGCCCCGGCCGCGTAAAGCAGCGCCTCGGCAAGGCTGGTCTTTCCGGCCCCGCCCGGTCCGACGAGGGCGATCGTCCTGGTGCCTACCGATCTGTCGGGCATGCGTCTCTCCTTGCGTTCCCAAGGCGCGAGCCGCGTTCAAGCGCGTCCGCGCTCAATCCGGCCAGCGTTCCACCCTTTGGCGACGAATCGCAAGAGGGGAGGTGCGGCAGGTCCGAGACACCGGCGCGGAACAGCCTCGACCGGTCGCGGGTTTTATCGCCGCGGCGGGGAGGTGCGTTGCTTGAGTGAGGAGTAAGAGGATGCCCGCCACGACCACGCTGCCGATCATGGCCGGCCTGTCGATCCTCGCCGCCGCGGTCGGAATCAGCCTCGGCCGGTCGGCGATCGCGGAGATCAACCCCGCCTATTTCAGCGATCCCGAGGAGAGCTTCCACTCCGACCTCGTCCCCTATCGGAGCCCGGACTGGGCCCAGGTCCACGCCGCCGAATACCGGGCGGCGCAGCAGCCGGTACTGGTCGGCGACCTCGGCTCGGGCTGCATCGGCTGCCGCGACTATCCGGTCGAATATGTGCCGGTCCACGACCCGGCGGTCGAGGGCTATCATCCGGAGCCCTATGCGGCGAGCGTCCCGCAGCCGGCGCAGGTCGTGATCGTCGAGACCCCGGCCGCGGCCGATCCCGACCGGGACCGGATCCAGCTCTACTCCAGCTACCCGGTGAGCGGCGAGGAGAGTCCGGCCCGGGACGAGCCGGCGGCGGCGGCGGACGGCATCGAGCCGACAGGCCTGTAGTCGTCATCCCAGCGAGGGCTGGGATCCGAACGAGTGAAAGGCGCCGGCGCTTTTCACCCTCCCGGGCCCCGGCCTTCGCCGGGGCGACGTTTGCTTGCCGCAGCGCAGCACCTCCCCTAAATCCGTCGCATGACCTCCACCAACGATATCCGGCGATCGTTCCTCGACTATTTCGCCCGGCACCAGCACCAGATCGTGCCTTCGGCCCCGCTCGTCCCGCAGAACGACCCGACGCTGATGTTCGTCAACGCCGGCATGGTGCCGTTCAAGAACGTCTTCACCGGCCTCGAGGGCCGTCCCTACTCGACCGCGACGTCGTCGCAGAAATGCGTCCGGGCGGGCGGCAAGCATAACGATCTCGACAATGTCGGCTACACCGCCCGTCACCACACCTTCTTCGAAATGCTCGGCAACTTCTCGTTCGGCGATTATTTCAAGGAGCGGGCGATCGAGCTCGCCTGGAACCTGCTGACCAAGGACTGGGGGATTTCGCCCGACCGGCTGACCGCCACCGTCTATCATACCGACGACGACGCGTTCGAGCTGTGGCGGAAGATTTCCGGCCTGCCCGAGAGCCGCATCATCCGCATCCCGACCAAGGACAATTTCTGGGCGATGGGCGACAGCGGCCCGTGCGGGCCCTGCTCCGAAATCTTCTACGACCATGGCGACCACATTCCCGGCGGCCCGCCCGGCAGCCCGGACGAGGACGGCGATCGCTTCGTCGAGATCTGGAACCTGGTGTTCATGCAGTACGAGCAGGAGGACAATGAGATCGTCCGCGACCTGCCGAGCCCCTCGATCGACACCGGCATGGGGCTCGAGCGGATCGCGGCCGTGCTCCAGGGCGTCCACGACAATTACGACACCGACACCTTCAAGGCGCTGATCGCCGCCTCTAGCGAACTCACCCGCACCGACGCCGCCGGGGGGCTGCGCGCCAGCCACCGCGTCATCGCCGACCATCTGCGCGCCTCCGGCTTCCTGATTGCCGACGGCGTGCTTCCGGCCAATGAGGGCCGGGGCTATGTGCTCAGGCGGATCATGCGCCGGGCGATGCGCCACGCCCATATCATCGGCGCCGCCGAGCCGCTGATGCATCGCCTGGTGCCGTCGCTGGTCGCCGAGATGGGCGCGGCCTATCCCGAGCTGGTGCGGGCCCAGCCTTTGATCGAGGAAACCCTGAAGCTCGAGGAAACCCGCTTTCGCCGGACCCTCGCCAACGGACTGCGCCTTCTCGAGGAGGCGACGGCCACGATGGAGCCCGGCGGGACGCTGCCGGGCGCGGTCGCCTTCAAGCTCTACGACACCTACGGTTTCCCGTACGACCTCACCGAAGACGCATTGCGCGCGCAGGGTTACGGGGTCGACCGCGCCGGCTTCGACGCCGCCATGGAGGCGCAGAAAGCCGCCGCCCGCGCCGCCTGGAAGGGCTCGGGCGAGAAGGCTTCCGAGGACGTCTGGTTCGACATCGCCGAGGCCAACGGCTCGACCGAGTTCACCGGTTATGCCGGCCATGAAGGCGAGGGTGTGGTCGTCGCTCTGGTCAGGGACGGCGCGCGCCAGGGCTGCGCCGTCGCGGGCGACCGGGTGGCCATTCTTACCAATCAAACGCCCTTTTACGCCGAGAGCGGCGGGCAAATTGGTGATACCGGAAAGATCACCAGCGACAAGGGCTTGGATGCCGACGTTGAGGACACGTCGAAGCCGCTTGGCCGCCTTCACGTCCATCACGCAATTGTCCGGTCGGGGCAGGTCAAGGTCGGCGACGCGGTCCATCTTGCGGTCGACGCCGAGCGCCGCGCCAGAGTGCGCGCCAATCACAGCGCCACCCACCTGCTCCACGCGGCCTTGCGTCACCGACTCGGCGGCCACGTCACCCAGAAGGGCAGCCTGGTCGCGCCCGACTATTTCCGCTTCGACTTCTCCCATCCCAAGGCGCTGACCCCTGAGGACATCGCCGCGATCGAGGAGGAGGTCAACCGCCACATCCGCGAGAATGAGGACGTCACCACCCGGCTGATGAGCCCGGACGAGGCGATCGAGGCGGGCGCGATGGCCCTGTTCGGCGAGAAATATGGCGACGAGGTCCGGGTCCTCTCGATGGGCCGCGGCGACGGGGCGAGCTATTCCGTCGAGCTGTGCGGCGGCACCCATGTCAGCGCCCTGGGCGACATCCAGCTGTTCAAGATCGTCGGCGAGAGCGCGGTCGCCGCCGGCGTCCGCCGAATCGAGGCGCTGACCGGCGAGGCGGCGCGGATTTGGCTGACCGAGCGCGAGAGCCGCCTCAGGGAGGCGGCGGCGGCGCTCAAGGCTTCGCCGGATGAGGTGCCGGCGCGGGTCGCCGCCTTGCTCGACGAGCGCCGCCGCCTCGAGCGCGAGCTCGCCGAGGCGAAGAAGGCGCTGGCGCTGGGCGGCGGCGGCCAGGCCGAGCCGCAGGGACCGGAGCAGGTCGGCGGCCACGGCTTCATCGGCCAGGTGCTCGAGGGCATGGATCCGAAAGGCCTTCGCGGCCTCGTCGACGAGGGCAAGCAGCGAGTCGGCTCCGGCGTCGTCGCCCTTGTCGCCGTCAATGGCGGCCGCGCCACGGTCGCGGTCGGGGTCACCGACGATCTCACTGACCGCCGCAATGCGGTCGACCTCGTCCGCAAGGCCGTCGAGGCCGTCGGCGGGCAGGGCGGCGGTGGGCGTCCCGACATGGCGCAGGGCGGTGGGCCGGAAGGGTCGAGAGCGGCGGCGGCGATTGAGGCGGTGAAGACCGCGCTCGGCGAAGAATCGGTTCCCGCGTAGACCACGTTATTTCCGCCTGGTTCGACGGCACCCGCCCGCTTGATTCCCGCTGTCGCGGCAATGACGAGGTTCAGGCCGCGTCGCTCGCCTCGGCGCCCGGCGGCTCCCACCCGAAGATGCTGCGGCCGCCATATTCGTGAGAGCGGTCCCGTTCCTCCGCCATGACGGCGTCGAACGAGGGCCCCGATACCTGCGTCTCGAGCCGCCGGGCCAGCCCGTCGAGGCGGCGGATCGCGGCGAGCTTCTCGTCACGTCCCAGCTTGGCCTGCCCGACCGCCGTCTTCAGCACGCCGATCGTCCGGTCGTAGACCCTGGTGGGGACGGGGAAGGGGTGGCGGTCCTTGCCGCCATGGGCGAGCGAGAAGCGGGCCGGGTCGGCGAAGCGGCAGGGGGCGCCGTGGATCACCTCCGCGACCATGGCGAGCGATCGGACCGTGCGCGCGCCTATTCCCGGAACCAGCAGGAGCTCTGGAAAGTCCTTCGGCCCGGCCTCGGCGGCGGCGGCGAGCGTGCCGTGGAGGCGCCGAAGGATGACGTCCTTCGGCCGGACCTCGTGATGGTCGGGAAGGGCGAGATGGGGCTGGAGCGGAGCTGGGCCGGGCGGCCGCTCCAGCGCCGCCGCTTCGCGGGCGAGCCGGTCCGGACCCAGTTCGGCGAGCAAGTCGAGCTGCGCGTCCCGCGATGCCGCCGCCCGGCGGTCGGCGAGATTGACGATCTCGCCCTGCCGCCGGCCCTCGACCGCGGCGTGGGGATCGTCGACGAAGCTGATCAGCCCCTCTGATAGCCAATGGTAGCGCCGGGCGGTCCGGCTGGCGCCGTTCATGCCCTGCTGGACCACCGCCCATTTGCCGTCGTCGGTGACGACGAAGCCGTGGAGGTAGAGGTCGAAGCCGTCCTGGACGGCGGCGCTGTCGACCTTGGCGACCAGTCGGCTGGCGGTCGCCAGCTCGGCGCCGTCGAAGCCGGCACGCTCGCCGGCCGCAATAAGCTCGGCCGGCGTCTGCCGCGAATGACGGCCGCGACCGCCGCAGACCCGGATGCCGAGCTCGCCGGCGCGCGGGTTGAGCCCGCGCTTCAGCGCGCCGATGACGCTGGTGGTGATTCCGGACGAATGCCAGTCCATCCCCATCACGGCCCCGAACGACTGGAACCAGAACGGGTGGGCGAGGCGGGCGAGGAAGGCGTCGCGCCCCTCATGATGGACGATCGCCTCGGCGATGACGGTGCCGAGCCGAGTCATCCGCTCGCCCAGCCACGCGGGCACCCGGCCGCCGTGCAGCGGCAGATCGGCGCTGCCGGATCGCTTCGCCATGGTCTCTTCTCTCCCTGGGAACAGAGGCGGAACAGTAGCAGGGGCGGAGCGATCTGGCTACGGCTTTCGCCGTGAGCAGTCAGCAGATGAAGGGCAGGTACATCATCGCGCCCTTCGGCCGTTTCGGGCATTGGATGGCCGACACGAAGCCCGGCGGCACGTCCGGTGCGGGACCCGCGGGGAGAGCGCGGAACGAGGCTGGGATCGGCTCGGCGATCGGCCGCACGCCGATCCGGAACCAGCGCGGATTCTTGCGGGCGATCTTCAGCGCGCTCTCCTCGGTGATCGGCGAGTTGGGCGCGGCCTCCAGGATGAACTCGCCGGCGTCGGTGAGTCTGCCCGCCACCACCTCGAAGCTCGGCGCGATGTCGCCGTAGCGCAGCGCGGGGGTCTCGTAGGTGCCATATTGGGTGACGCTGCAGCCGGTGGTGCCCTCGGGGGGCACAGCGCCGCATTTGACTCCGTGGCCGAGCAGCCGATAGCGGCCGGGGCGCAGCGCGTAGACCCTCGGCTTGCTGTCGATCATGTTGACGCCGGCGATCGGCACGCCGACCTTGCGCTCGAACTCGAGCAGGTCCTGCTTGCGCGAGGGATCTCCGCCTACCCGCAGAAACCAGACGTGAAGCGTGCCCATTTGCTGGGTCTGGCTCTGCACCGACAGCCGAACCGCGCCCATTCCCGCTTTCACCTCTCCCGCGGAGGCGATCGGGCTCGGCTCGATCGCGAGCGCGGGCGTGGCGGCGGCGAGCAGCAGCCAGGCGAGACCTGTCCATTTCATCGAAGCGCCCCCTATCTGCTTGAATCCTATCCATTCCAGTCAGGGAAGGAAAGGGGAGCAGCGGGCCCGACTAACGCGGCTTCAGCGCATCGCGCAGCCGGCGCCGCTGGAGCACCGGCTCCTCGGTGAGGTGCCCGAGCTCCATGATCTCCTTGCGCAATTCGGCGCGCTTCTCGTGGATCGAGGCGATCACCGGGCCCATCGCCATGCCGAGATCGACGAGCACCGCTTCCGACAGCTGAAGCGACGATTCGAGCGTTTCGGGCACGGCGTCGGTGGCCCCGGCGCGGTAGAGTTCGGCGGCGTGGGCGGGATCCCGGGCGCGGGCGACGATGGTGAGATCGGGGCACCAGGCGCGGACCTTCTTGGTGGTCCGGACGCTGAGCACCGGATCGTCCATGGTGAGGACCAGCGCGGCCGCGCGGCCGAGGTTCAGCCGGTCCATCAATTCGGCGCGGGCGACGTCGCCATAGACGATCGGAATGCCTTCCTTGCGGCAGGCTGCGACGGTGTCGATGCTGGAATCGACGGCGATATAGGGCCGTCCGTGCGCGGTCAGCATGTCGGCGACGAGGCGGCCGACCCGGCCGAAGCCGATGATCACGACCGCCGCCTTGTCGCCGTGCCCGATCGCCGGCGCGTCGGGCTCGGCGTCGATATCGACCCGTCGCGCCGCCATCTGCCCGAGCTTGGCCAGTAACGGCGTCAAGGTGAGACCGATCGCGGTGACGATCTGCCAGAAAGCCGCCGTCTCCTGATTGATCAGCTGAGCCGCCGCGGCGGTGGCGAGCACGATCAGGGTCGTCTCCGAGGGCGAAGCCATGATCAGGCCGGTTTCGGCCGCCACCGCCGGACGGGCGCCGTTGAGGCGGAGGAGGAGGCCGGTGACCAGCGCCTTCAGCAGAACGATGCCGGCCACCGCGATGACGAGGGTCGCCCAATTGGCCGCGACCAGCCTCAGGTCGACGCTCATTCCGACCGTGATCAGAAAGATTCCCAGCGCGAGGCCGCGGAAGGGCGCCGTGATCACTTCCACCTCGCTGTGATAATCGGTCTCGGCGATGAGGATGCCGGCGAGCAGGGCCCCCATCAGCGGCGACAGGCCGGCGGCGGTGGTGGCGAGGCTGGCGACGATCACCACCAGCAGGCTCGCCGCCAGGAACAGCTCAGGGCTTTTGGTGCGGGCCGCCTGCGCGAACAGGGGTGGGAGCAGGATCCGGCCGAGAACCAGCATCGCGGCGATCACGGCTCCGCCGAGCAGCAGCGTGTTGACCAGACCGCCGAAGCCGCTCGCCCCGGCATAGGGCGCCATCGCGCCCAGCGCGAAGATGATCGGAACGATGGCCAGGTCCTCGAACAACAACATCGCCAGCGCCGAGCGGCCGACGGGGCTGGTCGTGCCGACCAGGGGCAGGACGAGCGCGGTCGAAGACAAAGCCAAAGCGAGGCCGAGCGCGACCGAGCCGCTGAGGCTCTGGCCGAGCCCGTGGACGCCGAGCCCGATCAAGAGGGCGCAGAGAATGAGTTCCGCCGCGCCGACGCCGAACACCAGCCGCCGCATCGTCCACAGGCGACGGAACGAAAGCTCGAGCCCGATCGCGAACAGGAGAAGGATGATTCCGAATTCGGCGAACGGCTTCACCGCCTCGGGGTTGGAGATGGTGATGTAGTTGAGCCACGGCGCCTGCCCGGTCATCGCGCCCAGTCCGGCCGGGCCGACGAGCAGGCCGACGAGGATGAAGCCGATTACCGGGCTGATCCGGAACCGGGCGAAGGCCGGGATGACCACGCCGGCGGCGCCGAGGATGACCAGTGCGTCGCTGAAACCCGAGGTCTGGAAATCCGAGTGCATATTGCCTTTATGCAGGATCGGGGCCCAATGTCAGCCATGGTCGGGGGACAAAGGGACCTGTGCATCGTCGGCGGCGGCCCGGCCGGGATGGTGGCGGGCCTGCTCTTCGCCCGCGCCGGCGTGCCGGTGACGGTGCTGGAGAAGCATTCCGACTTCCTGCGCGACTTTCGCGGCGACACCGTCCACCCCTCCACCCTTCGCATCTTCTCGGAGATCGGCCTGCTCGACCGCCTGCTCGAGCGACCGCATGACAAGGTCCGCAGCCTCGGCGCCTGGGTGGGCGACCGCAAGCTCCAGGTCGCCGATTTCTCTGGCTTCGACCCACGCTGGAACTTCATCGCGATGATGCCGCAATGGCATTTCCTCGATTTCGTTGCCGACGAGGCCCGCCGCTATCCGCATTTCACGCTTGTGATGGAGGCGGAGGCTTTCGGCCTCGTGCGCCGGAACGGACGGGTGACCGGGGTCCGGTACCGCTCCGGCGGCGGTGGGGAGCGCGCGCTGACGGCCTCGCTGGTGATCGCCTCGGACGGCCGCCGCTCGGTGCTGAGGGAGGAGGCGCGGCTGCCGCTGCGGTCGTTCGGGGCACCGATGGACGTTTTCTGGTTCCGGATCCCCAAGGCGAGGGCGGTGGAGAACGAGTCGACCGGCGTGATCGTCGCCGGGCGGATCATGGCCCTCATCGACCGCGGCGATTATTGGCAATGCGCCTACGTCTTTGCCAAGGGCACCGCCGACGAGGTTCGCGCCCGCGGCCTGGACCGTTTCCGCGCCGACGTCGCCGCGACCGCGCGCCATATCCCGCTCGACGTGGCAGCGATCTCGAGCTGGGAGGAGGTCAAGCTGCTTACCGTCGCGCTCGACCGGCTCGAGCGCTGGCACGCGCCCGGGCTGCTGGTCATCGGCGACGCCGCCCACGCCATGTCGCCGATCGGCGGAGTCGGAATCAACGTCGCGGTGCAGGATGCGGTGGCTGCGGCGAACGCGCTGGCCGGTCCGATGTCGGCGGGCGAGGACATGGATGCGCTGCTGCCCAGGGTGCAGGAGCGCCGGCTGCCCGCGGTCCGGATGATCCAGGGCTTCCAGGACGCCGCCCAGCGCCGGGTGGTGAGCCGGTTGCTGGAGAAACGCGAAGGGCCGCTGAAGCCCCCCTACGCGCTGCGCCTACTCGACCGGTTCAAGTGGCTTCGCCGCCTCCCCGCCGCCTTCATCGGTTTCGGCTACAGGGCCGAGCATGTTGCCTCCCCGTCGGCGGAGGCGAGGGGATGGGACCAGGCGAAGGGTGATCGAGGGATCGCTGGCGTCAAGTCCGAGGGGCGAGCGCGAACTCATTGAGGTCGCGGCCTTGACCCCTCCACCCTGCTGGGTACGGTCCCTCCGCATCTTACGATGGGACGGCGGAATCGGCCATCGCCTTCTCGAGATTGGTTCGGATCGCCTCGAAGAACTGCTCCGTGGTCATCCAGCTCTGCTCGGGGCCGATCAGGATGGCGAGGTCCTTGGTCATCTGGCCGGCCTCCACCGTCTCGATGCAGACCCGCTCGAGAGTCTCGGCGAAGCGGGTGACCTCCGGCGTGTCGTCGAACTTGCCCCGGAACTTCAAGCCGCCGGTCCAGGCGAAGATCGACGCGATCGGGTTGGTCGAGGTGGCCTTGCCCTGCTGGTGCATTCGGAAGTGGCGGGTGACGGTGCCGTGGGCGGCCTCGGCCTCGACCGTCTGGCCGTCGGGAGTCATCAGGATCGAGGTCATCAGCCCCAACGAGCCGAAACCCTGGGCGACCTGATCGGACTGGACGTCGCCGTCGTAATTCTTGCAGGCCCAGACGAACTTTCCGCTCCACTTGAGCGCGCTCGCCACCATGTCGTCGATCAGCCTGTGTTGATATTCGATACCAAGCTCATCGAATTGCCGCTTGAATTCGCTTGTGAAAACCTCCTCGAAAATGTCCTTGAAGCGACCGTCATAGGCCTTGAGGATGGTGTTCTTGGTCGACAGGTAGACCGGCCATTTCCGGCCGAGTCCGAAGTTGAAGCAGGCGCGGGCGAAGTCGCGGATCGAATCGTCGAGGTTGTACATGCCCATGGCGACGCCCGCCGACGGGAAGTCGAACACCTCGTGCTCGATCTCCTGCCCGTCCTCGCCCTGCCACTTGATGGTCAGCTTGCCCGGCCCCGGCACCCGGAAGTCGGTCGCCTTATACTGGTCGCCGAAGGCGTGGCGGCCGACGACGATCGGATCGGTCCAGCCCGGGATCAGCCGGGGCACGTTTTCGATCACGATCGGCTCGCGGAAGACGACCCCGCCCAATATGTTGCGGATGGTGCCGTTGGGCGATTTCCACATCTTCTTGAGACCGAACTCTTCGACCCGCGCTTCGTCGGGCGTGATGGTCGCGCATTTGACGCCGACGCCATGCTCCTTGATCGCGCGCGCCGCCTCGACCGTGATCCGGTCCTCGCTCGCCTCGCGGCTTTCGATGCCGAGGTCGAAATAGCGCAGATCGAGGTCGAGATAGGGGAGGATCAGCCGCTCGCGAATCCATTGCCAGATGATGCGGGTCATTTCGTCGCCGTCCAGTTCGACGATGGGGTTCTTCACCTTGATCTTGGCCATTGCCGGCGGCGCCTTCCTGTCTGGCGGGGTCGGCGGGGCTCTAGGCGGGGACGGGCCGCTAATCAACCGCGCCCGGTCGGCCCGGCGCAGGCCGGGCTCGAGTGGGCAAAGGGCCCCGGGACACATAGCCGCGGGGCCTCAGCCTTCGCTGGGGCGACGGTTGTCACGCGCGGTGGCGCGGCCTAAGGCGGGCGGCATGAGCTCGCTCGACAAGCCGGACCTGGTCACGACCAACGTCCGCTGGCGCTGGCCGGCGGCGCATCCGGAAGGGCGCAAGTTCGTCGTCTCCGCGGCCGCCGCGGCGGTCTTCTTCTGGCTGGTCGTCGACTGGGAGCCGCTGCGCTGGCTGTTCGTCGGCCTTGCGGTCTGGATCTGGGCCTTCTTCCGCGATCCGATACGGACCACGCCGAAGGGCGAGGGGCTGATCGTCGCGCCGGCCGACGGGATGGTGACGATGATCGCCTGGGTGCCGCCGCCGCCCGAGCTGCGCGGCGAGGACGGGCTCGGCGAGGAGCCGGTGACCCGGATCTCGATCTTCATGTCGGTGTTCGACGTCCACATCAACCGCGCACCGATCGGCGGCGAGATCAAGCGCGTTGTCTACATCGCCGGCAAGTTCCTCAACGCCGATCTCGACAAGGCGAGCGAGGACAATGAGCGCCAGCATTTCCTGGTCGAGAGCCGCGAAGGGGTGCGGGTGGGCTTCACCCAGATCGCCGGCCTCGTCGCTCGCCGGATCGTGCCCTGGGTCAAGACTGGCGACTATGTCGCCGCGGGCCAGCGCGTCGGCCTGATTCGCTTCGGCAGCCGGGTCGACGTCTATCTTCCCGCCGGCACCTCGTCGCAGGTGCTGCTCGGCCAGCGCACCATCGCCGGCGAGACGATCGTCGCCCGCGTCGGCGTGAGCGCCGCGCTGGAGGGCGTCGCCCAGTGACGGCGCCGAGCGAGCGACGGGGGATTCCGCTGCGCGCGGTCGTGCCCAATGCGGTGACGGCGCTGGCGCTCTGCTCGGGCCTCTCGGGCATCCGCTTCGCGATCGCCGAGCGCTGGGACATGGCGATCGGCATGATCATGATCGCGGCCGTGCTCGACGGCATGGACGGACGGATCGCGCGCATGCTGAACGGGGCCAGCCGGTTCGGCGCGGAGCTCGATTCGCTGTCGGACGTCATCGCCTTCGGAGTGTCGCCGGCGGTGATCCTCTATCTGTGGTCGCTCGAGGAGCTCCCTCGCTTCGGCTGGCTGTTCGCGTTGGCCTTCGCGGTCTGCATGGCGCTTCGGCTGGCGCGGTTCAACGCCCGCATCGACATCGAGGATCAGCCGCACAAGTCGGCCGGCTTCCTGACCGGCGTACCGGCTCCGGCCGGCGCGGCGCTGCTGCTGCTGCCGATCCTGCTCTGGCTGGCGAGCGACCGCGACTGGTCCTGGCTGCGCGACTATCGGCTGGTGGCGCCGTGGGCGGCGATCGTCGCCTTCCTGGTGATATCGAGCCTCGCGACCTATTCGTGGACCTCGTTCCGGCTGAGGCGCCGGGTGCGGCTCGAGGCGATCGTCATCATCGCCATCGTCGGGGGAGCGCTGCTGACGGCGCCGTGGGAGACGCTGACCGTGCTGGCCCTGCTCTATCTGGCGGCGATCCCGTTCAGCATCGCCGGCTATGCCAGGGTCAAAAGGCAGCGCGCCGCCGCACCGCTGCCGCCGGAGCCGCCGGTCGCGCCGGGGTCGCGGCGCCGAGCTCGCCCCTGAGGGCGCGCAGGATTTCGCGCCAGTGGAGCCGCACCGTCACGTGGACCGCGACCATCGCGGCGAGGAAGGCGAGGGTGAAAAAGAGCGCGGCAGCCAGATAAGTCACAGCCTATCCCCTTACTTATCCACAGCCGTTCAACGTCGCAGCAACGGCCTTTGATCCATGATAGCTTTGAAAAACCTACATGTTCATGATATGTTCAAAAGTCAAGCCCATTCGGCGCCGGGCGGAGTCCGCGACCGCCAGGGTTCTATCGTGGTTCGGGACGACTTCTTCGCAGCGCGCGGTCGCGGCTCCCACGGCCCAAAAAAAGCCCCAGCCCTTTCGGGCCGGGGCTCTGCGGTGTCGGCGGGAGGGGGGAGGGGATGCCGATCACCGCTGGGGTAGGGGCTGAACGTCCTCCCCGCGAGGCGGTTCCCGCAAAAATCGAACAGATCGGAAAAAGAGCTTCGCACAAACGAAACGCCCCGGTTGCATTCCGAGGCGTTTCGTCGACAGCTGCCATCGCAGGCGACTATCTCCCGTCCCCGATCGTCTCATAGCCCAAGTAGGCGATTCGGAAAAGCCGGCTGGAGCGGCTGATCGGGCGGCGGCGCCCCCTCGGCGGGGGATTCGTTAACCATATCTAAGCTCTGGACAGCCGCTTTATCGCACGCCAATCTGCGTGCCGCTTAATAAAAGCCGGGGTGAGTCGGGGCTCTCACACCGTTCTCGGTTGGGGGGAAACAATCGAGATTGTTGAGGGAGGCAGTGCCGGGAGGGTCAGCCCGAGCATTTCCGCGCGGTTTTCAGCGGAAATGCTTGCGTCTGCTCCATCTGGTGACCGGAAACCGAGGGAGTAGGTCATGGCGACTATCACGGGTACGAGCGGCGACGATCACATCAACGGTACCCAGGGCGATGATGTCATCTTCGCCGAAGGTGGCAACGACACCGTCAACACCAAAAAGGGCAACGACACGGTCTACGGCGGTGACGGCAATGACGAGATCCGCGGCGGCACCGGCGGCGGCAACGACACTCTCTACGGCGAGGGCGGCAACGACGCGCTTTACGGCGCCGAAGGCGACGACTTCCTGGTCGGGGGCGCCGGCTTCGACTATCTCGACGGCGGCGCCGGCATCGACACTGCCCGCTATTACGGTTCGGTCACCGAGTACAACTTCTACAATCTCGGTGGCGGCGCCTATGCCATCGAGGACCATGTCGCGGCGCGGGACGGCACCGATTACGTCATCCGCGTCGAGCGGCTCCAGTTTGCCGACGTCACCATCGACCTCACCACCAACAACGCGCCGATCGCTCACGACGACACCGCCTCGACCGACGAGGACGTCGGCACCTATTCGAGCGGCTCGGCGAGCGTGGTCGACAACGATTTCGACTGGGAGAACCAGAATCTGACGGTGACTCCGGGGACGTTCAACGGCGTCTACGGCACGCTCACCCTCAACGCGGACGGCACCTACACCTACACGCCTTACGCCTCGACCCAGTCGCTGGCGCTCGGTCAGACGGTGACCGACAGCTTCAGCTACACCGTCTCCGACGGCAGCCTCAGCGACAGCGGCACGCTCACCATCACCGTCGCCGGCCGCAACGACGCGCCGGTCGCCAATCCCGACGCGGCGACGGGCCACGAGAATCAGGTCGTTGCCATCAACGTCCTCGCCAACGACACCGACGTCGACAACGGCGCGGTGCTGACCGTGACCGCCGCCTCGGCGCCGGCCGGCAAGGGCACCGCCACGGTGGTCGGCAACCAGGTCCAGTTCGATCCGGGAACCGATTTCGACCATCTCGCCCAGGGCGCGAGCGAGGTCGTCGTCGTGACCTACAACATCACGGACGAGCATGGCGCGACGTCGAGCTCCACCATCAACGTCACCGTCACCGGCACCAATGACGGGCCGGTCGCCAATCCGGACACCGCGACGACGGGCGAGAATGCGGCGGTGCTGGTCGACGTCCTCGCCAACGACACCGACCCCGACAATGGCGCGACCCTGACCGTGACCGCGGCCTCGGCGCCGGCCGGCAAAGGCACCGCCTTCGTGGTCGGCAACGAGGTCCAGTTCGATCCGGGCACCGACTTCGACTATCTCGCCGCCGGCGAGAGCGAGGTGGTGACGATCACTTATTCGATCACCGACGAGTTCGGCGCTACCGCTTCCTCGACGATCGAGATGACGGTGACGGGCACCAACGACGGTCCGGTCGCCAATCCGGACACCGGCGCTACCGGCGAGAATGCGGCGCTGCTGGTCAACGTGCTCGCCAATGACACCGACGTTGACAACGGCGCGACCCTGACCGTTACCGCGGCGTCGGCACCGTCCGGCAAGGGTACCGCGTCGGTAGTCGGCAACCAGGTCCAGTTCGACCCCGGCACCGACTTCGACGACCTCGCGGTCGGCGAGAGCGAGGTGGTGGTCGTCACCTACGGCATCGAGGACGAGCATGGCGCGTCGGCGTCATCCTCGATCGCCATCACGGTCACCGGCAGCAACGACGGGCCGGTCGCCAATGCTGACACAAAGACGACGAGCGAGAATTCGTCCACCGTGATCGACGTTCTCGCCAATGACGACGACGTCGACAACGGCGCCGTCCTCACCGTCACCAGCGCGTCGGTTCCGCCCGGCCAGGGCACGGCCTCGATCGTGGAAAACGAGGTCCGATTCGATCCGGGCACCGACTTCGACCATCTCGCGGAGGGCGAGAGCGCGGTGGTCGTTCTGACCTACACAATCCAGGACGAGCATGGCGCGTCCGCCTCGTCGACCGTCACCATTACGGTCCAGGGCCGCGACGAGGGCTCCAGCAGCACCGGCACCGACGACGGCGAGACGTTGATCGGCACGACCGGCGACGACACGATTGATGCGCGTGGCGGCGACGATAGCGTCTTCGGCCTGGCTGGCGACGACCTCATTTATGGCGGTGACGGCAACGACTTCTTGAACGGCGACGAGGACAACGACGTCGTCGAGGGCGGAAACGGCGACGACGTCGTTTCGGGCGGCGACGGCAACGACGAGCTTTCCGGCCAGGCCGGCAGTGACAACCTCGCCGGCGAGAATGGCGACGATCAGCTGGCCGGCGGCGACGGCTTCGACCAATTGTCCGGCGATTCGGGCAACGACGTGGTGGAGGGCGGCAACGACGACGACATCCTGTCCGGCGGCGACGGCAACGACCAGCTCCTCGGCCAGGCCGGCAATGACAGCCTCGACGGCGGCGGCGGCGACGATAGTCTCAATGGCGGCGACGGCGATGATTTTCTGGCCGGCGGCCTCGGCTCCAACGTGCTCACCGGCGGCCTCGGCATCGACCAGATCCTGGCCGATTCCACCGACGGGGCGCAGACGATCGACGGCGGCGGCGGCAACGACACGATCCGCCATTATTACCGACACGCCGCGAGCACGATCACGACCGGCGGCGGCAGCGACACGATCGAGATCGCTCATGCCAACCAGGGGACGGCGGCGATCGTCGTCACCGACTTCACGCCCGGCGCCGGCGGCGACATTTTCCAGCTTTCCGGCGGCGACGGATCGCTGCTCAGCCTGCTCACCGGCTGGGACGGCAGCTCCAACCCGTTCGGCTCGGGCTTCCTTCGGCTGCACCAGAGCGGCGTCGACACCCTGCTCCAGTGGGACCGTGACGGCACCGCCGGAGGCCAGAACTGGGAGACGCTCGCGGTCTTCCAGAACACCGATGCCGACGACTTCACCGACGCCAATTTCGTGCCCGGCTACGATCCGGACGGGACGGCGCCGGCGGGCCAGACGATCACCGGCACCGAAGGCGACGACACTCTCACCGGCACGATCGGCGCCGACACGGTCAATGCGCTCGGCGGCAACGACTTCGTCGCCGGCGGCAGCGGCGGCGACCAGATCAATGGCGGCGACGGCAACGACTTCCTGTCGGGCGGGGCCGACAATGACGTCATCGACGGCGGCAATCACGACGACCAGCTGTCCGGCGGCGACGGCAACGACCAGCTGTCGGGCCAGGCCGGCAACGACACCCTCACCGGCGAGCAGGGCAACGATCAGCTGTCCGGCGGCGAAGGCGACGACAGCCTCGACGGCGGCGGCGGCGACGATAGTCTCAATGGCGGCGACGGCGATGATTTTCTGGCCGGCGGCCTCGGCTCCAACGTGCTCACCGGCGGCCTCGGCATCGACCAGATCCTGGCCGATT
>Ga0196963_10000886_pt1 | contig 22787 bp, 16 predicted proteins | sample S1_5metaG_FD_148600 | JGI IMG/M metagenome (GOLD analysis project Ga0196963, IMG submission 148600) | Soil microbial communities from Anza Borrego desert, Southern California, United States - S1_5 | ecosystem: Environmental > Terrestrial > Soil > Desert | place: USA: California | collected...
TTTGACTAAATCTTGCCAAAATTGCAAAGCCGCGATCGCACCACTATTGGCTAAATTGGGAGTTTTCCCTTGTACCAGTTCTCCCCCGGCACTATACATAAAGGGTAACCAGGTAAAAACTGTCCATTCTCCCTTCCCCAAAGACAGCAACATTCCGTGCTGATCAGGTCGCTGATCTTGGTTCTTGTCTTGGGTTAGCTGCTTTGCCGCCTGACGCAACTCTTCCCAGGTTTCCGGTAATTGGGTAATTCCTGCATCTTTAAACAAACTCGGACGGTAAAAAACCCCTACATTATTCGTCGCCATCGGCACTGACCAAGTATGTCCATTCAGTACCATTGCCTCAAATAATGAGGGGTCAATCTCTGACTTTACAGAGGATTGATCTAACCAGGCTTCGATAGGTCTAATTGCCCCCAGTTCTACCAACTGACCCGTAATTGTCGGGCCGAACCAAAGCATATCTGGTGCAGCATTGCCCACAACTGCCGTTAAAATTTTGGGGAGTTGTTGATCGGGTTGACCAATATAAATAGGGTCTACCTGAATATCGGGATGAGTTTGATTAAAGCGATCGACCAGTTGTTGAAACACATCCCGATTCGGTGGGGGATTAATGCCATGCCACAGAGTCAGGTGCATCACTCCATCAGCTTTTCTCCCGTTAGCCTCACACCCTCCTGAAATCAGTAAACACAGGCTGAGGAGAAGTCCCACTAACAAGCGATGCCAACGAAAGCTGAGAGCGAAGCTAGACAGAATTCCTTGCATGATATTATTAAGCGTTTGCAATCATTTTTGCAGAAAACCTTATGTCATCAGCCCCGATTCCATCTTTTTTAAATGCCTATTGGCAGGATGCCTTTAACTTAGAGCAGCATCTTCAGGAATTTTTGCATTTAGATGCAGAAACCCTTCAGGCAAAACTCCAAGCCAGTCGTCAAGAACTGGCTGAGTTAGGTCATCGAGACTTCGACTGGGAAAAAGCCAGCGCGTTTTATCGCGATCAGGTGCAAGATATTTACTTGTTCGAGCTAGGCATTTGGCATCTAGAAAGCAAAGATTACATCGGCGGCACTTTGCAGTTAATTGCTTCTCAGGCACAAGGTCGGGTGTTAGATTTTGGGGGTGGGATTGGCACTCATGCGATCGCGGCTGCTCTTTGTCCTCAAGTCACCCAGGTAGTTTATTCTGATATCAATCCCGTTAATCGCGATTTTGTCCAATATCGAGCTGCCCAAATGGGACTAGAACACAAACTCATTTGTGCGCTTGAGATCGCTCCAGAAGAGCAGTTTGATACCATTATCTGCTTTGATGTTCTAGAACATTTACCCGACCCTAGCCAACAGTTACTAGAGTTTCACAAATTTCTCTCACCTGAAGGGAAAATAATTCTCAACTGGTATTTCTTTAAAGGGTTTAATCAAGAGTATCCCTTCCACTTAGATGATCCGGAAACCGTAGATACCTTTTTCCGCACGCTACAACAGAACTTTTTAGAAGTTTTTCATCCTTACTTACTGACAGCACGTTGCTACCGCAAGTGGAATAAAGCTTAAACTTCATGTATCAAAAGACTCGTGGTGTAATTGCCGCCGGACATGAAAAAACTGCTGAAGCTGGAAAGGAAATGTTTCAGCTAGGAGGTAATGCATTTGATGCAGCCGTAGCAGCAGTTTTAGCTTCGTTTGTAGCAGAACCAATGTTAACCTCAGCGGGTGGCGGTGGTTTTTTACTCGCGCATACACAAACTAACCAAAATATTTTATTTGACTTTTTTACTCAAACTCCTAGATATAAAAAAGATTCCGGCGATCTGAGTTTTTATCCAGTCGAAGTCGATTTTGGGGGGGCGCTACAGACTTTTTATATTGGGCTTGCTTCAATGGCTGTCCCAGGAAATCTCAAGGGATTGTTTCAGGTTCATCAGAAATTGGGAAGATTACCTTTGCAGGTAGTCGCTGAACCTGCAATTCACTATGCCACAAATGGAATTAAAGTTAGTGAATTTCAAGCTTACTCTATAAACTTGCTGCAACCCATTGTGTTTGCTTCTCCAGAAGCTTGTCAGGTTTTTGCACCTACGGGTAAGCTACTGGAAACTGGGGATACTTTAAGGATGCCAGATTTAGCAGCCGCTTTAATAGAGTTTGCTAAAAACGGCCCCCAAGAATTTTATTTAGGAGAGATTGCTCAACAATTAGTTCAAGATTGCCAGAAATTGGGGGGATATTTAACCCTAGAAGATCTCAGGAATTACCAAGTTATAGAAAGACAACCGCTGACGACTAATTATCGGGGTCATACCTTATTGACAAATCCACCACCAAGTTCTGGTGGAACTTTGATTGCTTTTGCTTTGAAGCTATTATCAACGGTTAACTTAAATCAAATTGAATTTGCCAGCGCTACTCATTTCCAACTATTAGCACAAGTAATGCGCTTAACCAATGAAGCCAGAAAAGATGGCTATGATGCTTATATTTATCAACAAGATATTGCCGAAAAGTTTTTATCTTCTGAACATTTAGAACCTTATGAACAAGCATTAACAGAAGTTGTTAATAAATGGGGAAGTACCACTCACGTTAGTGTACTTGATAGTGAAGGAAATGCTGCCTCAGTTACGACTTCTAATGGCGAAGGGTCATCTTATGTAATTCCAGGAACAGGAATTATGATGAATAATATGCTGGGCGAAGAGGATCTGAATCCCTATGGTTTTCACCAATGGCATCAAAATCAGCGAATTTCTTCAATGATGTCCCCAACCATCGTACTAAAAGATGGACAGCCAAAAATTGTATTGGGTTCTGGGGGATCTAAGCGGATTAGGACGGCAATTTTACAAGTAATTTCTAACTTAATTGATTATCATCTACCCATTACTCAGGCGGTTGATAATTCTAGAATTCACTGGGAAAACTCTGTGTTTCATGTAGAGCCAGGTTTTACCCCAGAAGAACTTAATCAAGCAATCCTTCCAGCAGAGACTGAGCAGGTACTATGGAAGCAAAAGAATATGTTTTTTGGCGGGGTGCATACGGTAATGAAAACGCCTGAAGGGTTGCTACAGGGGACAGGGGACTCACGCCGACATGGAGTGGTGGCAATTAGCGATTGAGTAGCAGGTAAGAGGCAATCGCATCCTCAAATTTCAGGACTTATGCAAAGGATTGAGAGACTAGGGATTAGGGATTGAGGACTCGGTAAACTTTTCTACTGCTATACCATTCGGCATGAATTCACAAAAACACAGCTAGAAATAATGTCAGGGCACATGAGGATGTACCCTGACAATGTTTGTTGACGCGATCGCAAACCAGAAACTTAAGGTTGTGTGGATTGAATTTGAGTGGTAGAGGTAGATTGCTGCTGAATTGTGGTTTGTTGAGTTTGAACTTGATTTAATCCTGTATTAGCACCACAACTAGCGCTGGCGTTGCGATTCCCCTGTACTTGTCTAGCACGTTCTTGCCCCCGTACTTTACCGCCTCGATTGGAGTGAGAATTTTGCTGACATACACTCCTGCCTGTACCTGATTGGGTACCTGCTTGAGGAACTACTGTGGTAGTTTGTGATTCTGTGGTTTTCTGTTTATTAGGTTTACCTTTTGCCCAACCGGGTGAGGTGAGGAGGGAGCAAAACAGAACCGTCAAACTGATGTAAAGTACTTTTTTCATACTTGTAGAAACCACTGCTAAAACTTTGTATTAAGTCAAGCATCACACTCCAGAAGCGTCTAAGCCATTGATGAAGATACTGAAGCCGTATATAAATCCATTTGTATAGATATAAGTAGATACTCGGAAGTAGGTAGTAGGCGTTAGATGTTGAGTGAAATTTGTTTTCAGCTATTAGAGTTTTTAAGTCGTGGATTAAGGGATTGATATCGCATCCAAGCGTATTCTAGGGTTGGATCAACTGATTGCGGACTTGCAGCAAGCGTTGGTGTGGCTACTAGTTTGCTCGTGTCATTCGTATCTGCGTATACACCAATTTCGATACCCGCGTCTTAAGTCATGTGATTACCGCCGATTAAGCGTTCGAACTCCGTTTTGATGAGTTCATAACACTCACAGGTTGTTGCTTCTAATCCGGCTCGATCCATAATGGACATTTTTCCATAACGGTAGGAAATGAAGCCTGCGTTTTGTAACCGGGCAGCCACCTCAGTCACACCTGGTCGCCGCACCCCCAGCATTTGGGACAAAAACTCATGAGTTGCGAGTCAAGCCAGCCGCAACTGGAGATGTTCTGCGTCCAGGCACCGTCTATGTTGCTGTTCCTGCTCAACACCTGCTGGTTGCGCCTAACGGCACGCTGTTGCTTTCAGATGCGCCCAAAATGAACTTTGTCCGTCCTGCTGCCGATAAACTGTTCATGTCACTGGCTAGCACTTACAAGTCACGGGCGATCGCTGTGGTTCTAACAGGTAGTGGCTCTGATGGCGCACTGGGCGTGCTATCAATCAAGAAGCATGGCGGCATGGCGATCGCTCAGGATGAATCGACCTCTGAGTCTTTCAGTATGCCGAGAGCGGCAATCGCCACAGGACAAGTAGATTGGGTGTTGCCCCTAGAAGCGATCGCCTCCACACTGGTTCATCTAGTTACATCAGCAGCCGTGGCATAATGCTTCACGCGATGACAAGTAGTTGATAATAGCCATTACTGTGGCTGTGAGAATCGGGCTAGCGTTCCTTTAGCACCGAACTCATGCAAACTGCTCAACTTGTCAGCAACAGTCTCGACGAAACGTGGCGACTGTCCTAAATCTCCAAAAATCTCAAATATGTTCAAGAAGGGTCTGGGATCTGTTTTACCTGAACGGGCTTGTTGAGTGAGGATATCTGCTAAGGCGTCATCAATAGGGATAGGACGGTTCTGATCGTCATAACCATTGAGGTACCAACACCAAGCAGCAATTATCAAACTTAGGTAATCGATCGCACCTCCAAGTTGTAATTGATCGCGCAGCGATCCCAAAACAAACTTAGGAATTTTGGCTGATCCACTCAGACACAGGCGGGGAAGCTGATCGCGAATTTTGGGATTGGAAAACCGTTCAATTAAAGTTTTTTTATAATCGTCTAAATCGATCCCTGGAACGGGTTGGAGCGTTGGTGTCACCTCATCCATTAGGTTAGCGACTGCTTGCTCAAACAAGGGATCAGCCATGACTTCATAAACGTAGGTATAACCTGCTAGAGAGCCGAGATAGCCAATCAGCATATGACTGGCGTTGAGCAGCCGGATTTTCATCATCTCATAGGGATGAACATCGTTAGTCATCTGTACGCCCACAGATTCCCAATCAGGTCTGCCTGCACAAAAGGTATCTTCGATTACCCACTGGATGAAAGGCTCCGCGACACCTGGAAACGCATCATCAATTCCAAACTGTTCCGCCACCATTTTGATATCTGGTGGACTTGTCATTGGAGTAATGCGATCGACCATGCAGTTGGGAAACGCTCCCTGTTCAGCAATCCAACGTCCCAACTCTGGATCGCGCATTTCGGCAAATGTCGTTAGCATTTTCCGTACCGTGTTGCCATTACCCTGTATGTTGTCGCAAGACAGTACTGTAAAGGGCGCTAATCCCTGTTGACGGCGCTTCTCCAGTGCGGCACTCAAAAAACCGTATGTCCCGATTGGTTGGTCAGGATGTTGCAAATCGTGCTGAATTATCGGGTGGTTGACATTGAATTCGCCACTGCCTTCAATGTAGTAGTAGCCGCTTTCAGTGATCGTTAGAGTAACAATTCGGCATTGGGGATCTGCTAATGCTTCAATAACTGCTTGACGGTTGTGTGGTGCAAACAGGTATCGAATGATTGAGCCGATGACGCGAGCGCGATCGCCTGATTGCGATCGCTCAACTAAGGTATACAAACAATCTTGGGACAGCAGCGCATCTCGCATTCGCCTGTCATAGTCATAGTCCAACAATCCCACACCACAAATTCCCCAATCACTACCAGGATGCTGATGGAAATAATCATCGAGATAGAGTGCTTGGTGCGATTTATGAAATCCACCCACCCCAATATGCACAATTCCATTAGTAATTTGACGGCGATCGTACTTGGGTACTGGAACGTTCCCAGGTAAACGAGACAGGGATGCTTCATTCAGCTTGATTGTTGAGTTTGTGCTGGTATTGCTGTTCATCTTATATGTGATAAAGAAGCGAATGTGCCCGGTCAAGCTTTGAGCTTCAAGCGATCGCCTGATGCTGTTATCTTTAAACTGGGATTGCTGACAATATCCCGATCAGATCGTGCATCCGATCAATAACTATCTCGGCACCAGCCGACTGAAGAGCATCGGCACGGCTGCTTCGTTCATCCTCACTGATATGAGTTCCCCCTACATAACCGATAATCTGCCCAATTCCAGCAGCAACGGCAGCCTTTACTCCACTGATAGAATCTTCAACTGCCACGCAATCCGAAACGTTAGCATCCAGACACTTTGCTGCATATAGGTAAACGTCAGGAAGCGGCTTGGGTCGCGGCACGGGGAGAGAGTCGTGTGCGCTAAATACCTTCTCGCTGGGGAAATAGTCATTCAAGGCAGCAGCAGTCAGGCAAGCACTCAGCCGCTGTAAGCTACTGTTACTCACTAGGGCATATTTGAATCCGTCATCACGCAAGTAAGACAGCACTTCCGGCGTTCCTGAAGTCGCTTTGGCATCTACACTCAGCCGCGCGATCGCTCTTTTTTCTTCTTCAGCCACTAACTTGTCAATATCACCCTCTTTAAGACTGTTTAATGAGTTTGCATAGATCTTCTTAAGTATTTCCCGATAAGGTTTCCCTGCGAAGTTCTTCACAAACTCATCAAGCTCATAGTGTTGAGCGCCAGGGAACTCAAGAGCCACTTCATCTGTCAGCCTCCACGCGCTCTCAAGTGCTATGGTTTCACTATCAACGACAGTTCCGTCATGATCGAAAAGCACCATCTTAGGATGCTGATGAAACGGTTTCATTTAAAAGACCTCCCTCACTGTAATTCTTAAGCGTAGTCAATAGTCCGTCTGTCTGAAGATCTTGTAAAGCCTGGTGGCATTCATGATCTACGAGCTGTGTATGTTCGCAATCGTCCAATCCCAGAAGCTGGCTAATTACTGCGCCTTCTTGAATTGCTGTAATTGCGCTTTGGGTATCCTTGGCATGATAGGACTGACCAGACTCGCACGCCTCCTCTCTGACGGCAAGCAGCCACGCCGCAACGGGAAGTATAATCCGCTTCATGCTGACCTTGTGGCTATAAGCATCCTGAAGTATTGGAAATATATACTTGCCTACTTTCCTACAGGTTTCTGAAGAGATCCTCTCAGTAGTATCAGGAAGCTCCTCGTTACTCAGCCTGAGTAACACTTGCTCCATATATTGTTCACACATCTCGCGAGGCACTGGTGTCGCTGCTGCGATGTCGTCCATAAGCAGCCGGGTAAACAAGTGGAATTCTGGCAGCCGGATCGCCTCGTGCATATACTCTATACCTGCTCTGACAGCTAAACAGGCTATGAAGGAGTGTACTGCATTCAAGAATCTCGACTTCATATACAAAAAGGGAGTAATATCGCTAGTCATAATCACTCCCGCATCTTCCCAGTTGGGGCGATCGCCTGTGAAGTTGTCTTCCACGACAAACTGCCAAAATGGTTCGGTTACAATGGGTGCGCGATCGCGAACCTGCAACAGTCGGCTAGGGTAGTTATAGTCTGATTCCTGTTCTTGAGGCACAATCCTGTCTACAACAGTATTAGGGAACGTTGCGTTATCTCTGATGTATTCTGCAAGAGTCGGATCAATTAGGTCAGCGTAAGCTAGCACTGCTTTTTGTAAGATATCCCCGTTTCTTGGGAGGTTGTCGCAAGAAAGTGTAGTGAAGGGGGTCATTCCGCGATCGCGTCGTCGGCGTAGCGCTTCTACTATAAAGCCAATTGCAGTTGTTGGAGTGGAAGGATTTCGCAGATCGTGCGCGATGTCTTCATTCGCTGTGTCGAGATTAAAACTTTTATTTAGATGGTAGCCTCCTTGAGTAATTGTCAGAGTCACGAGATGCACAGTGGAAGATGTCATCTTTTCCAGCACATACTCGCACTTCTCTCTACCATCGACAATTTCCCTAATAGAACCGATAACTTCCGCTTCCTCACGATTTTGAGCGCAACTAGAGTGTTTGGTCAAAGTGTAAAGAAATCTCTGCGGTTTCAACCTCGTCATGGTGCGTTGGCTCTTGAGGCTAACCCCACAAATCCCCCATCTCTGTTCTTGAGATCCTTTCTGTGCAAGATAGTTATGTATTATGTAGGCGAGGTGACCCCTAAAAAAACGACCAGGCCCAAAATGGACGATACCAGTATTAAGCGCCCTCCTGTCGTAAGGAGACTGTTCTCTCCACAAAGCGGTTACAGTACCGAGATGAGAGCTTGAAACACTGGGGGGCTTTAGTAAGTTAACCATGAGTTTTCTTAAATAAGTGTGATAACGGGGTAAAAACAGTAGGTCAGTCTGGGTATAGCCCATGACCTACAAACAGGTATTTCAAAGTGTGAAAATTTCAGGCATTTTCTGTAGCATCTACAAGGAAGCGTTTTGCTACAGGGTAAGTAGGTGCGACAGGTAGAACAGAGAAAAAAGAAATCAGGTAAACCTAATCAATTCCGTATCAAAGATCAAGTTGTCATTTCCCTGGATTAAGGTACAATACCGCACGTACTTCTAACTTGTTCAACCTTGGGAATTGCGTGATTTAAATGTCTGTTTTATAAGGATGCGAAAAGCAGAGACGATGGGTTCTCGTAGAGTCTTCCATCTGCCGGACAAAAAGCCATTACATGACCCCAACTAAGCTGAGAAAGTAATTGCAATTGATGCAAATGAAAGCCCAATTAGAACGACCAAGAAAAGCCAGAAGCGCTTTATAGTGGTAAAAGGGGCTACAGACACTCAAATATCAGTCTGTCTGTATTCTTGAATGATGTGTTGAAGGATGTTCCTTTTCCCCATATAGTAATTACGGGCTGGCTGTATCTTTAGCTACAATTAAAGACTGTTTTTTGGAGGCTGCTATCGCGTCTTTTAAATCCTGTATTTCTATTCCAGAATAACTTTGTACACATTCATAGTATTTACATTGATAGCTGATATTCTCTGTCTTCAGGAGAATCTACAGGAAATTCTTTAGAGAGACTTATAGCAACAATCAAGTGTATACTTCACTACTTAAAAAATAGGCGATTTGAGTTTCAGGAATTGGCTCATGGAACTGAAACGAAACCAATAGCCAAAGAAAGTATAATCTTGGCACAGCAAGCATTTCACGCTGAGGTTCCAGCTACAAGTCCCACAAAGTTATGTAAATTTGGCCACCGATTAAGTGATTCCCAGGCACCAGCCGCTCACAAGAGAACCAAGCTAGAGCGTCGGTTCAGTAGAAAGAGTTCAGGACTTACGCAAATCATGGTATACAAACACCATGCGTAGGGGAAATCGTACTCTCTTTTCTTAGTAGAGACGGGGCAGAATATAACCAATTTTATCAACTGCAATAGTTAGATCGATGATCATCTAATTGTTTTATATCTTTACTACTATTATCTTAATTCTCGTTCTCTAACCCAAGGTATTGCTGCCAGAATATAGTAGAGGTTAGCTCCTTTGAAGCACTTTTCCATTCTTTACTTACGGATGACCATTCAATACTACTTTTAGCAGCAGCTTTAAACCACCTAGTCAAAAGTTTAACACCAGCTAATTTATCTATTTTCTTTTGGTTTTTATAGCTTTGACTCTGCTTTATAATGCTAACATGCAAGTTGTCTGGATCAGAGTTTTTGATAAAATCTGGCCCTTTTATAAAATCTTCAAAAGATTTTATAAGCATTAGTACATAATCATAATCACATCTTGATAAAGACTGGATTATTACTTTTGTAAAATGCTTTACCGTATCCATATATCCGATCGAATAATGGATGGCATAAGTTATTAAATCATTGCGAGCATAATAATAAGTTTCCCAATTTAACTTCTTTGCAGAAGCCGGTTGATGCCACACAGCCATTGAGGGAAAAGCTACTATTTTGTTACCCAACTCTTTAATTCTTAAACAAAACTCTATATCATCTATCTTGATAAATAAAGGCAGCGGTAATTTAATTTTCTCAACAACGTCCTTAGAAAAAGAGAAAAACCAAAATCCGCCATAATCTATATGTTCTTCTACCAGTAACCTGTTGAGAGAACTGGAACTTCGTAAATCAATATTATGATTTGCAGCGGTTAATGACCCAGGTGCAAATCCTCTAGTTTTAGAATCTTCGTTGTACGTTGCTCCTGCTTCATACAACATATGCTTTTTCTCTAAATTTAGCAGTCCGCCAGCTACGGCAAAATCAAACTTGGCGTACTCATGCAAAGAAAGCAATCTATAAATACATTGACTTTCTAACTCTATATCATCATCCATAAGCAAAAAATGAGAGTAGGAGTTCTCCTCTAAGGCTTCAACTAGCCCTCTAGTAAATCCCCCACTTCCACCCGCATTTATATTGGAAATTAGTTTCAGCTTTGGATATCTGAAATTAGCTTTGTCTAAAGTTCTACCATTATCAACAACAAATACTTTGAAGTCTTTAGTTTCTAGTAATTCATCTTGAAAAATTGTAGCTAAGGTGTTTTTTATATAATCTTCTTTTTTGAAGGTGCAAATGACAATCCCCAATGATACGTCTCTAGTTTTATTTTCATCAGTTGCTATCCACGCCTCTTTAAAGGCACCCTGTTCGCTAGAACAAGTTATTTCAAAATATATTCTGCCAGCGTTTTCATTTTGAAGGAGATTTATTGGGGGAATTTTGACGAGTTCTGAAAATTGACATTTCTCAAAGTTTTCTTGAGAAATAATCTCTTTGTTGTTTTCCCCGTTAACTTCTCTATAAACAGTAACTTTAAAATCGCCTTCAAGTTTCAGCAAATAGTAGATAGAGCTAAGCGTTGTATATTTAGTATAGAATTTCTCGTAAAATGAATTAAAGTAAGAATTTGAGGATATAGTGCCCCCCTGACGTAAAACAACTTTTTTATCATCTTCCTGGTAGTTGATAGATGCAGATTCATTACACTGTATGTATAAATCAGAAGCATCAGTGGATTTGGGAAGATTTATTCCACTTACTATATGCATATAGTGTCTACCTATCCTCTTAGTAAACGCATTTCGGAAGTATGCTTCTCTGATGGACTGCTGTTAAACAGCCTTACTTTAAGAATGTATTCGTAAACATATTCTTGTGCTACTTCCGTGAGGCATAAGTAAGTGCTATTAAAGTCTTTTAAGCTGTGGATAAAGGAATTGATATCGTCTCCAAGCCTCTTCTAGTGCTGGATCCAGTGATTGGGGAGTTGCAGCAAGCGTTGGTGGGGTTGCCAGTTTAAGCGTGTCATTTGTATCCGCGTATACACCAATTCCGATACCCGCCAATAGAGCAGCACCACGGGCGGAGGCACCAGCAACGGTAGTTGCATAGAGGGGTATTCTCAATACATCAGTTAGTAATTGTTTCCAAGGCATTTCTGCCGTTCCACCGCCTGCTAAACGCAGTTCTGTCGCTTTAAAACCTGTTGCCTCAAGTGCCTCAAAACCTTGCCGCAAGGCAAAAGCAACTCCCTCTAAAGCTGCCCGCATCATGTGCGCCTGTGTGTGATGAAGTCCAAGTCCTACCCATGCCCCACGTACATAGGGGTCAAGGTGTGGAGTACGCTCACCTGTGAGGTATGGCAAAAATGTCAACCCTTCACATCCTGGGGGAACAGAAAACGCTTTAGTATAGACTTGCTCCCAGCTTAAGCCGAGGATACCTCGCACCCACTCAAGCGCTAATCCGGCATTTTGCATTGCGGCAAGGGTGTACCACTGGTTAGGTACGGCGGCTCGATAGAGATGTGTACGACCCTGAGGATCGATAATGGGTTGGGAGCGAGGTGTAATGATTTGAGCGCCTGTGCCGATGGTTAGTTGAACCAATCCAGGCTCTAGTAGCCCGTTACCAAGTGCCGCTGCTGCCGTATCCGCAGCACCAGCAATAACGGGTAAGCCAACAGGTAAGCCAAGATGCTCTGAAGCATCAATTGTTAGGTAACCTGCGATCGCACTAGAGGGGATAATTTTTGGTAACCAATCACTACGTAGATTCAGCGCCCCGATTGCATCCCAAGCCCAGTTGTCGGACACAACATCGTAAAGCAAAGTACCACTAGCGTCAGATGGTTCGGTTGCAATTTCTCCAGTCATCTGTAACCGTAGCCAATCTTTTGGTTGAAGCGCCCAACGTGCTTCGCTGTAGACAGTAGGCTCGTGTTCTTGGACCCACAGCAAGGTTGTACCTGCCATTCCCGCCGTAATCGGGTTGCCCAATCGCTTTAGAATAGCAGCATCGAGCGAATGATAAGAGTTCAGTGTGGCACTAGAGCGAGTATCTGCCCAAAGGATAGCAGGACGCAGGGGTTGACTGGACTCCGAAGTTAGGACAACACCGTGCATTTGTCCTGAAAGTGCGATCGCCTGTACCTGATCGGCATGATTTCCCACTGCCTTCCTAACCGCCTCGCCAACACCTGACCACCAATCCATTGGTTCCGATTCAGCCCATCCAGGGTGAGGTGCATTAACAAGATAGGCGCTTGATGCCTCACCTATTGCAGTTCCGTCCGTCGCTAGGAGCAATGCCTTAGCAGAACCCGTTCCTAAATCTATGCCCAGCAGCATTAGGCTAATCCTCAAATAGTTCCCTTTAGGATAGTCAATCAGGATGTGTTGTTATTGCGGGATGCTCTAAATGAGTATTTGGGGCTGGAACCAGTCTTGTTAGAGGCATGGCAACGTCATTTAACCCGCAAGCAAGTAAGCGCGTCTGTTCGCGCAGCGTGCCCGAAGGGCATACGCAGGCTGTCTGATTCACCCTCAGAGCGGGTTTCCAACGAGCCACCAATCCCTGACCAGATAACCGAATCGGGCAAAAAGTCAGTCCTTGAATGTGGCGTGAATCCCCCGTTTATAAACGGGGGAGGGTTCAATGACGAGCAGAAAGATGACAAGATTGGGAGAATAGAAGGACAAGATAAATTCTATGGAACCGAATACAGAAGCGGATTCACTCAAGCGAGTGTTTGGATTGCCGACGCTAGTGATTTACGGGGTTGGTGATATTCTCGGTGCCGGAATTTATGCCGTGATTGGAAAAATTGCGGGGCTTTCCGGTTCTTTGGTTTGGGCTTCTTTCCTGACAGCTATGACTGTTGCGACACTCACAGCTTTAAGCTATGCCGAACTCGGCAGCCGAATTCCGCAAAGCGGAGGAGTCGCCACTTTCATCCACAGAGCATTTCGCAAGGATTGGCTCTCAATCCTTGTAGGCTGGTTGATGTTTTGTACCTGCCTTGTTTCGATGGCAACTCTTTCAAAAGCGTTTGCAGGCTATCTAAATGCTTTTGCTCCAGCCATTCCAGCTTGGTTGATTATCATCGCTCTCTTTTCTGCTCTTGCATTTGTTAATTTTAGGGGAATGCAGGAGTCCTCAGCCCTGAATATTTTTTGCACGGCTCTGGAAGTTTCAGGTCTGGTCATCGTTATCCTAGTTTCAACTCTTTTTATAATTGGGGGCGGAGCAGGCACGGGTAATCCTGTAGCAAGTCCCGTACCCAACCCGCAAGCAATTGGTTGGACGGCGATCGTTCAGGGAGCGGCACTCGCTTTCTACGCCTTCATTGGGTTTGAGGATATTGTGAATGTTTCCGAGGAAGTGAAAAATCCCGAGCGCAATGTTCCAAGAGCCATCCTGTTTGCCTTGGGAATTGCAGGTGTCGTTTATGTTCTCGTCTCTTGGCTTGCCACAAATGTAATCAGTCCATCGGAGCTTGCCGCCTCCAACGCTCCTCTCCTCGATGTCGTTGTGCGATCGCAGCCAAATTTTCCCAAAGTCATCTTTTCACTCATTGCTCTGTTTGCGGTTTTAAATACTGCGTTGCTGAATTTTGTTACGGCATCGCGACTGCTCTTCGGGATGTCGCGTGAGGGACTGCTTCCAGCTTGGTTAGGAAAATTACATCCACAGCGAGCAACTCCCTATCGCACGATGCTGATCATTCTGCCGCTCGTCATCTTTCTCGCGCTTTCAGGTACACTTCAATTCCTAGCTGGAACAACCGCAACCTTGATTCTTGCAATGTTCTGTCTGGTCAACCTCTCCCTGCTGGTCATTAAACGCCAAGAACCCCGAGCCAACGGCTTTCAGGTTCCTTATCTGATTCCGGCTTTAGCGCTAATCTCCAACGTAGTTCTCGTTGCCTTCGCCTCTCGCGAAAGTCACATTTTGGCGTTAGTGTTTACAGGTATGGGAATACTTCTAATTTTGCTCCACAATGCCGTGAGCAAGCGCTAGGACAACAGCATGCAGTTGCCCTGAAAGTGCGATCGCCTGTACTTGATCAGCATGACTTCCTACAGCCTTCCTCACAGCCGCATCCTCAAATCATTCAGTGTCTTAGCACATGGGCGATCGCTTTTACCAATTCCTCAGGTTCGACAGGTTTCGAGATATGCATCTGAAATCCGGCAGCTAAGGCTTGCTGCTGATTGATTTCTCCAGCATAGGCAGTAAGTGCGATCGCAGGAATCGTGCCTCCCTGTTGATGCGACCACTTTCTAATTTGCCGAATCAGGGAATAGCCATCCATCTCTGGCATCCCTATGTCACATAACAATAGATCGGGAACCGATTGATTCAGGAGAGTCAATGCCTGTACACCCGAAGCGGCTGTCGTAACTTGTGCGCCAGACTGCGTTAGGGTGAATGCTGCCAACTCCCGCATATCTGCATCGTCGTCCACAACCAAGACATGAACCCCTGTTAAATCTGTCGCACTTTCTGAATGTCTGTCATCAGAAGAGGGTTCTGGCTCGACAATGTTTAACGGTAGCCGGATGGTAAATGTAGCCCCTAAGTTCTGTCCTAAGCTGTCTGCTTGAACGGTTCCTCCATGCAGTTCGGTAAAATGACGGACGATCGCCAGTCCCAATCCCAATCCGCCAAATTGTCGGGTTGTTGTGCCATCTTCTTGACGGAAGTAGTCAAACACATAGGGTAAGAAGTCTGGATTGATGCCTTTTCCAGTATCTTTGACTTGAATCTGAGCATAGGTGCCAACTTGCGTTAGTCGCACCTCGATGCGTCCTCCACTTGGGGTGAACTTTACCGCATTGGAAAGCAGGTTCCAGACTACTTGTTGCAGGCGATTTGTATCACCTGAAACCGTTCTTGAAATCGGATTAAATGTGGTCTGGATTTGAATGTGTTTGGCTTCGGCTGCCAGTCGTACCGTTTCCAGTGCCGCCTCAATCGTTGCTGTAAGATTTACGGGAGCGATGTTTAACGTCATTTTTCCTTGCAGAATGCGCGAGACATCCAACAAGTCCTCAATTAGTTGCGCTTGCAGCTTGGCGTTGCGTTCGATCGTTTCCAGCGCTTGCTGCGTTTTTGTACCATCTAATCGCCCAGTTCGCAGCAATTTTGTCCAGCCCAGAATCGGATTGAGGGGCGATCGCAACTCGTGAGACAACACCGCCAAGAATTCGTCTTTAATGCGGTTAGCGGCTTCTGCTTTTGCGCGATCGCGTTGAGCCACCCGGTACAAGCGAGCATTGTCGATCGCCAAAGAAGCACGACGAGCCAATTCCTCTGCCAGTTGCAAATCTGCCGAGCTGTACTGTCGTTCAGATTCGGCTGAAACAAAGGAAATGACCCCTAGAATTCGTGCCTGAGTTCGTAGTGGCACCGTCATTACCGATTTGAATCCAACCTGCCGCAGAATCTCTAAATGCTCTGAGTCACGCGCTGCCTGTACCAACAGTTCATCGGGGATATCCGGCAGCAAGTCAGATTGCCCAGTTCGCAATGTGTATGCAGCAGCGCGAGGGTCATCCGGGTTTAGTGGATACTTGTCTCTAATCTGATAAGCCGATTCCAGTTTGGCAGGGTCAATGTGAGCCACTGCAATCTGCTCGATCGCACCATCCTCTTCTATCATGTGAACCGTACACCAGTCCGCTAATTCCGGCACCGTAAGCTGCGCGACTCGCTCTAGAGTCGTTTGATAATCGAGTGAGGATGCAAGGACGGCACTTGCCTCAGAGAGAAAGCGTTGTGCACGCTCTAATCTGACGCGCTCAGTCACATCGACTACATAAATTAAAACCCCTTCTACCTGACCATTTGAGTTAACGGTTGGAAGATAGTAAACGTTGTAATAGCCAGGACGGCGATCGCTGCGTCCGGGAACATGCACCGCAAAGTTTGGTGAAATGAAAGGATTCCCTGTGGTGTAGATCTGATCAAAGACTTCAACTAATTGAGGATCGGACTGGTCAAAAAGTTCTGCAATGGATTGTCCTAAGTGTTGTTCGCGGGTTAATCCATTAATTTCTGCTAAGGCTTCGTTGATGGCAATAAATCGCTGCTGGGCATCTAACAGGGCAAGTCCAATCGGAGATGTATTAAAAATAGTTGCCAATTGGTGCTGTGCCGCTTCTGCCTCTGAACGGGCAATGCGTTCGCGCTCTAGTAGTTGTTCTCGTTCCTGTTCCGCTTGCTTGCGTTCTGTGATATCAATGACGGCTCCGATCGAATGCTTGGGATTTCCCTGACTATCATAAGTAAGCTGACCTCTCGCTTCGACCCAGTGAATGGAGCCATCTGACCAACGCAGGCGATATTCATGGTAATACTCTTTGTTGTCAGCTATGGCTTGCTGAAGTTTTGCCTCAGCTTCTGCTAGGTCATCAGGATGAACCCGACTTGCCCAAACCTTATAGCCCGGTTCGCACTCATTCGGTTTTAGCCCTAGTATCGTGAAGTGACCTTCTGACCAAAGCAAGGCATCGGTCTGCATGTCCCAGTCCCACGTTCCCATGCGTCCGACCTTCAGCGCGAGTTGCAGGTGAGCTTCACTTTCGCGCAATTCCTCTTCTGAGCGCGATCGCTCCACAGCTAGCCAGGTTTTTTGAGCAATTCGCTCCATTAGCACCACATCTTCCTCCGTCCATTGACGAACAGAGGCATGGTGCAACACCAATAACGCAACAAATCGCCCTTCTTTCACTAAGGGAACACACAGAAGAGATTTGGTTTGAATTGCGTCAAAGGTAGCAGCCCCCGAGCCGGCAGTCCGAGGATCGCGATCGACATCATCTACGATGATAGTTTTGCCCTGCTTTAACTCAGCAATGAGTTCAGGGCCAAACGAATCCATGTGATGTCTACCCACTATGCTGATTGCACCATTGCAATAATCGCGATCGACGATGACGTATTCCTGAGTAGAATCAATTTCACCGTAGGTACAGCGAGTAACTTGGAAGTGTTGCCCTGTGGAACAAACCACTTGCCACATAATTTCCTTGGGGTCTTGAATGGCACGAATCGCATCATTCAATTCGATCAGAAATTGCTGCTGTCTCTCCTTGTCCTGAAGTTCTGCCAGTAATTCCTCAATCTGTTGCCTTGCCCGCACCTGGGCTGTCACTTCGATGTTATAAATTAAGACGCCCTGAATGGTTCCCTCAGCATCCCGCCAAGCCGCAAAGATGCAGTGGAAAAATGCTTCTTCCAATACCCCATCGCCGTTCCGATCCCAGTAAGTAGGTGACTCCTCCCGAATAAATGTTTCTCCCGTCCGGTAAACCTGTTCAAACGCTTCAAAGTAAATTTGCCCCTCTAGCTCTGGGAAAACCTGGCGCAGTGGTTGACCAATGATGTCTAGAGTGCGTCCAGTCCCTTGCAGGTAGGTGGGATTGGCAAATTCATACACAAGATCGGCACCTTTAACAATGGCAATCAAGGCAGGCAATTGCATCAGGATGTCATGCAACCGCTTGCGTTCGCTTTCTGCTTCGAGTCGGGCAGTTTGTTCTCGTTTTAAAAGGCGATCGCGTTCTGCTTCGATCTGTTTGCGTTCTGTAATATCAACCGAAACGCCAATCATGCGAACTCCTTGCCCCGTCTCATCCCAATAGACTTGCCCCTGACTGTTGAGCCAGCGCACAACGCCGTCTGGACAAATTACCCGATACTCTGGTGCGTAGGTCTGTCCTCCAGCCATTGCCTCTGCCGTAGCTTGGATCACCTGTTGTCGATCGTCTGGATGAATGAGCGCAACAAACTCTTCTCCCGTCCCTTCATGAAGACCCCAAACGTCTAGCGCATTAGCCGAACACACCACTCGATTGCGCTGCAAATCCATATCCCAGACAACCATCTGAGCCGCTGTCAGTGCTAATCGTAAGCGTTCTTCGCTCTCTCGTAATGCCTGTTCAACCTGTTTGTAATGCGTCACATCTTGGAAGATAACAACGGCTGCAACAATCTGGCTCTGGTTATCTAAAATTGGTGCTGAGTTGACGTTAATGAAAATGCGGCTACCATCATTGCGATGAATTTCTATCTCTTCGTTGGTAACGACTTCACCTGTTTTTAGCGATCGCGCTAAGGGCATGTCTGCATGAGCATAGGGCTGACCGTTAGAACGAAGTGAAATGTATGAAACGACGGGCTCGTATTCGTTAAGCTCAAGCAATTGTTCGTAACCATACCCAACAATCTGCTTAGCTTGTTCGTTCGCCAGAACTAATTTATTCGATGCCGCATCGGCAATCATGACTCCAGCAGGCATTTGTCGCAAAACGGCTTCAAATCGGGCGCGTTCAATTTCCAGATCATGCAACAACCGTTCTCGTTCTGCCTCCGCTTGCTTGCGCTCCGTCGTATCTCGAAAATAAACCGCTACACCCTCCGCAGAGGGATAGGCATTCACCTCTAACCAACGCTGAATCGGCTCCCCAAATTCTTCCCAGGAAACAGGAACCTGTTCCATCACTGCCCGATGTAGTTCCCGATAGGCAATTCCACCGACCAACTCAGGAAAAACCTCGTTCCAAACGTGCTTGCCCAGTAACTCTTCTGGCGTTTTGTGCAGGATTTTAGCCGCCGCCCAATTCACATAGGTGTAGCGCCAGTCGCGATCGAAGGCGACAAAAGCATCCGTAATGCTTTCAAGAATCGTTGCTACCTTGCCCTCAGTTTCTAGGGCAGAGAACAACTGTTCGCTTTCAAGACTGCGGGCAAAGCGTTCAATGACTTCAGAGCGAGAAATTCCTCGCCTGTGAGCCTCTTTATCGAGCGATCGCCATGCTGTATTAGTCAGAGATATGCTCACTCGTTGTTTCGTCTCCGAGTTCCAATTGCTAACAAACTTGCCTGTGGCGTCGCGCTTCATTAAGAGCCATCCGTATGCATACACGGTTTTCTCTATTCAAGCTGAGTTACTCCCTGAGGAGAATCAATCTTAAGATAGATGCTTTGGCGGGAGGGAAGACGGCTTAGGGGGACTTAGACATTTTCTAGAAGATATCAGTAATGCCATTAGTGTGCCTACGGCCATCGGACGAGCATTGCTTGAGCATCAAACTCATGCAAACTGCTCAACTTGTCAGCAACAGTCTCGACGAAACGTGGCGACTGTCCTAAATCTCCAAAAACCTCAAATATGCTGAGCAAGGGTCTGGGATCTGTTTTACCTAAGCGGGCTTGTTGAGTAAGGATATCAGCTAAGGGGTCATCAATGGGGATAGGACGGCTCTGGTCGTCATAACTATTGAGATAGTGACACCAAGCAGCAATTGTCAAACTTAGGTAGAGGTCTAGTATTGGCAACATAGCTCAAGCCTTTTCTGGTGCTGTAGAGCAATTTGGGCGAATCGACTATGTTTTCAACAATACGGGTTATCAAGGAGTATTTGCCAAAACCGACGAGTATCCCGACGAGGATTTTCAAAAGGTCATTGACATCAATGTTGTCGGAGTTTTTCACGTCCTTAAGGCGGTAGCACAACACCTACGCGCATCGGGTGGAGGTGCGATCGTCAATATGGCAAGCTATGCAGGAGTGGTTGGTCCTTCAAATATGCTTTCGCATCTTCTTCGTCTAGGGTAGCGATCGTGCGGTTGCCTTCGCGGTGAAAATTATTCCTCAGTAAATCCTACCGAAATCCTGTTCAGATCCCATCTCCATCTCAAGGGCATAAGTTCATGTATTTGATTCGGGGCGAAAATTTTTAATCTTCCCCACACCACCAAAAAGACGCACGTTCAAGTCGTTGCTCCACTTTGAGTGCGTTCTAATACTTGTCCTTATACATACAACTTGAGATAAAGTTTTTCGCTTCTAGAATAGCGCTATAAAATTTTATTAATTATAGTCAAAAGCTATCTTCTTAGTCTCTATCAAGAGATATATTCCTAATTTTAAAACTAACCCTGTAGAAGCAGTATGTAACGATAAATACTACGCAAACTAACCTAAAACTCTATCTTAAAGCACTAAAGCAATAATTCTTAAGACAGGGGTGAAAGAGCTATTCTTTTGAATAATATATAAACATTAAGATTGAATTTATTAAAAGACAATGAACAGGCAACATAAGATCGACAAAACTACACAATACCTAAAGCAAACGCTAGTAGGATATGAGGTTATTCCAGCGAACTTTGGCTGGCACATTCATAAAGAAAACACCTACTATGGACTTCTACAATATCGAGAAATGAAAGGATGGGAAGGTAGTGCTTTCAGTTACTTTCCTCCTGAAGTGAAAGAGCAACTCAAAAAGTTTGGACAATCGGTTCCTTCTCTGCTCCAAGTGGCGGCTTAGAGGCTCTTTATTAAACACGTGTAAATACGTGAATATTTCCCTAAATCCCCCTTTTTAAGGGGGAGTTTGAGTTTGGTTTCCCTTTAAAAATGGAGTTAGGGAGAACTGTAAAGTTCCTAAAAATCTAGTCTATTCTTTTGAAAGAACTCTAAGAGTCTAACTACTTTGTTAAAGTTCAAAAATTTCTGAGTATCTTTATTTTAAGACAAGTGAAAGTGCAGCAAAACATACATAATGACAATGAATTAAAAGATGGAATTGTAAGTTTTAGGCACTTTTAGCTATAAGTTAAGTAGAGGGACTTAACTATTCGTCAGGCGGGTTGAGGAATCGTAAAACTCATAAAACCTTTGCTAATGTTAGGTTTTTGCGTCAACTCAACCTACATTGGAAGGTTTTTTAATTAAGTGCATCTACTTATCAACCAATTCTCTGTCAGTAAAAGAACAGGGATGGGGAAATTTTGCTGTATTCAGATTTCTATATTCTAGGGATGAGGCGAGCAACCAATGGAAGAAGTATAAGTAAACTATAAGGGTGAAAGGGGATGCCTATAATACCCACACTAAACGAGTGAAAACGACTTTTTTCTCCCATACCCTTGCTTAATATAGGCAGTAGGGTAGTTAGGAAACTTTTTTAAATACAAGGATATTTTATGACGATTACAAAACAGTTTAATAACTTTGAAGAGTTACTGTCTAGCGCAGATTTACCGTTATTAGTAGTTTTTTATTCTCCTTTATGTGGACCATCTCATATGATGGAATCCATTTTGGAGCAAGTAAGTAATCAGATGCAAGAAGAGCTAAAGATTGTCAGAATTGATGCTGAAAAGTATAGCGATCTAGCTTCTGAGTATCACATTCATCCCTTGCCAACACTGATATTGTTTAAAAATGGTCAGCTTGTTGAGCGAATCGAGGAAGAACACACCGAGAATTTAATGTCAGCAGAATATCTCATCCAACGCTTACAAGCATTAATTTAACTTTGTGGCAATGGAAGGCTTGTCTAAATAGGCTCTGTATCCACTCTCTTCTAGTAGAGATTAAAAATTCCTTGGTCAATGGGAGATAGAGAGGATGCCAAAAAGTTGGAGTGTTAATTGAACCTGTAGCTAGGGAAACTCATACATCTGATAGAAGTGGCTATATCCAGAGCTTTCTATCGTTGATGTATCCCCTATCCAGGAAAAGGTCATGGTAAAGAAAGAATCGTTTTCTTCTATAGAAGACCAGTTTACGCCAATCTCAGATACTGCCGACACCAAAGTAACAGACTTGGATATGCCAGAAGATAGCCCAGATCTAACTCAGGTACCTGCTCCAGGCGTACACGTTACTTTAGGCGATTCTGCAAGCGATCCGCTAAGCACTTTTGCGATATCGGATGATGAAACGACCGAAGAGCTACAAGCAGCCGAGGATATTGAACAAGCTCAAGATCCAGAAATGGACTAACTGCCGTAGTCGTGACTGGCGATCGCTTCTGGGCAATTAAACTCGACTATGCTGCTTACTGTCATGATTCCTCTACGGGAATCAGTAATACTTACACCTCTACCTGCTGAAATCTCTGGCTGAGGAAGCTTTCAATTTCATTGGTTTATCTTCACTTAAGCGGAATTCAGCTGCACCGATGATGCCTTCAACTTGTTTAGCGCTACGCCCGCCGACAATGGCACCCGTAACAGCAGGATGGCGCAGTGTCCAAGCGATCGCCCGTGTCGTGCTTTTATTGGGCGTAGTAACTCGGCTGACTTTAGGTTGCGGTTCGCCAGAACAATCTTGGTAACGTTGCTGTTATTCTCCATTTAGTGATGAGGATTAGCCCGTAAGCGGATGCGTCGAAGTCCCTCTCCAAAAGTTGCAACTATAGCAATGGAAGCAAAGCTTAGGACATAATTGTGGAAAGAGAAAACCAGGAAATCGAAGCAGATGACGAGTCCTTATAGTTACGACTTGAGAGGCAAAATTCTGCAAGCCATTGATGGAGGGATG
>Ga0196963_10000887_pt1 | contig 22779 bp, 49 predicted proteins | sample S1_5metaG_FD_148600 | JGI IMG/M metagenome (GOLD analysis project Ga0196963, IMG submission 148600) | Soil microbial communities from Anza Borrego desert, Southern California, United States - S1_5 | ecosystem: Environmental > Terrestrial > Soil > Desert | place: USA: California | collected...
CAGGGGCACCGGTGCTTCGTGCGCCAGTAGTTCGGGATGCGCGTCATGTGCCGGTGCGGTGGACTGATGATGAGGTGCCAACGGCACTCCGTACCGACATGCACGAGCCGGTGGTGACCGCAGCTGGGGCAATAGTTCATTCACGTGGGCCTCCGCAGCAGAACAGGTGAATCTCGCGCAAGCGCGGCTCGTCCCAACCAGGGATGAGCTGATGACACTGGGGGCAACGCTCGTCCGTCATGCTTCCTCCAGTTCGTACTCGCCAGTGACGCCAGTGGTCTGGCAGTGCGCGACCCGCCGACCAAGGAGGGGCACGTCTCTGGCGGCAGCCCCGCCACCGTGCTCGTGCGACTGACCACAGTACGGACAATGCTCTACGATGATCTTCCAGATCCCACCTTCGCGGTACGTGGAACAGAACGCGACCGGTACCTGGATCATTCCTCCCACCCGGAGAGATCCTTCTGGGACCGGTCGAAGAACCGACCAGCCTGGAGGTACTGCTCCCACTCAGTCCGTCGATCCCCGATTCTGCTCATCCAGCACCTCAAGCCCCGTCTTAAACACAACCGGGTACGTCGGCCATACCCGTAAGTCCATCAAGCTCTGCTTTCGGAACAACCCTGGACTGCTCGTCATGGGTTCCTCCGCTTCTGCAGCGCATACTTCCCATTGCTATGCCGGAGGCCGAGCACCCGGTAGTTCTCCTCATCACAGAGCCGGTTCGCCTCTGCCACGTCATCCGTTTCCACGAGCGTCGGCCCACCGTACACCTTCTTAGTTCGCTCCATATTGCACCGCCGACCAGATGTACGCCATCCGGCCTGTAATCTTACACTCCCGCTTCCCAACGGCTCGCACCAAGTGCCGGTCGTACAACTCCTTGCGCCGAGGACGGACCATGTTCGGGTCGCGCACGCCAAGGTACACGGCCACCTCCATGTCCGTCGCGGGACCAACCCGCTGCAACGCCCGGTACACGAGGAGCTGGCGCTCCCCAAGCTCCGGCGCCAACGACAGGTACGAGAGCAGTGAGGTATCACGAACCATCGCAACTCACCTCGTACAAAGGCAGGAAGACCCGCCCATCCATGACCACAATGTAGTCCCCAGTGCGCTCACAGTACGCTTGCACGTCATGCAGCGTGACCAGCTCAGTCACGTCCCACCACGCACAAACCGTCGACACCTTCACCGCCGCACCTTGTTCAATTTCTTGATCGTCGCCTCGCGCTCCAGCTGCCGGTCGAACACCATGAGGGCAGCACGAATGAAATGACTCTCGTTATCCCACCGACCCTTGAACTGGCGCATCCGACGCTTAATGAGCCCCTTCGTGCCACGGAAGACCCGGGCCTCAATGATCTCATCCAACCGCCCCACCGGGATGATGTTGCTACCGGCCACCAAGCCACTCCCTCCCGGCACTCGTGATCCCGAACCACTTCTTCCGGCTAAAATTCGCATACCCTCCTTGCCCTTGGGCGCTTTGATCGGGGACGCGAAGCATCAGGCGCGGGTCAGGACTGGTGAAGTTTACTGGGATCGGTTCACAGAGTCCCTCATGCCAGAGGAGATTTAAGGTGTTCTTGCAGGCATAATCTGTAAGATTAGCTTCCCAACTGATTTCGCTCAGGTAGCTTGCGCCGTTGTTCTTAAGCGTCAGGAGAATACGTCGCTTCTCCTCCACCGTCTGCCGGTCACTATCCGGCAACTGGGCCTGCTCCATGATAATATCATCCTTGCTGCTCTTGCGCGTCTGATGGTACATTTAGGATTCCTCCAGTGTCTTCTGTGCTGCCTGGAGGCTGGCGTGCCGGACGAAGCTGCTCAAGGTACGACTTTCCTTAACGGCAGCGTCCTTGAGCTGCTGCTTCTCTTCTGTCGTGACGCGGATGATGACATGCGGGTATTTTGCCAAACTGCTGACCTCAGTAACCACCACGGTTACTTATTAGTTATGTAATACGTTATTAATAGTATTTAAGTATTTCTATAATCAAAGCGCAAATGCAGAAAAGGATACTTTTTTTCCTTATGAACAAAAATCAACCTTCATTTCCAATGGAATTTTTTTTGGATACCCCTTTATCTCCGTATAGAGGGTCTTCATTTTGTATGACAGAATTGAGGTACTACGAAGAGAAAATGAAGGGTATCAAAAAATAATCAATGGTAAAACTCATAGAAAACATTATATATATGTAATACAATAGTCATACTATGGTACGAGTTGTCAGCCTAAGTATGAGAGAACACGCAAGACGACGCCTCTGGGACGCGAAGCCAATGCACATGAGCTTCAGCGAGTGGGTCGAGCAGTTGGCGATGGAGCGACTGGACCAATTGGGCCCAAAAGCTAATGACGTGGCGCAGGAAGGCCCATTGCAAGGTCGCCAAGGCAAAAAGAATGAGCCCGCCCGGATTCGAACCGGGAAACAGCACGATGCGCTTCCTGAACTCCTAATTGCGATTACGCCCCGGGCGCTCCGGTGGTGCCACCAAATAGGGAATGGTGGCACCAGGGAGGCATAATGCTTAAAACTTTTATTCTTCCTGAAACGTTGCGGGGGGTGAATGTCCAGTGCTGTGCTCCGCGAGGCTTCTCGGCCACAGGACAGGACATGCTGCCGTAAAACTTAAGGCCCGGAAGTGGGTGGTGGCCGGTCCGGGGGCCACAATGGAGCTGGGCGTTCTCAAGAAGCACGAGCTGGAGGCACTGCGCGCGGAGATCCTGGCGGAGTTAAAGCGTCGGTATAAGAAGTCGTGCGGCATGCCGAAGTACGGCGGGCTGAATAAGGGATTGCTGCCGTCGGAGTTCGCCCTCGTCTTGTCCTTTGTGCGGCACCCGAAGGCCCGCCTCGCGTTCGTGTATCAGCGGTTCCTCGGTTTGCGGATCGGGGAGGCGTGCCGGGTTCGGACGCCAGATCTTGACTTGGGGCAGCGGCGCTTGTGGGTGCAGTCCGCGAAGGGGAGCGTCCCGACGAGCTTCTACTTGCATGATGAGGTGTATGCGGAAACCTTGGCGTACCTGCGGCTCGGCCTGCATGATGAGGAGTGGCTCTTGCCGGCGGAGCACCGGTCGCATGGTCGGCTCCCGCACATCAGTCCTGACTGGGCGCGGAACTACTACCGTGGTGCGGTGGATGCTGCGGGGTTGACGATGGTGTACGGGATGAGTGAGGAGCGCACGTCGAAGCCGCCGCGTCGCTTGTTGCGTGTGAGCACGCACAGCAACCGGTACTTGTTCATTACGCAGGTCTACAAGACCACGCATGATCTTTTGCTGACGCAGCGATTGGCGCGGCACCGGAGCGTGAAGAACACGCAAGGGTATGTGTTCTTGGATCAGGAGGAGATTGATCGGGCGTTAGTTGGGACGTTCGCACGAGAAACCATTTAAACATTGCTTCCAGGAGTGAGTACTATGGCATTAGGACCTGACAACACGTTGGCGGTCATCGTCTTGGTGATCCTCGGAGTATACGGGATCATGAAGGTGGTGCGTTTGATTGGGTACGCGAGAGAAGAGAAAAAGAAAAAAAGAGGATCTTAGCGGCTGCCGCCGAACTTCTGCCACGCCATGTACCCACCAACTCCGACGAGCGCGAGGATGGCCAAGACCAAGGTGTAACCCAAGATCGTACCGGCTAAGCCCCACTGGCTGCTGAAGTTGTCCATGAACGTGATGCCGTCCGTGGTGATGTTGCCCGCGTACGTCATCCCGCTCTGGTTGCTCACGTTGGTTCCCTGGTGGCAGACGTTGCTCGTCGCGTTGTACACGAAGTTCGCTGGACAGGCGGTCGTGGTCTGCATGCTTTGCAGCAGGATCACGGCGATGACCAGTCCGACGATACTGATGCCGAACGCGGTGGCGACTTTCACGAACTCGGCGTTCCCCTTCTTGTTGGTGAGGGGCGTCATGTTCGTGTTACCTGCTGCCTCGTACCTTGCGGTATCCTGCGTAAGCGCCCACGCCGATCAGTGCGAGGATGGCCAGGACGAGTACGTAGCCGAGGATGGTGCCTGCGAGTCCCCATTGGCCGCTGAAGTTGTCTGCGAACACGAGGCCGTCAGCAGTGATGTTGAAGGCGTAGCTGTTCGCGGTGACTCCGCTGCTGGTCTGGAGGCTCTGCAGGAGGATGACGACGATGACGAATCCGACGATACCGATGCCGAAGCCTACGGCGTAGTCGAGGAATTGCGCCATTCCGCGTCGCCCCATCCTTGGGAGCGTTGTCTTTGCGTTTTTGTAGTGGTTGATGGTTCACCTCCGCCGCCGGAGAAACTCTGTGGTTCTTTTGGTGGCGTCGGCCTTCTTGCTTAGGCGTAATGCTTTTATACTTCAATCGATAGTTTATGTATAAGGTCGGGTCGAGGGGAGAAGTTTCTGCGCTTGGTTGGGCGCATCAGTTGGTTGAGCGGCGGTTGTTGTCGGGCGTGCGGGAGAGTCCTGGTTCTGGTACGTTGCGTGCTGTTGGTGGTGAGGGTGGTGGGTATGTTCGTTACGGCCAGAACTACTACTTGGTTGATGAGTCTGGTCGTGTGACGCCGGTGCGTACTGATGCGCGGGGGAATGTGTTGCCTGATGACCGGCAGGATGGGAAGATTCGGACTCGTGATCCGAAGGATTTTCAGAGTGGTGGGAAGCGGTCTGGTCAGGCGCCGTTGAACCCGGTGAATAGCATTTATGATCAGCCTGGTTCGCAGCAGGGTTCTGGGAGTGTGAAGTACAGTCAGCCCGGTAGTTTGACTGGTGGTGGGATCACCTCTGCGTCTGGTACGGCGCAGTCGTTTGTCCGTGGTCAGGTGCAGATGAGTGTGCAGAGTGGTGGTCCGTCGTATGTTTCTGAGTCGCGTCAGGTGAGTGGTATTGATTTGTTTAGTGCGCAGAATCGTTCGGCGATTCAGGAGAATGTTCGTCTTGGCGTGTATGGTAGTGCTGGTGATGTGTTCGCTGGTAAAACAAATCCTCAATTTACGCCAGCATACGGATACAATACGGCGTCTGGAGCTGTGCCGATTTTTTACAGTGTAACGCCGACCAGTGAAAAACCTCTTCCTACTGGATTTAGAAAAAGAATTGGTGACACAGATTATGCTTATAGAGATTCAGCACTCGCTCCTTACACCCGACGGACAGGATTATTTTTGCAGGAAGCTGGTGTTCAGGGACAGAACTTCTTCAACATTGTCTCGACGCAGGCACCTGACATTCGCGGTTTCTCCATGCGGCAAGGAGTGCAGTACGTCGGGAAAGGATTCGGGGTTCTCGGCGGCTTCGGTGAACAGCTCCGCGCAAAACCTGATGATACTATAGCGTACGGTGTTGCTGCGGAGTATGGTGGTGCTCGACTTGGCGGCCTGTTCGGTATGGGGGTAAACCGTTTGGCGAAAGTGCAGCAGGTCGGTTTTCAGACGTACACTGTGAGTGGTGTCACGACTGCGCGTTATGCGGAACGTACGTTGTTAGCTGCTGGCGCTGGTGGTGTCGTACTGCAGGAGGCAGGGAAGACGCCTCGTGAGATTGGCGCTGACCTTCCAGAGATCGTGCTTGGGGCTGCTGGTTTTGGTCGTGGCTATCGGCAATTCGCCACGAGTAACGTTCAGTTCGGGGAGATTAAGGACTTGCGCTTTAGTGGGAACATTGAAGGTCCGAGTTTGGGCGTTGTGAGTCGTGGGAAGATTCCTACAGTGGTGACGGAGTTCGGTAATCCTCGGACGGTTGATGTGCCGGTGACCTTGGTGGTGCGCGGCAGCACGGAGGGGAGTTTCACCCGGAGTTTTGGTTTGCGTGCGACCGCGACGACAGATCCCTTCTTGTTCCGTGGTCGTTCCGTGACGAGGAGTATGGAGTACTTAGGAGTTTATAATCCTGGTCGTCGCTTGCAGGTACTATACGATGTTGACCAGACGAGTGCAACGTTCACTCGTGCTGGTCGCGGGAGAGTGCTGGTCGAGGAGGGATATGTAAGTCGAAGCATTGTGCCAAGTCGTAGTGTGACGGTTGACTTGCAGCCGGAATCTTTCGGAGGATTCCAGTTTAGTCGTTCTGTGACTGGTGGTCGTGCTGGTGCTGCTTACGATCTGGGGTACTTGCAGCCGCAGCGCTCCGTGAATGTTCCCTTAGAGTCCTTCCGAGCGAACTACCGTCGGGGAGATGGTTTCTTGGTGCTCAACGATCAATCGAGTTTCAGCATGATTGATCAGGCGACTTTCCAGCGGAACCCGTTAGCGAGAACCCCGGTCCTGCGCAGTTACCTTGGTGATCCTCGGGTGCCGGAGATCCTGAGCAGGGAACTCGTACCAACGGGATTACGCCCTGACCCCTATCGTCGTTTCAATATTGAAGGAGCAACTGTAGGAAGGAATTTCTTGCCCTCGGAGATGCGCGTGACGCTGACGAATGATCCAACGATTCGTCAAGGACTCCGCCTATTGGAGCGCGAGGGGCTGCTGCGTGAACGTACCGTCCGCCTTGCTCGTCCTGGTCGTGCTGGGAGCGTTGGTGGTCGAGCGTATGAGATCTTAGAACTTCCTAATCGTCGGGTGCCGGAACTTGGTCGTACCATACCACGAGATCCCGGGTTCTTAAATCCCGAAGGGCTGCGGTTCAATGCGCGGATTACGGCGCAGGGACGTTTCGCTAATCCTTTTTCTGGGCAACGGCAGGAGCAACGCACGCTGCAGCGGAACAGGTTTAATTTCGGAAATCCTGCTGCTGTGTCGTTCCGAAATGCTCTGCTGGAGGACCAGCAACCAAGGACTGGCGCCACGACAGATCTCGGGCAAGCACAGCGTTACCGCATAAATTTCGATACTGTGCAACTGCCGCGTTTTGACACCGGTATACCAAGAACCCCTCTGCCTACGATTCCATTTAGTCCTATTGCCCCTCCCTCCCCGCCAGTATTTGTTCCTCCGAACATCAATATTCCCCTCTGGGCTCCTCCTGAGCGTCGTGTTGGGCGCAATAAGCGTGATCGTGGCTCTTTCAAGTACGTGCCGAGCTTGACGGCGGGCGTGTTCGGGATTACTGGTCCTCGTCCTCGTTCCTTGCTTAATCCTGCGGAGATCCGACCGCTCCCCTTAGTTCGTCGGAGAAAGAGGTAAACCACTATGGATAATTCAATTCAGCCAATGGATCCGATGATGTACCCCCAGGCGCCTGCGCCGTTGCAGCCGATTAATGCTGGGAACGGGATGAGTGATACGATTGCGAGCATTCGTTGGGAGTCGGACCCGCTCATCATCAACCTGCGGATTCGCCTTGGTGGTTACCGTCCTGTCGCTGATAAGGATGGTCAGACGATGCTGGAGCGGCAGGGGAATGTGAAGCCGATGGTGAATGATCTTGGGATTGATCGGTTCGTGGCGATTATCCACGGGATTGTGAACCCGGTGGTCGCGTTGAGTAACATTGATGATCAGGAGGCGAACACGCTGATCCGGCAGATCCTGTACCAGATTATCGGTGACATCACGTACAACAAGGACCGGTTCGGCATCCATGATGGTGACCGTCGGGCCGTGATGAGCGTGCTCAAGACGATTGTGTTCATGCAGCTCAAGCGTCCTGTTGGTGGTCATGAGGCGCATAACTTCCGAACGCAGACCGTTGAGCAGTCATTGAATCAGAATATGAACTTCCCGCAGCGCCAGTCGAGTGTGTTCAGCCCGAGCAGCTGGGTGCGCCGATGAGTGTGGAGGTCGCTATTATCGGCGGTTTAGGTATCCTGACGTTCACGTTTGCTGACGTGACGTTTAGCCTGTGGCAGCGCTCCCAGCATGAGGGTGGTGGTCTTGGTGGTGTTGATTGGGAGCGGTTGCTGGGGTTGATGAGCTTCTTGCTCACCGTGGTGTTCCTGAACATGACCATGTACGCGATCCTCTTGATTGCCCAGAACAACAGTATCACGTACCTCAATGATACGGTGCTGCGCGTGGGACTGGCAGCGGTCATGTGGAGCACGCTCGGGGGATTATCTTTGTACCTCTTCGTGCTCGGCATCGGTGGATTGTACTTCTTCTTGCAGAAGGTCAGAGAGTTCCGCACGGGGAGAAACCGGCGCAAGGGTGAGGCGAGTGGCTAAACCTCCACGGCAGCGTTACCAAACCGCTGGGTTCCGGCAGATCATGGTTCCCAAACCGTACTATAACCAGTTGCGGGATATGCAGGAGAAGCTCTACCAGCAGCAACAGCGCAGAGTGCCGTTATGGGAGTGTACGAAGCACCTCACGCTGGAGCAGGAGCGGTGGCGCGATGACCTGTGGTTCACGCCAAAGAATAACCGGAAGGGCAACCTGTTTGACATGTTCAGCATTCTGTTCCTGATCGCGGTGGGACTCTTGATCGTTGTCATGGGTGTCCTCTTCATCAACGGCCTCAATGATAGCATTCAGGCGAGCAACATCCCAAGTCACGGGAAGCAGTTCATGGGAACCTTCCAGTCACAGAACTCTTGGGTCTTGGACTTCCTCTTCCTCATGCTCCTCATCAGTTTCCCAATGGTGAGCGCGATTCTGGCGTACTTCAATAACATTCCGCCGTTCCTCTTCTGGGGCGGGATCGGCTTGGTTATGCTCGTGGTCGTGTTCGCGAACGTGATCGGTGATGCGTACGTGAATCTCGCCGGCGTCAATGCGAGCATTAGCACGGAGTTGCCTATGACGGATTTCGTCATGCGGCATTTCGTGGCGTACGCGATGCTCTCCTGTATTATCATCATGTTTGGGGTGTTCGTGAAGCCGAAGAACGTGGGGTACGCTCCTTGAAACGGCAGCGTGTGCTCGGGATTGTGTTCTTGGGGATGGTGTTCGCGTTCGTTGGAGGGGCAGCGACGCTCTTACGAGCTGATAGTTGGGTGAACGAATCGAACTGGGTACGCCCGAATGCGTCTTGGAGCAGCAACGTGAACATTACCGGATACACGTGGCTGTTAGAACTCAATGTGTCCGGTATGATTTTCGAGCAGGGGAGTAGGGTCTGCACTCCAGCGAACGGGTTGTGCCCCGGGGGGAGCGGGAGCGATAATACTTCCTGGAACCAGTCGCATGCGAACACCTTGTACTACCTGCGAACGGACGGGAACTTGGATAACTCGTCCTGGAGCCAGTCGTTCGCGAACACGAAGTACGTCCAGCTGAACGGGACCCTGACGAACGGGAAGGTCTGCCTGTGGAGCGGGAACGACCTGGACTGCAACACCGACCCAGTCACGAACAACAACCAGCTCAGCAACGGCGCTGGCTACCTTACCGACGACACGAGCGTCCCGAAGAACCACCTGACCAGCACCGGCACCCTGGGGTTCACCTGGAGCAGCAGCGAGATCACGGAAGCGGACGGGAGCACGACCAATGAACTCCAGAACCTCTTCCAGACCATCAGCACGACGAGCGGATCGGCACCCGTCGCGGACAGCACGACGGACACCTTGACGTTGACGGCCGGGAGCGGGATCACGATCACCGGGGACAGCACGACGGACACGATCACGATCGCCGCGACCGGGAGCAGCGACGGCATCACGTTCTCGCACTACAACACCACGCACGTCCTGCAGAGCACGACGAGCAACACGGTCTACACAACCATGAACACGACGATCCCCAACCTCCTCGCGAACAGCCGGTACCAGATCGACTGCGACATCATCCACGACGCGGCAGCGGTCACCACTGGGCTCGTGATTAACGTCACGTTCAGTGGTGCGACGAGTGGACGCGCGACCTGGTCGAGTCCATCCTCGGCGACCGCGATCGAGAGCTTCACGGGGACCGGGGTGACGAGCGCGGGCAACAACTTCCTGGACACGGGGAGCAACACGGTCGCTGCCGTCGGGAACCTGGACGGCTGGGTCATCACGGGCGGGAGCGCTGTGACCTGGAAGGTGGACTTCCGCAGTGAGGTGAGCGGGAGCGCGGTGAACGTGCGCGAGGGGAGCTTCTGCCGGGCGGTGAAGGTCGCATGAACCGCCATCTCTCCTCGATCATTCTCCTGGTGCTCTTGGCTGCGCCGGTTCTGGCCGCGCCAGCCCTCAATGGCACCCAGCACTACTACCCCCTGGATAGCGGGGCTTCCCGGCCTGTGGACGTGCGTTCCGGGAGTAACATGACGATCGCTGCCTCGGCGAACTACACGACGAACCCGAAGGTCCTGGGGAACGCGAGCTTCCTGTGGAACAAGGCCAGCTTCGGCCAGCTCGACAGCTTCTCGCTCCCCGCGCAGGGATCCATCTCGTTCTGGCTCTGGCTGAACTCATCCGAGGACCAGCAGGTTTTCGACACGAGCAACACCGCGAACGGGATCAACAGCCAGTTCTCGCTCGGGGGCACTGGCGGCTTGTTCTTCCGCACGGACGCGGACGCGAGCTTCATCGCCACCGGCTCGTTACCCTTGCAGACGAAGACGCACGTCGTCCTGTGGTGGAACGGCAGCCAGGACCGGATCTACATCAACGGCGTCCTGAACGTCTCTGGCACTGGCGGGGCCGTGAACACGGGAGCACGGACGTTCTACGTTGCCCGGGACAACGCGAACACCGCGAGCTTGTACCTGAACGGGACGATGGACGAGCTGGGGTTCTTCAACTACAGCCTGAGCAGCCAGGACATCACGGACCTGTATAATGGCGGGAGTGGCTTGGCGTACCCGTTCAGCGTCACGGGCGGGAACCAAACCCTGAGCTTCCTCCTGAACAACACCGTCTCCGGGGCGAGCATCACCGCCGGAGCGTACTGCCTCAACGCGACAGGATCGAACACGAGTCATAATTTCTGCACGAGGAACAGTACGCTCTACCCAGTGAACTTCAGCACGACAGGAACGTACAACATCACCCTCTATGATCTCAGCACGGTCGGGGAGACCACCGCGCAGATCGGGACGTTTCTGCCCGGGAACCTGACGATCGGAGCATTGGTGCGTAGTAGTCTTGGTGGTCCGGCGCTCTTCCTGTCGGGGAACGGGAGCTTCGTGGACCTCGGGACGAGCCAGCAGTTGAACCTGACGAGCCCCTTGAGCATCTACGCGGAACTCAACTGGACGAGGAACAGCACGCTCCCCCAGGCCGTGCTCATCTACGGGCAGGACCTGGACCCCCAGAACACCCCGTACGACCTGCGCATCAACGGGAACGGGACTGTCTCATACTCTTATGAGTACGATATCGGCACGAACGTGATCTGCACGACCACGCAGGTGCTCGCCCAGAACGCGAACAGCAGCATCCTCGTCACGATTGACGGGGAGAACACGACGAGCATCTACCTGAACGGGGCGCTCGCCCAGACCTGCACGAGCAACCGGGCGCCGCAGAGCAGCACGGACAACATGAACCCGGCCATCGGCAGAGACACCGGGGCAGGGCACGATGCGCTCAACGCGAGCGTGTACCGGGTGTACCTGTGGAACACGACCCTCACCCCGTCGGAGGCCAGTGCCCAGAACACGTCGCAGTTCCCGATTACGCCGCGGGGATTGGTTGGCGCGTGGCAGGCGGACTCGTACAACGCGACGCACCTGGCGGATACGAAGTGGCGGGTGGGCCGGTTGAATCACTCCAGGACGGCGCCTGCCTACTTCAATACGTCGCTGCTGAGTTATAATTTCAGTGCGACGGGGATGGCGACGCTCTCCACCTTCCAGGCCCTCATTACGCTCACGGCCCAGCGGTTGTTCCTGAACACGAGCATCCAGAGCTTCAATGCGACGAATGATAAGGCGTTCAACACGACGAGCACGGGGTCGCTCACCCTCCCCGCCAATAACGGGACGCAGTTCGTCAACACGATGGTCTTGGGGAACTACAGCAGGAACCAGAGTTGCACGGTCACGAACCCACTCAGCACCCAGAGCTGCGTTGCGACCGGGTTCTACGACACTGAGCTGGTCATCGGGGCCAGGAACGGGAGCGGGGCCGTGATCACGCAGTTCAACGTGACCGTGACCAACCAGACCCTCTTTAACTTGAGCAACTTCAGCACGACGAACGGGACAATCACGATCCCTGCCCTCCAGAACTTCTACTACTCCTTCCTGTTCAATGCAACGAACTACAGCCTGGCGAACGCGAGCATCCGGGGGAACGCGAGCACGACGTTCTACAACTTCAGCATCCTGAGCTACAACACGTTTGAACTGCACTTCCTCAACGAGAGCACGGACACCAGGCTCCAGAACACCACCGTGTACTTCGAGCTGATCACGGACAATTTCGCGCAGAACTACACGGCGATCAACGCGAGCACCACCGTCACCCTCTTGGTTCCGGGGAACTACACGATCAGGTACTACCAGAACCCAGACGTGCCCAGGGACTACTACGTGACCCTCACGGAGCAGTCCTACCAGAACCTGAGCCTGTACGTGGTGGACGAGGACATCAGCCAGATCTACCTCCCCGTCGTGTACAACGAGAACACGCAGCCCTTGGCGAACGTCACGGTCACCTTGCTCCGGTACTACGTGGGGAGCAACAACTACAAGCCCGTCGAGATGACGACAACAGACACGAACGGCCAAGGGGTGCTCCGGGTCGTCCCGAACATCATCAACTACAAGCTCCTCATCTGCGGGAGCGGGGTCTGCACGACCACCAGCCCCACGAAGTTCACGAGCAGCACGAACGGGTACACGCTCAGCCTCACCCAGAACGTCCTCACGAGCATCACGGCCATGCCCAGCGTCAGCCAATCACTGACCTTCAACAACGCGACGAACACGTACGTGTTCACGTGGAGCGACACAAACAACCTCGTGACGAGCGGGTGCCTCCGGGTGGATGAGTACAACCAGAGCGGGATCACCACGGTGAAGAACAGCTGCTCCGCCGGGAGCACGGGGAGCATCATCTACACCGTCCTGCATACGGGCAATAGCACCAAGTACGTCGCCAGTGCGACCCTGAACACGAACACGGAGTTCAGTACGTACACGTTCGGCCCCCTCACCGTCCAGTTCGGGGACGACGTAGCCAGAGAGGTCTTCGGGCTCGTCGGGTTCATCATCCTCAGCATCCTCCTCGTCACTGCGGGATTCATCGCCAACGAGCACGGGAGTGACACCCTCATCCTCACCACCCTCGTCGGCATGGTCCTCGTCGGCCTCGTCGGGATCATCGCGTACGCCTGGGAGGCGTACGTGGGCATCGTCATCCTCGGGGTCATCCTCGTGTACAAGCTCAGCAGGTAACACTATGGAGTACGAAAACGTGTTCAAGAGTGTCGGCGTCGTCCTCATCGGCGTCATCGCGTACTTCAGCCTCCTCGGATTCTGGAACCTGGAGTACGGCCAGAACGTGGGGAACAGCAGCCGGGCAACGTACGACCACGTCCAGTCCTTAGCGAACAGCAGCCTCTTCGACCTCGGGACCGGGAGTGCCGGGAACACGCAGACGGAAAGCGGCGCCGGCCAAGACGACCCGAACCGGGACCTCCTCACCAGGGCCTTGAGCGTCGTCACCGCCATCCCAGAACTCTTCGGGCTCGTCCCCGCCCTCCTCCAAGATGGCGCGAGCATCCTCGGCATCCCCCCCAGCTACGTGAACATCGGCATTTACACATTCCTGTTCAGCGCGGCCATCCTGTTCGCGTACCTCCTCCTGATCGGCGTGCGGAGGCTCCTCTAATGGTCACCCTCAACGCGACCACGAGCCCCGTCGACGCCCTCCAGACCGTCAACGACCTGACCATCGTCAACGGCATCCCCCTGTTGAGCATGAGCATCCTCTTCTTCATCTGGTTCATCATCTACTACCGTAGCAAAGGCAACGACCCACGCGGAGCACTGGCAGCCGCCACGTTCTTCACGAGCATCATCGGGATCCTCCTGAGCTTCCTCGGCCTCGTCCCCGACCAGATCACCGGCCTCCTCATTGCTGGGGCGATCCTGAGCATCATCCCCTTGATCAACCGCTAACGCTTCTTGCGCTGCTCTTCGCGGCGGCGCACCTCGTACCCAAGCCACCCGGCAAACAGGTACGTCAACAGGTAGAAAAAGATCTTGAACTCGCTCACCGGGTCAACTCCCACAGATCAAGACTTAGGAATCCTACGAGGAGGATCAAGCAGGAGAAGAAGAGCGTGTTCATGGTCGTGGCAGTCATCACGTCCTCATTGTTTGCTTTCTAATAGGCAGTTTTGGTATTTCAGAGCGTGGTTGTTCTGTTGACTGATCAGACCAGAAGCCTCGCTCATGCACTTATGATACCCGCAAGTATTATCGCCGTGCGTCGCCTCACAGGTAGTCTCAGCGCGATACTCCATAATGAACATGGAAGCGAACACGCCAAGGAGAAGCAGGAAAGCTCCCATGATCAACCAGTGCATAATCTCAGTCATTTCCATCTTTAGTGCCTCATACTTTGGTTCTATAAGCTATTCTGAGCAGCCGTTCTCTGTAGGCGACAAGCTCCTTTGTATTCTTGCATTTCTCTATACTGCCATGCTCTTTGAACATCTGACCAATGACTTCGATAATGAATTGTTCTTCGTCCATTCTGTCCTCGTTATTTGAATAGCAACCCTCTCAATGCGAAGCCTATCAGGAACGTGCCAAAAGCCAAGACCGCACCCCAAAATCGCAGCCAAGCGATCTCACGTCGATGCTCTTCCATTAGTACCAACACATTCTTCGAAATCATTGCATCCTCGTTATTTGATCTTGATTAGTAGTCCGGCAGTGAAGTATCCGAGTGATGGAATGGGACTCCACCAGGACGTGACTCCGGCAACGCTTAGTGCTCCGAAGAGCATAAAGCAGAGCGCGCCACTCATCATAAGTGCCGTTGACCATTCCATCTTTTCATCCTCATAGTTTGCCTAATTTGTAATCAATGTACATCATTCCTACGGCCACCAGCCCGAAAGCTTCAACCACCAGTACATTCATCCAAGGATCCATCTTTGTCGCCTCATAATTTGGTCATTACGACCGTCAGCGTGAACGCTTCGTTACCGTCCGGCCCATGTTCGCCGTAACTGGCAACACGGTAAGAGGCACTCCCTTCTTTCATTGCGACCTTCTTCAACTTTTCCACCGTCTCCGTCTTAATGCACATCATGTTATCGCCTCATAGTTTGCCTAACTTGTAGTCAACATACATCAATCCTATAGCGAGGAGCATGAAGGACTCCATCACCAGCACATTCATCCACGCAGTCATTGTTCATCCTCATTGTTTGCTCTTTCGCCAGTACCACCCAATAATAACACCTAAAGCGGTGAAGGCAGTGTAGTTCAACAGTAACAGTCCATTCGTCATGTTTATCCTCCTCATTGTTTGCTCTTTATGAATCCTTGAATCCCTTCTGCTCCTGCCTTGCAAGTGTAAGGTATCGGGTCGCCAACGTCATACTGAGCGCCGGACGGGATATTACCCTGAGCGGTTTGGTAGAGGTAAGTACACCGGTTTCCGAACAGGCCACCGCAGGACATATCAACAACGTCCAGTACTGGGGTTGTCTCGAACTCTCCGCACAGTGATTCATCCATAGCATTGAGTATTAATCCCATCGAGAGCGCAACGCCCACAACCACTCCCAGGAATGCTCCAATGTTCTTCATTAGTTCGTCCTCATAATTTGCTCTTAACCACGTATGGTTTGAATTTCTTGTACATGACGGAAGCCATGAATGTCCCGCCGACCAAGTAGCCACCCAGGAAACTCAGGAAAGCAATGTCAATTGTTGTCATTGTGCGTCCTCATAATTTGGTTAACATCCTATCAGTGCCACTGCTGCCAGTGGTCTTTCGCAACTGATGTTCATGAGTGGGGCGATGAACCGTGGAGCACTATCGTAAGGCATGACGAACAGTAACGCGAGGACAACAAAAATCGCCATAAGTAAGACATTTAGGATGCCCCGGGCATAGTCTTTGCCAGTGAACTCAGTCGTTTTCGTGTCCCTGAGTTTCCTTTCTCTACAGTAAAGACATACCTCCACCTCTTTGTTCACATTACTGGTTTTCCATAGGTGTTTGCAAGGCATAGGTTCCTCATAGTTTGTTCTTCTTTGGTTTTGGCAGTACCTCTGCTTGGAGGTTCTTGCCATGCTCTACCATTCCCGCGACGGCAAGCATACCTGCCATCATCCCGAACATCGTCGCGCTGTAGGTGCTATCAGCCCAAAACATGGCGACGAGTACCCAGGCAACGCTGTATGCATACAGTAGGTAGTATCCTTTCACTTTGTCCTCATTATTTGGTCTTCTTGCGGATCACCATTTTCCCATCCTCAAAGGACAGGTCAACCGTGTCGCCCTTCTTCAACCCCCAAGCCTCAGCGATGGGTCGGGGGATGGTGATGGTGAACTGCGTCCCGCCCTTGCGGTCAACGGCTTGTACTTTGATCTCATGGCCCATCCGACCAGTTGAGGGAATAGTCTTAATCAATGCATCGGTCACTCTTCCACGCTCCGGTGCAAGTCATCAAAGGAGTCATACCCACAATGGGCGCAGATACCGGACTCCTCGAACTTCTCCGCGCCTTTCTTCCAAGCGTGGTTCTTGTGACCACTGGTGCACGCCGGTAGTCGCCTCCGTTGCTTGCTGGTGAGTTCCATCCTGATTTCCTCCTTACTACTCCATAGAATAGTTGTACCAGTATAAATACTTTACTATTCCATAGAATAGTATATAAATCATGGTAAACGACCGATTTCTCACGAAGCCACCCCATCGACGACAGGGACTGCCGGGTTTGCAGGGGGGGATTTTCTCGGCCTTCCCAACCGCTTTCCCTGCGCCCTCGCCCGGGCCAATCCTAACATGGTGCGCTCCCTGATCCGCTCACGCTCAAAGTTCGCCATCGCCGCAAAGACGTGCGCCGCCAAGCGACCAGCAGCAGTACTCAGGTCAATGCCTTCCTTGTGACTATACATGACCCAACCCATGCGCCCGAACTCCTCAAGCTCAAGGACCAGTTCTGCCATCGTGCGCCCCCAACGATCCAATGTCCAGAACGCCACACCCTGAATCTCTCCCCTGCGAATCATGCGTAGGACGGCCTCTTTCTGCGGCCTCGTGTCCTTGCTGCTGATCTCGTCCACGAACTCCCCAACGACTTCATGCCTCATTGCTTGCGCCCACTGCCGCAACTCTAAGAGTTGGTTCATCGGGTTTTGGTCAAGCTGCTTGCTGACCCTGGCGTAAAGTGCGATTCTCAAAGTATCATCTCCGTTGTTTGGTCAAATAAACTTCCCCCTGGATTTTGCCAGTGGGTTTAAATCTTCTTGACGGGAAAAGGGCAAACTGGATACCCTGTCCATTATTCTAACCACTTACCTAACCGCTTTCCTCGTTGGAACTGAAAACTGAACTGATGACCACGCCTTCTAAGCTCCTGCTTTATCGATTCCGCAAGGGTCAAAAGCTCATCTGACGACTTCTTCCCGAACTTTGGCTTAGTTGTCATGCACTCGCCTCACATGCGCCCGGAGCGCAGAATCCTCAAATGTTGTTCGCCACCTGGTCGGCATGAGCAAGAAACCCCACAGAAGCAGCCCGTGACACTTCCAGCAAGGCACCCACTCCCCACGACGCTGCTTCACTCTCTCAACCTCGCAAACCACTGATCCTTGCAAACCTTAGAACAGAAATCCACCGGCGGAGGAGAAATTAACATCTTACCACAACCATTCTCACAATACCGCTTCATAGTAGTCCTCCGTGCTCTCGGCAGTAGAACCCGAGCGCCCGATTCCTCCGGCAGCGCAGGCAGCGGAACGTCACCATCGCCCACAACCAACCAATCTGACGCTTCATTGTAACCCCCTCACTTCTCCTTGTACTATGAGTATGACCACTAAGAGATTCAAGACCTTTAATCCCGGTTCCATATCGAGCGTCTTGAGCCAACTCGCCAGGATCATAAGAAGGCACACTGAGAATAGCCGAATCCAGTTCCTCCTGAAGAACGCAGGCCAATCAACTTTCTCATCACCAATCTGACGCTTCATTCTCTCATCTCCGGTCTCTTCTGCCTGCACTTTGGACACTGGCGCACAGCGTTTGACCAGCTATTGCAACGACAAGTCCAGTCCGCCTTCACGAATCGATGTCCTATCTTGTGATCTTTCTTTGGTGCACTACATGAAAGGCATTTCATAGGGAATCCTCTCTCCTTCCGCACACGGTGCAGAAGCGTTTAAACGGTCCAGGCTGCCCTACTTGCTGCCCAACCGTCCCTGACACAATGACTTGAACCGCCGGAGTGAACTCAGCAGCACAGCACAATGACTTCATAGATGCACCTCTCGCCCTGGATAGTTCTTCATCAACCACTGATCCACTGCCTCGTGCTGCCACTTCAACGCGGTATGCTTCTGCCGGGAGATCACCCCACGTCGTAAGAGGTCATTGAGAGTGAAACATTGCAAGAGTCGAAGTTGTGAGACGTACTGCCAACGAGAGTCAGGCGACGGGTAGCCACTCATCAACTCCTGAGCGTACCGCCAGCTCCGTTCCCACTCCGCAACCGGAACACCACACAAGAGCTTCTCAGTCATCGTGTTTCCTCTTGTGATGCTCCGCAAGCATTGTCCGCCCACTCAGGGCAACCGCCAAAACTGCCATACTATCCCAAAACAGGAATACATAGCACTTCCAACAACGAAACATCATCTTAGTAGTCATCGTTTGTACCTCAGACAATTCTTGCAATTTACATCCAGCCATTCCCGTGTGACGTTCCATCCGACCTGATTCACCCGACACAAAGGGAAGGTAAAAGCATCTTTGCAACCCATGTGCACCGTATAGTTTCTCGTAGCAACACCACCCCTATTCTGTGACTTGCTACTCATGGGATCACGCACCCGACCTGGTTCGCCACCTCGCAAATCATAACACTATCTGGCGACCCGGCCTGATGCCCCGCAACATACGCCAGCACCGCAATAACAATAATCAGCAATGCTTGAACCCAATTCCACGCAATACTTTCAGCCATAGGAATACCTCTTCTTACTCATGCGTACACGCTCCGAATCCCTTCTTGTGCACTTCAGGCACAGCAGAGCAACCGCAAATCTCAATAAATTCAGTCTCAAAGTACTCCTTCATTCTGTGTTCCTCCAGAGCAGCACGCTCCCGAACAACAACCCCAGCCACAGGAACGGCAACGCGAGCGCTTCCCCAACGTCCAAGGCCACGTGGTACGGGAGGCCACGCTCCCAATCATAACTCGGATCACTGCACCAGGACCGTGACCGGAACGGGACCAACCGGTACCCGGTCTCCTCGCAACCGGTGTAGTAGTAGATGCGCTCGTGCGCCTTCTCGTGCGCCCACGCCTCCCCCAAGAGCACGATCAAGGCGAGGAGGAGGTTCGCCAGCAAGACATAATAGTTCACGAGGACACCTGGCGGTCGCGGCGCTTGTACTCGTGCATGTACTCCCGCATGTACTCCCGCTGGTAGAAGGCCGACCGGGCCTCCGCACACTGGCGATGGAAGCGCTGCAGCGGGAGCTTCTGGCGTCCCGTCACGACGTAGAGGGGCTCCCGGCACAGCATGCAGTACAGCTGGATCATGCGTACCTCCGAGCGCAGCAACGGCACACGATTTCCTCAGTGCAGGGCATCCGGCACTTGGCACACCACGCCTGGTCTTCTACCATCGCTGATACCTCACGTAGAACTCCCGGAAGGGACGGCCCGCCTCCGGCCCGAACGTGTCCTGGAGCTCCTGGAGCTTCCCGAGGAACAACGCCTCATAGTACGGCCGCTGGGTTCGGCTGGCCTCGTACACCTGTAGGTGTCGCTGGATTGTGGTGAGTTCCATCTCCAGTCCCCGCCGCTGCTTCTCCAATGTGTTGGTCATCTCGCTCATAGGTCACCAACCGTGAAGTTAATAGGGAGTTGCGGGAGGGGGAAACTCCCCTGACGGTTGTAGATGACTGTGTTGCAGTCAATCTCTCGTCCGTAGTAGAAGCACCGCCTGGTGATCGCGCTGGGTTCAGTCTTCACCCATGCGTACGCCACGAACAAGAGGAGCACGGCAACGCTGAGCGCCACCACCAAGATACGAAGGGACCGTTCACTCGTCATACGACACCCCGGCCAAACGCTCCAAGGCTTCTGCCTGGCGGCGCTCGTACTGGCGCACCTTATAGTTATGGTACGCCTGACTCACAATAATCGTCAGGCCAACGGCACCACCGGCAGCAGCAAGCCACTGCCCCAAGGTTGCCTCCAGACTCATAAGGTCATCTCCAGCGGCTCATCTTCTTCCCGCTTGGTAAGTCTATATGTCTTCGGTATCAAGGTATCATGTAAGGCGTTTTCCTTAGCAACCCGTCGCTTTTCACGTGTTAAACGATACTTTGTGACGCGCCGCTCCAAGGCCTCCGGGGTAATCTGCAAGTGCTGCGCGATTTTTGTGAATAACCCGCGATGCTCTCCCCGCTTGAAGATCTCCGCCACATCACGAAGGTACAGGAGCACTTCATCCTGCCCATCACGATACGCCGCTAGGTCATACTTCTTTCCTTGTTCCTCATCCATTTTCAACGTCGCAGCAGTCTTCCGGCGCTCGTACTCCTCACTATCGAACGGTAACCAGTTCGTGAACCGACCACGGAATGATGGCTCAGCAGCACGGAGATTCCAGTCCCGTCTTCCTTTGATGTAGAGATCCTGCTTCTGTTGACGATTGTAGAAGCTGAAGTATCCCCGCTCCAAACCATCCGTGTACACATGAATGTACGCTCGGCTGCGGTGGATCACGAAGTACTTATTCAAGTCGAAGAACGTAGCGCTGATGATCCCAATATAGAAGCGCTTAAACCGCTTCCTCGTCAGGATATTAATGAGTCGTCGCTGGTTCACTTGGAGTCTGGCGCTGTTGCTCGTGTCGATCCATGACTCATCATACTGGATCGCACTGCCCGGCGGGAGCGTGTCGGTGAGCTTGTCAAAAGTGTCCAAGTCAAAGCAGACGCGATCAATGTTAAAGGTCGGGTCGAGGTACGCGAGGTCTTGCGCGCACTTCGTCGTCTTCCCATCTCCCTCGTAACCACCGTACAGGAGAATCCCGTCCCACTTGAGCGCCACAGCCTTCTTGAGCTGGTCGAGGTTGCTCACGGTGTACCCGTCATAGTACCGTTGGACGCCATTGATAGCGACTTTGACCATTGTATTACTCCAAGATGCTCTTCCCCGGATCCTTCCCGGCCTTGAGCGCCATGCCCTTCTTCGCTAAAAGTTCCCGGATCACATCTTCCCAATGCTCCAGCTTCTTGCGAATCTCCTGCTCATTCACCTGCACATGAAACCGTCGGGCAACAGCTGGGTTCGGCACCTGGCTCACCACAGCCTTCTCCAACGTGGCGCGCTGCTCCTTGTTGCAGTACGGCTTCACTTCTCTCGTAAGCGCTGCGAGTGCCTGTCGCCACTGTCGTAAGCCATCAAGGTTCTCATTGAAGCTCCCCTGCTCTGCGTACTCGATGAGCCGGTTGATCCGCATGAGGATGTCGATGCTACTGTTATACTTGCTATCGCCTTCATTCTGGAGCTTGTCAAGGTCGCTCATCCGCCCACCACGCCGGTCAAGGCATTTAGGTAGTTCGGGTTCGCGCCAGCGGTGATGTTGATGACCTCCCTGGTGTAGCTCGCGCAGAGTTGCGCGGTCGCTGCCAGGTTCGCGCTGTGCTCGTGGCCCTGCCACCACATCCCGGCGAAGAACACGAACCCGAGCACGATGATCCCGATGACGATGCCCCACAAGAGTGTTACCTCCTGCTTCGTGTTCCTCGTCAGGTCGTTCACGTCCTTGATCTCGCTGATCATGAACTGCTTGCTATCCTGATCGAGGATCTTGAAGAGGAACTCCCCGTCCTTCTTGCTCGGGACCATCGGGTAGAACTCGCCCTCCGTCGTCTCGTACAGGAACAACCCCCGGATCAGGTTGGGACGGAAGTTCAGGCTGTCCCACTCATTCTTATCGAACTTGAGGGCCTTGCGCTGGTAGGAGGGCTTGAGCAGCTTACTCCACCACTCTCCCCGTACGCTCTGCATCTTCTCCCGCAGCTTCTGGAACTCGATCACCCAGGCACCATTCTTGTTCACTACCCGACAGCGATCCTCAATCCAGATCACGTCAGCAACGTCCTTCCCGGTCTGCCGGGCGATCCAGACCTTGTTCTTGTAGCTCTTCCGGTTGATCATGATGATGATCACGCCTCCAGCGAGGAGGAGGCTGATCCCGGCGGCCAAGAGGAGCTGGAGGAAGCTGACCATTACTCCTTCACCTCAATCATCAAGGTGCCGTCGCCCTTGGTGGCGTGCAAGAGTACGTGCAGCTCGGCAGCACTCAGCTTCGCCAAGACGAGCACGGTGCTATGCCGCAGCTCGCCCTCAACGCTCTCATTCGTAATGGTTTCACTCAAATACGCGGTTAACTGCATCGGGGATTCCTCCAAGTAGCTTTAAAAAAAGGAGCGTGGTGGGCCCAGGTGGTTCGGTGAGGAGAAGTTTCTGCGTCTCGCCCACCACGCTCTTGCTCGACCAACCCATGCTCGGTCCGAGACAGGGAAATCCCCCCAGCAGAAAGGAGTGTGGCACGACCGACCATTCTGGTTGCGGCGTTGCAACGGGGGTGATGAGATGCTCCGTCGTTGTTAGCCGGGGGGATCATGAGAGGACTCCACAGGGGCACCGGTGCTTCGTGCGCCAGTAGTTCGGGATGCGCGTCATGTGCCGGTGCGGTGGACTGATGATGAGGTGCCAACGGCACTCCGTACCGACATGCACGAGCCGGTGGTGACCGCAGCTGG
>Ga0196963_10000888_pt1 | contig 22729 bp, 24 predicted proteins | sample S1_5metaG_FD_148600 | JGI IMG/M metagenome (GOLD analysis project Ga0196963, IMG submission 148600) | Soil microbial communities from Anza Borrego desert, Southern California, United States - S1_5 | ecosystem: Environmental > Terrestrial > Soil > Desert | place: USA: California | collected...
CTTCACTGAAGGCATGGAACAGGTCCGGCTGCTGCTCGAGAACGAGAAAGCGAGCCACAGCGGACGGTTTCACAGCTTTCAGGAGGTCACGTCGCTGCCCCGCCCGACGCAGCGCCCCCGCCCGCCGTTCTGGGTCGCCGCGCTGAGCACGCCGCAATCCTTCCAGGAAGCCGGCAAGGCCGGGCATTCGGTGATGGCGATCCCGCTCGCCGGCGGCAAGATGAAGGAGCTGGTCAATCTGTATCGCGAGGCGTGGCGCGCGGCCGGCCATCCTGGCAACGGCCGCGTCATGCTCGCCTTCCACATGTTCTGCGCGCCGACGCGCGCGGAAGCCATCGAGGTGGCGCGCGAGCCGCTCAACCGTTATCTGCATTCGCTGGTGACGGCGGCGTCGGCCTGGACCGAGGGCATGAGCTCCAAGGACTACCCCGGTTACGACAAGATCATCGCCGGGCTCGCGGCCGAGACGTTCGAATCCCAGGTGCAAAAGGGCGCGGCGTGGGTCGGTGCGCCTGAGGAAATCAGCGACCAGATCGCTGCCTACCAGGAGATGATCGGCGGGTTCGAGATCGCCTCGCTGCAGGTGAATTTCAACACCATACCGCTCGACGCGGCGCTGCGCTCGATGCGGCTGTTCGCCGAGAAGGTGATCCCGCGCTTCGCCACTGCGGCGCGGGCCGCCTGAAAGGCGGAGTAGCGATGATCAGCGACGTCGTCCCCGCCGATGTCTTCAAGCTGGCGATGCGGCGGCTGGCCGCCGGCGTCACCATCATCACGACCTGCCATGACGGCGAGCGTTGCGGCCTGACCGCCACCGCCGTGTGCTCCCTCTCCGCCGATCCGCCGCAGCTCTTGGTGTGCGTCAATCGCAGCTCCCGGGCGCATGACGTGATCAAGCGCGGCGCCAATCTTTGCGTCAACCTGCTGGCTCGCCGGCACAAGGCGCTGGCCGGACACTTCGCCGGCCGGAAGACGGGCGATGAGCGTTTCCGCGGCGGCAAGTGGACGACACTCAAGACCAACGCGCCGGTGCTCGACGACGCGCTCGCAAGCTTCGACTGTGTGGTGCGCGAGACGGTTGAATCGTCGACCCACACCATCTTCATCGGCAATGTGGTCGACGTGCGCCTGCGCGCCGAAGGCCATCCGCTGCTCTACGCCGGCGGATCCTATGCCGGGCTGCAGGTCATTGCCGACCGGCGCAAGCGCGCCGCCGTGACCGCAGTGGTGCGCCGGCCGGCCAAACGCCGGCGCTCGAAGCGCGCCTAGGACGCGAGCCGCGCCGCGAGGCGCCTGTTCCACGGGTTGTTCGGGCGGTGCCGGCCGCGATCGGCCAGCAGATCCGCTGCCAGCGTCTTTCGTCCGTCGGCGAGCGCGGCCAGGATCAGCATCTTCTCGAACAGGTCTCGCTGAGCGTGGCTGCCACCGATCGTCCGGAGGATGCTGCGCCGGGGCAGCAGGGCATCGACCACCTTGCCGAACGCACCGCGCCGATAATCGACGACAGCGCCGCACAGGACGGCCCCGATCTCGCTCATCACCCGCGCCTGTGTTCCTGCCGTTCCCGCGTTCTGCCGGGCTGAGGCGACGAAGGCATCCGCGCCGGCGGGATCGGCGGCGCCCAGGGCCAGCGCGAAATGCGCGTCGGCGAAAACCAGAAGATGCTCACCGGTGCGCGCAGCGCTCTGCTTAGCCAGCTCGACCCAGCGATGGCCGACATCCACACCTTCTTCTTCGAGTCGCCAGAGCAGCGAGACGGCATTGCAGATATCGAGATAGTCGGGCGTCGAATCCGGGCGCACCTCACGGTCGTAGAGCTCCAGCACAGGGTGTCCCTCCCCCTGCTCCAGATGGAACAGGCAGCGGTGCCAAGTGGTGTGGAAGCGGAAATTGTTGCAGCCGGCGAGGCTCGGAATATGGCGGTCGAGCCAGGTGACGCCCTCCGACGTGCGATCCTGCATCTCCAGGACGTGCGCCACCGCATGGACCGCCCAGGCGTCCTGCGGGTTGAGCTCGACGGCTCTCCGCCCGGCGCGCTCCGCCGCGGCGTAGTCGCCGGCCTCCTCCAGGCCGAAGGCGTGGCAGCCGAGCACGAAGCCGTAGCCGGGGACGCTGACGTCCCAATCCCGCAGCACGCGGGCGACCGAATCCCGCAGCTTCAGCGCGTCGCCATTATAAAAATGCCAGAAGTGCGCGAGCCGGATAGCCAGGACGTCGCGCGGATGCTCGGCCAGGATGGCCTCCCATTCGGCAAGCGCCGTGTCGGCATCGCCCGCGCACCAGGCCTTGAGCGCCGCGATGTGCCGGCGTTCGCGGTCCGTGACGCCGCGGGCCGCGGCCGCCGTTTCCGCCGCGACTAGCGAGTCTTTCGCCTTGGCCACGAGGCCCTTCTGCGCAAACAGCAGCATGAAATAGCCGCGTGTCGTCAGGGTCAGCGGGCAGTCCGGATCAAGAGCAAGCGCCTCCTTGAGCCGATCGCCCGTGTCGGCACGCAGGCCCTGATAGGCGGCCAGCGTCGCGTCGTACGCCGCCGCGGCTTCGGCGCTGGCGATGGTCAGGGGAAGGCCGCGGCAATCCTTGTGCTGCATGGGCCGCAGCCTGCCTCAAGCGTTGCGCCGTTCGCAAGCCGCCCGTTTTCCCTTACCATTGCGGCGCACTGACGCCGGAGACCGCATGCTCGCTGCCTTCAACCTGCAGAAATGGATCGACGACCACCGCGACGTGCTCAAGCCGCCGGTGGGCAACGCCCAGATCTTCGCCGACAGCGATTTCCTCGTGACCGTGGTCGGCGGCCCGAACCAGCGCACCGACTATCACGACGATCCGTTCGAGGAGTTCTTCTACCAGCTCAAGGGCAACATGGTGCTGCGGTTGCATGAGAATGGCAGGCCGCGCGATATGCCGATCCGTGAAGGCGACATCTTCCTGTTGCCGCCGCATGTCCGCCATTCGCCCCAGCGTCCGGAGCCGGGCAGTGTCGGTCTGGTGATCGAGCGGGCGCGCCCGCAAGGCATGATCGACGGGTTCGAATGGTATTGCCCGAGTTGCCACGCGCTCGTGCACCGGGTGGAGGTGCAGCTCAAGAGCATCGTGCGTGACCTGCCGCCGCTGTTCGAGCGATTCTACGGCAGCCCGGAACTGCGCAAATGCCGCCAATGCGGCACGGTGCATCCCGGGAAGGGACAAGCCTCGCCGGTCTAGCCGGCGACGCCGATCAGGTCGGCAAGCTTCTGCGGATCATCGAGCAGCGGCTTGGAAGCGCCGTCGTAGACCGTCTTGCCGCGATCGAGCACGATGGCGTGCTCGGCAAAGCCCAATGCGAGGCGCGCGTGCTGCTCGACCAGGATGACCGCGAGTCCGTCGTCTTGGCGCAGCTTGTCGAACGCCGCGATCAGTGAATCGACGATGACCGGGGCAAGGCCCTCAAGCGGCTCGTCCATCAGCAGCAGAGAGGGATTGCCCATCAGGGCGCGGCCGACGGCCAGCATCTGCTGCTCGCCGCCGGAGAGCTGGTTGCCCATGTTGCGCCGGCGGTTGCCGAGCTGGGGAAACAGCTCGAACACGCGCTCCATCGTCCAGCGCCCCTTTTCAGTGGCGCGGGCGGCCACGGTCAGGTTCTCGTCGACGGTGAGCGAGGGGAATATCTCGCGCTCCTGCGGCACGTAGCCGATACCGTATTGGGCGCGGCGGTATGTCGGCAGCGTCTCGATCGATTGGCCGTTGAAGGCAATCGAGCCGGCGTGGCGCGCCGTGTGCCCCATGACCGTGGCGAGCAGGGTCGTCTTGCCGACACCGTTGCGGCCGAGCAGGGCGAGCGTGCCCCCTGCCGCCAGTGACAGCGACACCCCCTCGAGCACCACGGTCTCGCCGTAGCCAGCCGAGACGTTCGTGAAGGCGAGACACTCAGCCATGCTGGCGCTCGCCAAGATAGACTTCGCGCACCCGCGGATCGGCCGCGATTTCGGCTGGCGTGCCTTCCACCAGGACCGCGCCCTGGACAAGCACGGTGATTTTCCTGGCCAGGCGGAAGACGAGATCCATGTCGTGCTCGATGATCAGCATGGCGATGTCGCCGGGCAGGCTTTCCACCACATCGAGAATGATCGAGCTCTCGGTCGAGGGCACGCCGGCCGCCGGCTCGTCGAGCAGCAGCACCGACGGATGCAGGCCCAGCGCGATGGCGATCTCGACCAGGCGCTGTTTGCCGTAGGGCAGCTCCTTGACCAGCGACATCGCCACGTCGGCAAGGCGCAGCCGCTCCAGCAGCGCGTAGGCCTCCTCGACGATGTCCCGATGCGAGCCCGCCACGCGGAACATGTCCCCGCCCCGGCCCTCGCGCTCGCTGACCGCCATGAGGACGTTCTCGAGCACCGACAGGCCCTTGTAGAGCATGTTGATCTGGAAGGTGCGCCCCAGGCCGCGCTTCACCCGCGCCGCCTGCGACAGCCGGGTGATGTCCTCGCCGGCGAGCTTGATCGTACCCGCGTTGGGCGACAGGCGCCCGGTGATCAGGTTGATGAACGTCGTCTTGCCGGCCCCGTTAGGGCCGATGAGGGCGTGGCGGGCGCCGGGAGCAAGCTTGAAGTTGATGTCGTTGGCGACCGGCAGGGCGCCGAAATTCTTCTTGAGGCCGATCGTCTCGAGCGCCGGTGTCATACACGCCTCCGCAGCCAGCGGCGCGCCTGGTCGACGAGGCCGAGGATGCCGCCGCGAGCGAACATGACGATCAGCACCAGCAGCAGGCCGATCCAGAAATACCAGAACACGGGATCGGCCTTGGCGAGCTCGTCCTGGGCGATCATGAAGACCGCGGCACCCACGAAAGCGCCGTAGAGGCGGCCGATGCCGCCGAGGATCAGCATAATGACGATCTCGCCCGAGCGCTCGAAGCTCAGCACATTGAGGCCGACGAACTGCGTCGTGTGGGTCAGGAGGGCGCCGGCGATGCCGGCGATCATGGCGGAGATGGTGTAGATGATGACGAGGCGGCGGCGCACCGGCGTGCCGATGGCGTGCATGCGCGTCACGTTCTCGCGGATACCGGTGAGCGACCGGCCGAACGGCGAGTGCACGAGAAGCCGTGCGAACAGCCAGACGATGAACAGCACGACCGCCGAATAGACGTAGGCGGTGCGGCCGAACATGTCGAAGCGGAACTGGCCGAAGATCTCCTGCATGGCGATGCCCTGCAGGCCGTCGGCGCCGCCAGTGATGAAGCCCGCCTTGTTGGCGATCTCGTGGATCAGGAACAGGAACGCCAGGGTGAGCATCAGCAGCGTCAGCCCGTGGGTGCGCAGGATGACCAGACCGGACGCCAGGCCGACGAGGCCGGCCGCGAGAGCTGCCACCACCAGGCCGGAGAGCGGCTCGCCGCTGATATGCAGCGCGTAGATTCCCGCGGTGTAGGCGCCAACGCCAAAGAATGCGGAGTGCCCGAGGGTGATGATGCCGGCGTAGCCCAGGATCAGGTCGAGCGACAGCGCGAAGACGACGGTCAGGAGGATCTGGCTGCCGAGCGAGAGATACTCGGGGAAGGCGAAATAGGCGCCGACGATCGCCAGCCAGGGCAGCAGCTCGAGCGGGCGCAGCTTGTGGCTCTGCACCATCTGCTCGACCGGGGGATCGTCGGGAGACAGCCGGTGGAACACGTCAGGCCCGTCCGAACAAGCCGGCCGGCCGCCAGAGCAGCAGGCCGATCACGGCGATGTAGATGACGAAGGCTCCGATCTCGGGGACCAGGTACTTGAAGGCCGTGTCGCTGACGCCGAGCAGGACGGCGGCGACGAACGGCCCCCGGATCGAGCCCAGCCCGCCCACCGCCACGACCATCAGGAAGTAGACCAGATACTCGAAGGCGTAAGCCGGGTTGATGGCCAGAAGATCGGCGCCGAGCCCGCCGCCCAGAGCCGCGAGACCCGAACCCAGCGCGAAGGTCAGCGTGAACAGCCGGCCGGTGTTGATGCCGAGCGATTCGGCCATGCGCCGGTTGTCGACCGCGGCGCGCACCTGGGCGCCGAAATTGGTGCGTTCGATGCCGAGCCACAGGGCGAGGATCAGCGCCAGGCTGACGGCGATCAGGAAGGTGCGGTAGGTCGGGAAGGCGCGGAAGCCGAGGTCGAGCTGGCCGCGCAGCATCTCGGGCAGGACCATGCGTTGTGGCAATGGGCCCCAGATGTAGCGCACGACGGCCACCGACATGAAGATCAGGCCGATGGTGAAGAGCACCTGCTCGAGCTCGCCAGCGCCGTAGAGTCGCGAATAGAGCAGCCGCTCGAGCACGATGCTGATCAGCGCCACGGTGATCGCGGCCGCGAGGAGCGCAAAGCCGAAGGGGACACCGTGGTTGTTCATCAGCGTGGTGGTGAGATAACCGCCCGCCATGGCGAAGACGCCATGCGCCAGGTTGGCGAAGCCCATCAGCCCCATGGTCACGGAGAGGCCGACCGAAATGATGTAGAGCACCATCGCGAAGGCGAGGCCGTGGAAGACGATGCTGATCGCGGCGGAGACGAAATCCATCGAGGCGGAGCTTAGCAGAAGCGGCGCTTAACAGAACGGCCGCCGGTGCCCTCCCGAAGGAGGCTACCGGCGGCCGTCCGATCGGCCTGAAACGTCCTTACTTGCGGTTGTTGATGACCTTCCAGGGATCCTTGACCGCCGGAATGGTCTCGAACTCGACGTTGGCGAGCGCGCCATTCACCTTCTTGACCTCGCGCATGTACTCGTTCTGCACGATGTCGCGTGTTTCCGGATCGATCATGATCGGCCCGCGCGGGCTCTGGTCGTTCTTCCAGCCCTTCCAGGCGGCGAGCGTCTTGTCGCCGTCGATACGGCCCTTCTGCTCGGTGATGGCATGGAAGATTGCCGCCATGCCGTCCCAGGCGCCGACCGCCATGAAGGCGGGGGTCGAGTTGGCGCCATATTCGCGCTTCCACGCCTGCACGAAGGCCTGGTTCGCGGGCCGGGTGGCGGCGGCCGAGTAGTGATGCATGGTGATCACGCCGAGCGCCACGTCGCCCATGTTCGGCAGCTCCTCGTCCGTGGTGATGTCGCCGGGGCCGATGAGCTTGATCCCCGCTTCCTTGAGGCCGAGGTCGCTATAAGCCTTCATCAGCGCGGTGGCCTGACGGCCGGCCGGGACGAAGACCATCACGGCGTCCGGCTTCTCGTCCTTGGCGCGCTGCAGGAACGGGATGAAGTCGGGGTTGGCCAGCGGCATGCGCACCTTGCCCACGATCTGGCCGCCGTTGTCGACGAAGCCCTTCTCGAAGCCGGCCTCGGTATCATGGCCGGGGCCGTAGTCGCTGACCGCCGAATAGACGCGCTTGATGCCGTTCTTCGCCGCCCACTGGCCAAGCGGATAGGACGACTGCCACAGCGTGAACGAGACGCGTGCGATGTAGGGCGACATCGTCGACACGGCCGCGGTGCCGGCGTTCATGATCATGAACGGAATCTTCGCCTCGGTGGCGAGCGGCGCGATCGCGGCGGCGTTGGGCGTCCACACCACGCCGGCCAGCATGTTGACCTTGTCGCGGGTGATGAGTTCCTGCGCCAGGCGCTTGGCGACATCGGGGTTGGGGCCGGTGTCGTCGCGCTTGATGAGCTCGATCTTCACGCCGGGCGGCAGGTTCTTCGAATATTCCTTGATGTAAAGCGAGAAGCCCTTGTCGATCAGCTCACCGAGCGTCGCGTTAGGCCCGGAATAGGTGTTGATGATGCCGATCTTGACCGTCTGCGCGGATGCCGCCAGCGGCACGAGCGCAACGGCGGCCGTCGCAATGAGAGATTTCCAGAAGCGCATGACCATCCTCCCCGATATTTGATGTTCTCGACAAATTTTACCGCGCGGATGCGTTGCGCGCGACGGTCATCGTGAGGCGGCACTAGGTAAAAGTCAAATTGTTTGACTGTCCACCAATTTGCGCCGTCCCATTCTTGCGGCCCTCGCGGGTCAAGCTTGCCCCGAGCTCGCGCTCGGCGAACCGCGGACCGGAGGGGGCTTGCCCTAGCTTGAAACCCATCGGTCAATTGATCCGTCTACGGAGCATTTGACTCCCGAAGGGGCTGGGTCCAAGGTTCCCGGCGATTTTTTCTGACCCTCGTGAGGCCGATTGCGTAATCAGTCGCCCCTGTGGCCGGCGCAGCTCGACCACATCCAGCGCAACAGCGACAAGCCCGAGGCGCTGGTCAGTTTCTATCGCGATGCCGCCGGCCTCGTGCCGCGCGAGATCGGCCCCTCGCTTTGGCTGATGGAGGGGGCGCAGCGCCGCATCCTCATCGGCACCGGAGCGCGCGGCGAGCAGCCTCTCAGCGTCTTCCGTGTCCAGTCGAAGCCGCAGCTCACGGCCCTGGGCGCCTGGCTCGACGGGCGCGGGATTCCGTTGTTGCCGCTGCCCACGCCGCTGTTTTCCGAGGGCTTCGCGGTGCGTGATCCCGATGGCCGGCTCGCGGCGTTCGGCCTGCCGGATGCCCGCTTCAACGCGGTACCCTCGAACGATCTCAAGGCCGGTCCGCTTCCCGGCCGGCTGCAGCACGTGGTCGTGGCCACGACAGACCTCGCCCGGCTCGTGCGGTTCTACGAGCAGGAGCTCGGGTTCGTCGCGTCCGATCATGTCTACGAGGGCGAGAAGGACAGTGGCCCGGTCACGGCCTCGTTCCTGCGCTCCGATCCCGAGCATCACAGCTTCGCGGCCTTCCGCGCGCCCGAGGCGCGGCCCGACCATCATTGCTACGAGACCAATTGCTGGAACGACATCCGGGACTGGGCGGATCACCTGGCGACCCTCAACATCAAGCTGTGGTGGGGGCCAGGACGCCACGGTCCAGGCAACAACCTGTTCTTCATGATCGAGGATCCGGACGGCCATAAAGTCGAATGGTCGGCGGAGCTCGAAACCCTGCCGAGGGACATGCTGCCGCGGTCCTGGAAGCACGAGGAACGGACGTTGAATTACTGGGGCCAAGCCTGGATGCGCAGCTGACGGGGCCAAGCGGAGCAGGGTTGCGCCGCCCTGGGGGACGCTGTAATTGAGGCGGCGGTTTTCTAGGCCTGGGGGGCATCTCCGGCGCCGGGGGCAAGAGGAAAAAAGCCATGAAATTCGTGAGTTACGTCTACCAGAAGAAGCCCAGTTACGGCGTCGTCGTCGCTGATGGGGTGGTCGATCTCGGTAAGAAGTTCGGCAAGAAGTACCCGACCCTGCGGGCGGCCCTGGTGGACGGCGCGCTCAATACGCTGAAGGCGGCGGCCAAGGGCAAGAAGCCGACCATCAAGCTCAACAAGATCCAGTTCCTCCCGGTCATCCCGGACGCTCGCAAGATCGTCTGCGTGGGCCTCAATTACCGCGAGCACCGCGCCGAGACCGGTCGCCCCGACACGGTCCATCCCACCCTCTTCACCCGCTGGGCGGACAGCCAGGTCGGCCACGAGCAGCCTATGCTCAAGCCGCCGGAGTCCGAGAAGTTCGACTGGGAAGGCGAACTCGCCGTGATCATCGGCAAGACCGGCCGCCGCATCCCGCGCGAGAAGGCGATGAGCTACGTCATCGGCTACTCCTGCTACAACGACGGCAGCGTGCGCGACTGGCAGCGCCACACCAGCCAGTTCACGCCGGGCAAGAACTTTCCCGCGACCGGCGGTTTCGGTCCGTGGATGGTGACGACCGACGAGCTCAAGGACATCACCAAGCAGACGCTCACCACGAAGCTCAACGGCGTGGTCAAGCAGCAGGCCACGATCGACATGATGATCTTCGATATCCCGGAGCAGATCTCCTACATCTCGCAGTTCACCCCGCTGAAGGCCGGCGACGTTATCGTCACCGGCACGCCGGGCGGCGTTGGCTTCGCGCGCACCCCGCCGGAGTTCATGAAGGTGGGCGACACGGTGGAGATCGACATCACCGGCGTCGGCACGCTGCGCAACGTCATCAAGGAAGGCTGATCCGCCTTCCGGCTCGCGCCAGAAAGCCCCGGCCGGTTTTCCGGCCGGGGCTTTCGCGTTTTCGGCTGACGCTCTGCCGCCCATGAATACCACGACACCCGAAGCACGGACGCGCTGGCTGATCGTCGGATTGGCCGTGGGTACGGGCATCCTGGGTGCGTTCCAGGTCGGCAAGGTTCCGGTGGCGCTTGGCGAGGCGCGGATCGATCTCGGCCTTGGCCTGATCGCCGCCGGCTGGGTCATCTCGCTGTTCAATCTTCCCGCGATCTTCGGCGGCGCGCCGATGGGGGCCGCCGTGGCGCGCTTCGGCGACCGCCGCGTGGCGATCGCCGGTCTGCTGATCCTCGCCGCCGGAGGCACCGTCGGTGCGCTGGCGAAAGACGGCACGACGTTGCTGGTGTCGCGCTTCATCGAGGGCTTGGCCTTCCTGATGACCCAGGTCTCGGCGCCCGCCCTCATCCAGCGCTACGCGCGATCCGACGATCAACGCTTCGCCTTCGGCATCTGGGGGTCCTATATGGGGACCGGCCAGTCGATCGTCATGCTGGCGGCACCGCTGGTCCTGGCGGCGTCGAGCTGGCGCGGGCTGTGGTGGGCGAATGTGGCGATCATCCTCGCCTTTGCGGGCGTGATCGCCGTTGCGACGCGCACGCCCGGCGTTAACCCGCCGGTGACTCGCCCTGTCGCGGGCTCGGACCTGCTGCGTGATATGAAGCGCACGATGCTGTCGCCCGGGCCTGTGGCCATCGCGCTGTGCTTCGGCACCTATGCCGGCAACTATCTCGTGGTCGTCGGCTTCCTGCCGACCATCCTGGTCGAGGATCTGCGGCTGGCCCCGACGGCGGCAGCCATCGTGACGGCGATCCTCGTCCTGGCCAATGCCATCGGCAACGTGACGGGCGGCGTCCTTCTTCAGCGCGGCTTCGCCCGCTGGAAGCTTCTGGTGACGGCGCACACCGTGATGGGACTCTGCGGCTTCGGTATCTTCAGCGAAGGGCTCCCGCTGCCGGCGCGCTTTCTGTTCTGCTTGTTGTTCTTTGGTAACGGCGGCATCCTGCCGGCTTCGGCTCTCGGATCTGCGACGCGCCTGGCGCCAGCGCCCCACCTCGTGCCGACAACCAACGGCGTGATCGTTCAGGGCGCGGCCCTGGGCCAGTTCGTGGCGCCGCCGCTGGCGGCCGCCGTGGCGACGACCATCGGCGGCTGGAGCTGGTCGCCGGCGGTTCTCGCCGGCGGTGCCGCCGCCGGTATCGCCCTTGCCTTGATCGTGCGAAATCGGGAGAGTGCGGCCGCCTCTACGGAGAATGCGTGATGCTGACGAACGAATACACCCGCCGGATCGAATGGGCGGATTGCGATCCGGCCAAGATCGTCTTCTACCCGAACTACTTCGCCTGGTTCGACGACAGCAACTGGAAGCTCTTCGCCAAGGCCGGGTTTCCGCCGGACGTGCTCTACAACCAGTACAAATTCGCCGGCATGCCGATCCTCGAGGCGAAGTCCAAGTTCCACGCCCCCTCGCGCTTCTTCGAGGAGATCACCATCGCCAGCCATGTCGCCGAGTGGCGCGAGAAGACGTTCGACGTCGTGCATCGCGTCTTCAATAACGGCACGCTGGCGGTCGAAGGCGCCGAGACGAGAATCTGGTGCGAATGGCACCCCGACGATCCGTCGCGCCTGAAGGCGCGGCCGGTACCCAAGGCGATCGTCGAGAAGTTTAGCGCCTAGGCGCTAGAGGACGTCTTCGTCCTCGGTCAACATCCCGGACTTGTCGCGGAACTGGCGCCGCAGGCTGCCGCGCTGCAGGAGCTTTTCCTGGGCCTGCTGCGGCAAGTCGGTCAGCAGGATGACGTTGCGGTTGATCAGCGCGGCAATGAGATCCTCGATGACGCGGATGAACTCGAGATCCGCGCGCAGCAGATCGAAATACGACGTCGGCCCCTTCTTGGTTAGATAGGCCAGGATTTCGGGGTTGTCGTTGCCGACTTCCTCGGTGGCGCCGGCGCTCGGACGGTCGAGCACCGCCATGATCCGGCCTTGGGTATCGCGAAGCACATGCGGCATGGTTAATCCCGAAGAGTCGGAACGACTCAGAAGAGATGGAATGTATCGTTGACCAGCCCCAAGGGCCAGCGGCCTGCGGCGAACAGGCGGAACTTGATAGCAAAGGGATGACTGTCCGGTCGGCCGGCGGCGCGCGCCAGGGCGGCCTGGTAGGCGGCCTGAGTAGCGGCCCCGGCCGCGACGCGGCTGAGCGCCGGATCGGCAATACCGTCGCGGGCCGCGGCAATCGAGGCGGCCCCCAAGGTGATCCGGGTCGCTTCGTCGGTGACCCGGGTCAGGGCGGCCATCAGGCCGCGCTCGCCCCAACTCGCCCGAGCTTGCTCCAGGAGCGCCAGCCGTTCCACCTCTTCGGCGTTCCACCACGCTGGGTTCCACGCCGAACTGCGGGTCGCTGATTCGGCTGCGCGCCAGCCGGGAACCGTTGTGAATTTAGCGTCGATGCCGAGTGCTGAAAGATAGTCGAGCGCTTCGCGCTCTTCCCCGTCGGTGAGGGGCTGGCCTGTTGCCGCGAACCATGAAGCGCCGGCCAGCGAGCCTGTGAAACGCGAAACCGCGGAAAGATCGGCGGTCAGGGTATTCAAGCCCGGCCGGCCGGCATGCTCGCTTCGTTGCCGCGCATCTCGCGCCACAGGCCGAGCTTCGCCTGCGCCGGCCGATCGGAGAAGCTGAAGAGCACGGCGTCGCCATCGGCTTCGTGCCGGTGCCAGAGCCAGCTCGGCACGACCATGGTGTCCCGCGGACCCCAGGCGAAGCTGTGGGTCTTGCCGGCGCTGTCGGTGATGATCGTGCGGCCTGTGCCTTCGACGACGGAGAAGACCGTGCCGTCGGTGGAGCGGTAGGGCATCGACCGGAAACCCTTCGGCAGGAGCTGCATGAATGTGCCGATCGTCGGCATGGCGTAGCCGCCGTCGACCGGGTTCACGTAACGCAGCTTGAGACCGTGGCACGGGTCCCATTCCTCCGCCCGGCGCATCGTCTCCAGCGCTTCGCGCGTTCGCGCATAGGGATAGTTGAACACCGGCGAGGTGATCGACTTCGTCTCGTAACCGACCGGCATCAGGCCGGAGCCGTAGCGGGCGAGCGCGTCACCGGTGGGCCGGCCGAGCGGCTGCTTGTCCTCGGGATAGGCCTCAGCGAACTGCGCGTCGAGCAGGCCGACGAGCGGCACGTCGAGACCATCCATCCACACCATCGGCTCGCGGCTGTCGTTGCCGTGATCGTGCCAGGTCCAGGAGGGCGTGATGACGAAATCGCCCGGCCCCATGATGCTCTTTTCGCCGTCGACCGCCGTGTAGGCACCTTTGCCCTCGACGATGAAGCGCAGCGCGGACTGGCTGTGGCGATGCGCGGGCGCCACTTCGCCCGGCAGAATCAGCTGCAGGCCGGCATAGAGGGTATTGGTGATCTTCGACTGGCCGCGCAGGCCTGGGTTTTCGAGCACCAGCACGCGGCGCTCGGCTTCCTTGGCCGTGATCAGCGTGCCGGCTTCCATGATGTAAGGACGCACGCTGTCGTAGCGCCACATCGCCGGCTGGGCCGGGGAGCGTGGCTCTTTGAGGATCAGGCCGCGCAGGACCTCCCACAGCGGCGCCAGGTTGCTGGCGTCGATTTTCTGGTAGTAGGCCTCGCGCTCGGGCGTGCGGGTCGGCTGGGCGTCCATGATAGTTTCCTCAACGGGGTGCTGTCGAAGTCTACTCTACGCCGCCGCCTCGGCAACGGCGGGTAGGGTCAGGCCAATCTTGCCCGCAGCCTCGCGCGCGCGGCTGATGTAGTCGGCGCGCATATCCTCGTTGGTCCGCATCTTGATGCCCCAGCTGCGGAAGATCTCGTTGTTCTTCGACTTGGCGCCGCCGAAGAAGGCGAGCATGGTTGGGAACACCGTGTCGACCGCCTGCTGCAGGGATTTCTTGCCGTCCGGAGTCTTCACCAGCTCGGCGCCGAAATCGAGGCCGAACTGCGCATGGAAGCGCTCTTCCGGCATGGTCATGCGCGCGAGATTGCGCAAGGGGTGGAACGTGCAGTGCAGCAGGTCCTCGACCTGAAGAATCTCGGCCAAGTCGGCAAGCAGCTTGATGGCGACGAACTCCTCCCAGGTCTTCAGCGGGAAGTCGAAGATCGACAGCGGCCGTTTGCTGGTCTTCTCCGGGATCATCTTCTCCTCGGGAATCCCCATCTCGCGACCGAGCTCGAAGAAGCGCACGTGATGGCCATATTCCTCCATCGCCACGCGGCAGGTGAGCCACTTGGCGTAGGGATGCGGGGCCAGGGCGACGGCCGGTTCATCGAAGGCGCGCGCACCGTAGAGCTCGTTGATGGCGTGGCTGACCACGAGCTTGGCGCAGGCGGTCTGGTATTCCTCCGGCTGCTGCTTGAGCTCATCGACGGTCTTGACCTGGAGTTTGGTCTTGTCGGTCATCGGGGATCTCCCTGTCAGACGATGGGGTCGGCGCTGAACGATTCAAGATCGGTCGTCAGCGGGGTGAAATGCGGGACAAAGGACTGCGTGACGGCGGACGAGAGATCCTCGCTCGTCCATTCGCCGCCGCCATTGACGATGCGGGCGATGGGGCGCGGCTGCTGGAACAGGAACACCTCGCGAGCGCGCACGCCGAAAACCTGGCCGCTGATCTTCTGCGCGGCGGGCGAGCAGAGGTAAGCGACGAAATTGGCGACATGCGCCGCCGAGACCGTCATGGCGCGCGCCTTGTATTGAGCCTGGGCGTCGTTCTGCGGCTTGATCGTCTCGGTGACGCGCGTCGCCGCGAAGGGCGCCACGAGATTGGCGGTAACGCCGGAACGGCCCATGTCGAGCGCGGTCACGCGGGTGAGGCCGAGCAGTCCGGCCTTGGCGCTGGCGTAGCTCGTCTGGCCGAAATTACCGTAGAGACCGGCGGTCGAGCCGATGTTGACGATGCGGCCCCAGCCATACGGCTTGCCGCCCCGATCCGCCTTGGCATTCTCGCGCAGCACCGGGCAGGCAGCGGCGGTGACGAGCGCCGCACCCGTGAGATTGGTGCGGATCACCGCTTCCCAATCGCGCGGCTCGAGCTTGAAGATGAAGGCGTCGCGCAGGATGGCGGCGTTATTGACTACGATGTCGAGGCCGCCGAATTTGCGCACCGCCAGCTCGACGGCGGCAGCGGCGCCGGAGGGCGTGGCGATGCTGTCGCTGAACACGGCGGTGCCGTCTCCGATCTTCGCGGCGACGGATTCAACAAGCTTAGGGTCGGCGCCCGTGCCGTCGATGCTCGTTCCGGGATCGGCGAGGACGACACGCGCGCCGCGGCGCACCAGATCCTCGGCAATCGCCCTGCCGATACCCTGGGCGGCGCCGGTGACCAATGCCACGCGGCCGGTGAGAAGCGAATCGCTCATGAGGAAACCTTCTGGCTGAGGCCCGCCTTGTCGGCCTCGGTGTAAAACGCGTCGGCGTGGCAATCCTGCTTGCGCACACCTAAAGCTTCAAGCGCGGCGACGGCAGTCTCGACCATCACCGGCGGGCCGGCCAGGTAGGCCTTGGCGCCGTCGAGCGTCGCGAAATCCTGGCGCACGGCATCGGCAAGGAAACCTGTGCGCCGCTGCGTGCCGCCTGCCGGCTCCGACAGGACCGGTATGAAGGTGAGGTTGGGATGGGCTGCCGCACGGTCGCGGAAGTAATCCTCGAGATAGAGGTCGCGCTCGCCGCGCACCCCGACATAGAGATGGATCGGCTGCTGGAAGCCGAGATCGAGGGCGGTGTCGACGATCGATTTGATCGGGGCGAGGCCGGACCCGCCAGCCAGCGCCACGATCGGCCCATTATGCTTCTCGCGCAGATACGATGTGCCGTACGGCCCGATGATCTTCAGCCGGTCGCCGATCTTGAGCGTGTTGGTGATGTACGGCGTGACGGCCCCGCCCGGCAGCAGGCGGATATGGAATTCGAGCGTCGTTTCACTCGGGCGGTTGGCCATCGAATAGTCGCGCGGCGGCAGGCCAGGGAATTCGAGGCTGGCATACTGGCCGGCCGAGAAGGTGTACGGGCCGCCGGTCTCGACCTCGATGCGGATGCGGCGGATATCGTGAGTGAGCGGAGCGAGGCCGACGACCCGGCACTGCATGTGGCGCAGCGGGTGTGCGACGGTCTCGTCCGCCTCGATGAACTTCACCTCGCAATCCGACCACGGGACGGCGCGGCAGGCGAGGATCAGGCCGTTGTTCTTCTCCTCGTCCGTCAGCGCAAAATCGGAATAGGGCGACATCTCGACCTCGCCGGAGAGGAGTTCCGACTTGCAGGCCCCGCAATTCCCCGAACGGCACCCGTGGGGGTAGGGACGGTCGTGCGCCAAGGCCGCTTCGAGGATGGTCTGGCCCATCTCGACCCGGAGAGGCGCATCGAACTGGCGGACAGAAACCTTAAAACTCATGGGCTTAGCAGTATGATACGCGAATATTGTTTGATTATCAAACAATATATCCTAGGCTCGTTCCGCGCCTTGGTTCGACGGGCTCTGTGGACTAAGGTGCAAGGATTGTTCGCTCATCAAACAATGTGACGGGAGGCCCATGCGCGACGCAGCAGCCCGGCGGCCGGAAACGACCGACGATGAGCCGCGTGGCCGCGGCAAGGGCAGCGAGCTTCAACTCGGTCGGCTCGAGAAGCTGCTTGGCTACGCCTTGCGGCGCGCCCAGGTGCGCGTCTTCCAGGATTTCGCCGCTGAGATGAAGGATTTCGGCCTGACCCCCGGCCAGCTGGGTGCGCTGCTGCTGATCGAAGCGAACAAGGGTCTGAACCAGAGCGAGCTGGGCAACGCCTTGGGCATCGACCGCTCCTCGGTCGTGCCGCTGATCGACCGGCTGCAGCGCCGCGGCTGGGTGCGCCGTGCGGCGCGCGCCAGCGACCGTCGCGCGCACGCTCTTGAGATTGCCCCCGGCGGCGTGGCCTTGATCCAGCGCTTTATGCCGCATCTCGAAGCGCATGAGGCGCGTATCGCCTCCGCCTTGTCGCCGGCCGAACGCGAGCGGCTGTTCGCCCTTCTGTCCGGTGTTGCCGCCCGCTGACGACCATGGCCCGGAATCTCAAACCGTTCTTCGCTCCCGATTCCATCGCCATCCTCGGCGCCAGTGAGCGCCCGACCTCGTCGGGCGGTGCTGTGCTGCAGATGCTGCGCAGGAGCAGCTATCCCGGCCGCATAGCCCCGGTGAATCCCAAGGGTGGATCGGCCTTCGGCATCCCCATGCATCCGAGCCTGCGCGACGTCGGTGAGGCGTGCGAGCTGTGCGTAATCGTCATCCGGCCCGACCAGATCCTCGACGCGATGCGCGAAGCGATCGGTACAGGTCACCGCAACTTTCTCATCCTGCCCGGTGGTTTCGCGGAGGCGGGTGAAGCAGGCCGCGCGCGCGACGCCGAGCTTCGTGCGCTGATCGCCCAGCACGATCTCACCGTCGCCGGACCAAACTGCGCCGGCATCATCCATCTGCCGGAGGAGAAGCGTTTCGGCGCGACCTTCTTGCGCGACCTGCCGCCGGGTGGCGGCATCGCGCTGATCTCGCAGTCGGGCGCCATTGCCGAGGAGGCGGTATCGGCGGCCAACCGCACGCCGCTGGCTCTGGGTACCGTCGTCTCGGTGGGCAACGGAACCCAACTCGGCGTCGAGGACTATCTCGAATATCTGGGCAGCGACCCGCGCTGCAGCGCCGTTCTTCTCTATATCGAATCGCTGGAGGATCCCGACCGTTTCCGGCGCGTAGCGCGCATGGTCGCGGCGCAAAAGCCGGTCGTGCTGCTGATGGGCGGCGCCACGGTGCCAGGAGCGCGGGCGGCGGGCGCCCATACTGGCGCCATTGCGAACACCGACGCCGCGATAACCGCGTTTGCCGCCGAATGCTGCATGATCCGTGTGCGCAGCTTGCGCGGGTTGCTGCTGGCGGCCAAGGGCTTCGGGTTCTTTCCGCAGGGCATGGGCAAGCGCGCGCTTATCCTGTCCAATTCCGGCGGGCCGGGCGTGATCGCCAGCGACTGCGCCGATCGCGAAGGGCTCGATCTCGTAGACCTGCCGCCCGCGATGGCAAGCGAATTGCGGGGCAGTTTCCCGCCCGAGGCGTCGGTCGCCAACCCGCTCGACCTCCTGGCCGACGCGCGCGAGGATCGATTCGGCTTCACGCTCGAATCGGCGATCCGCCATGGCAACGGGCATTTCGACGCGATCCTCGGGATGCACGTGGTGCCGTTCATGGTCGACCCGGCGCCGGTCATCGCGCGGCTCGCCGAGCTGGCTAGCAAGGTCTCGGTGCCGTTCATGCACAGCATGATGGGGACGTTGCCGGGCAGCGATCAATGGTTCGCAGCGATGGAGAAGGCAGGCGTGCCGATGTTCCGCGACGCCGAGCAGATGGCCGAGTGCGCCGGGCTTCTGGCGCAGTACCCGGCGCTGAAACATGCGGCGTCAAAGGCGTTGCCCAACACGCCTCCTGCCCTACGCGGCCGGCGCTGAGGGCTTAGTCGCCGAACAGCGTGCGGCCATGGGCGATGACCTCGGCCGCCGGCCAGATCACCACGTAACGGCCGCGATAGCCTTGAATGAAGGGTGGCTGCGCCGGGTAATGCGCCGGGTCGTCGCGGCGGTAGTCGATAATGACGCCGGTGGGGTTGTTCCGTGCCCACGGCACCGCATCGTCTTTGGTCAGCGCCGCGATCGGGCGCCTGAGGCGGCCGGCGAAGTGATACTGTCCATGATAATCGAAGGTCTGGGCCACCGGACGACCCGCGCTTTCCGCGACGACGATCTCCGCTGCGATGCCCGCCATATCGAAACGCGCCAGGAGCCAGGGCTGCAACCCGACATGGACAGCGAGGAGCGCGGCGCCCGTCAGGAGGGCGAGACTGGCGACCCGGAACGCGGCGCTGCGTGGCTGGTCGAGAACGATCCAGACGGCAGAGAGGATGAGAACGGCCCCGGCCAGTGCCGCGGCCGCCGGAAGAGGCAGGAGTTCGGCGAGGCGCGGCCACCGCGCCTCGATCGGTCCGGCAAATAGCGTCATGATGGTCAGGACGGCGCCGAGCACGCCGGTGAGCAATGCGGGCGGGAAGCGCATCCAACGCGCATCGCGGAAAGAGTCGCGTTGGATCGTCTCGGCCAGAAGACCGGCCATCATCAGCGCGAAAACCGGAAACAGCGGCAAGAGGTAATGCGGCTGCTTGCCGCTAATCGCCGAGAAGGCGATGAACACGGGTACCAGCGTGGCGAGACAGAGGCGGATGCCCGGCGCGCGCCAAGTGTCGCGCGTGAGGGCGCTTCGCCATGACGCCAGCCACCACAGCCAGGGAAACAGCAACCCGAAGGACAGAGGCACGTACCACCAGAAGGGTCGCTCGTGCCACGCTGCTTCGACGACGCGTTTCGTGGATTGGCCGACGAACAGCATGTAGGCGAACTCGCGGCTGCCGGCGAGGGCCGCCGGGATGGCCCAGGCAAGGCCAATGGCCGCACCGCCGACCACGGCGACACCAAACCCGGCGTACCAGCGCCGCCATGAGGAGGGTCGCGTCGTGATCCAGAGCGGAGCGAGCAACGGCGCCGGCGCAAGGTCGAGCAGCTGCACGGGCCCCTTGCTCAGGATGCCGAGGCCGAGAGCGAGCGCATAAAGGCACCACCCCTGCCGTTCGTGCCCGTGCGCTGCGCGCCACACGCCGATCAACCCGAGCAAGGTGAAGAAGGCGACGAGCGTGTCGAAGAACGTGAGCGTGGTGAAGAGTGCAAAGAAGGCTGAGCCGATAACGACGAGCGGGGCGATCGCCGCCACCACGGGCCGCTCGCGGAAGACGAGGCGCGCCAGCACGCCGGTCAGCACGACGCAGCCGAGACCGAAGAGCGGGGCCACCAGCCGGCCCCAGGTTTCGCTGACGCCGAAGACTGCCCACCCGAGGTTAATCAGCCAGAAGAGCAGGGGCGGCTTGTGATGGTATTCGATGCCGTTGAGATGCGGCACGAGATAACGGCCCGAATGCCACATGTCCCAGGCGACGGCGAGATAGCGTGTCTCGTCGACAGGCAGGAGCGGGCGCGTGGCGAGGCCGGTGACGACGAGCGCCAGCCACAGCAGCACGGCCAAAGCCAAGGGCGCCCGGTAGTGAACAAGCATCGGCGGGCTTGGTAGCACAGGGCAAGCGTCGCAGCGAGGGTGCGGTTGGCCCGGTTGGGCTGACCGGCTAGACTGCGGGAAAATACTGTGAGGAACGCCCCCGTGACTGTCGCCCTTCCTCCGCCCCAGATGTTGATCGGCGGCCGCTGGCTCGACGCCGAAGCCGGCTCGATTCCCGTTATCAACCCCAGTGACGGCGAGGCCTTTACCCGCATCGCCCGCGGCCAGGCGGCCGATATAGACGCCGCCGTGCGTGCCGCCCGCGCCGCGATTGAGGGCCCATGGGGTCGGTTGCCAGCGCTGGAGCGCGGCCGCCTGCTGATGAAGCTCGCCCGCGCCGTTCAGGATAACACGGACACCATCACGCGGCTCGAGGCGATGGATACGGGCAAGCCGCTCAAGCAGGCCCGGGCCGATGCCGTCGCGCTGGCGCGTTACTTCGAATTCTACGGCGGGGCCGCCGACAAGCTGCACGGCCACACTATTCCTTATCTGGACGGCTATAGCGTGATGACCTTCTACGAGCCACTCGGGGTCACGGCGCATATCATCCCGTGGAATTATCCGGCGCAGATTCTCGGTCGCTCGCTCGGCGCTGCGCTCGCGGTCGGCAACGCCGCCGTGGTGAAGCCGGCCGAGGATGCCTGCCTGAGCGTGCTCAAGGTCGGCGAGCTGGCGCTCGAGGTCGGGTTTCCGCCGGGCGTGGTCAACATCGTCACCGGTTACGGCGAGGATGCCGGTGCGGCCCTCGCGGCGCATCCCGGCATCGACCACATCTCATTCACCGGTTCGCCCGAAACGGGCGCCCTCGTCCAGGCTGCGGCGGCCAGGAACAATCGACCGGTGACGATGGAGCTCGGTGGCAAATCGCCGCAGCTCGTCTTCGCCGATGCCGACATGGACGCGGCGCTGCCGTTCCTGGTTGGCGCCATCATCCAGAACGCCGGACAGACCTGCTCGGCAGGCAGCCGGCTGCTGATCGAGCGCAGCGCCTATGACACGGTCATGGATCAGGTTTCGGCGCGTTTCGCCAAATTGCAGGTTGGCTCGTCTGACATGGATCTCGATCTCGGGCCGGTGATCAACAAGCAGCAGAAGCAGCGCGTGGAGGGTTATCTCGATCGCTCGAAGAAAGACGGTCTAAAAACCTGCGCGCAGGGCACCATGGCATCGAATGCGCCCATCGGCGGCTATTACGTGCTGCCGACCCTGATTGGCGACGTGCCGGCGCGGCACGCGCTGGCCCAGGAAGAGATCTTCGGGCCGGTGCTGGTGGCAACACCCTTCCGCGCGGAGGACGAAGCGCTGTCCATCGCCAACGGCACCGAATACGGGCTGGTGGCCAGTGTGTGGACGAACGATGGTGCGCGTCAGTTGCGCGTGGCCCGCGCGCTCAAGGCCGGTCAGGTCTTCGTCAACAACTATGGCGCCGGCGGCGGTGTCGAGCTGCCGTTCGGCGGCGTCAAGCGCTCGGGCTTTGGGCGGGAGAAAGGATTCGAGGCGCTGCACGGTTTCGCGGCGCTCAAGACGGTCGCGGTCAAACATGGCTAGCGAGGAATGAAATCGATGCGCCTCAAGGGCAAGGTAGCGATCGTCACCGGCGGCGGTTCGGGGTTCGGCGAAGGCATGGCGCGGCGCTTCGCCGCCGAGGGCGCCGCGATTGTCATCAACGACCTGAATGTGGCGGGCGGGCAGCGTGTGGCTGAGGCGATCAACCAACAGGGCGGCAAGGCGGCCTATATCGGCGGCGACGTGTCGAAGCGGGCCGACGTGAAGGCGATGGTCGCCAAGGCCACCGGCGATTTCGGCCGCCTCGATATCCTGGTCAACAACGCCGGGGTCACGCACAAGAATCAGCCGATGCTCGACGTGCCGGAGGATATGTTCGACAAGATCTTCGCGGTCAACGTGAAGGCGATCTATCTCGCGGCCCTCGAGGTCATTCCGCTGATGCGCCAGCAGGGCGGCGGGGTGATCATCAACACGGCCTCGACGGCGGGCTTGCGCCCGCGACCGGGCCTCACCTGGTACAACGCCAGCAAGGGCGCGGTCATCACCATGACCAAGTCGATGGCCGCGGAGCTGGCGCCCGACAAGATTCGGGTGAACTGCCTCTGCCCGGTCGCGGGCATCACCGGCATGCTTGGTGATTTCATGGGAGCCGACACGCCGGCCAATCGGGCGAAGTTCGAAGCCTCGATTCCCATCGGCCGCCTCTCGACGCCCGAGGACATCGCCAACGCGGCCCTCTATCTGGCGAGCGACGAGGCCAACTTCATCACCGGCGTGGCGCTCGAAGTCGACGGCGGGCGCTGCATCTGATTTAATCACGCCCGATCGTCTGCCTACGGAATAAGCGCGCAGCCGGTCTGCTTATAAACAGAGGAACAACATCGGGGAACGGGACGCACTCCATCTAGTCAATCAACATAGCCGCGCGTGGCATGAACCTTGCGCCTGAGGGCCATCTTTGTCCTGGTGCATTCAGAGGGAGGTTTTTCATGAAGCGTCGTCAGTTTCTTACGGCCGCGACCGCAGGTGCGGCCGGCACGCTTGCGGCTCCGGCGGTGGTCACCGCCCAGGCCACATTCAACTGGA
>Ga0196963_10000889_pt1 | contig 22727 bp, 18 predicted proteins | sample S1_5metaG_FD_148600 | JGI IMG/M metagenome (GOLD analysis project Ga0196963, IMG submission 148600) | Soil microbial communities from Anza Borrego desert, Southern California, United States - S1_5 | ecosystem: Environmental > Terrestrial > Soil > Desert | place: USA: California | collected...
CATCCTGCTCCAGGACGCGCTGGTCTCGCGCCGCCATGCCGAGCTGCGCTGGCATGACGAGAGCGCCTGGCAGATGGTCGATCTGGGCAGCCGCAACGGCTGCAGCGTCAACGGCACGCGGGTCAAGGACCCGGTGGCGCTGACCGACGGCGACCAGGTCCAGATCGGCGGCCAGGTCTTCCGCTACCACCTGCTGCCGCCGGGCGGCGATCCGGCGAGCCTGGGCAACCAGGCGCCGCAGATCTCCAACGTCGAGACCATCGGCCCGGGCTTCAACTTCGCCGACCTGGCGACGCAGGGCGCGGCGTTCACCGGCGCGCTGTCCGACGGGCTGCTGGTGCTCCTGCAGTTCCTCCAGCAGACGAGCAAGTCCGGCCGGCTCGACCTGATCGGCGCGAGCGGCAACGCCTCGGTCTGGGTGCAGAAGGGCACGCCGGTGCATGCGAAGCACGGCGCGCTCATCGGCATGGACGCGCTGGTCGAGCTCGCCGTCACGCCGCCGCCGCGCTTCGCCTTCCACGGCGACGTCGCCGCCGAGGAACGTTCGCTCGAGGGCAGCGCGAACGGCATCTTCATGGAAATCGCGCGGCTGTCGGACGAGCACAAGCGCTGAGGCGTGTCCGTTCGCGCGCAGCGCGCGTTTCGCGGCTCGGAGCGCGAAGCCCGGACGACGTCCCATGCCTGCGTCGATCCAGCAGGGAACCCGCGCGAGCAGGTGCTCGCGCGGGCAGACATCGGTGTCTTCGCAGGTCCGTCAACTCAGCCGTTGTACCCCAAATACCATTCGTCGTATCTGATCACGCCGGTCAACGGCTCGACCGGCAGGGGATACATACCGCTGTTGTTCAGCGAATTGATGGTCCTGACATCCCGCCACTCCGGCGTCAGCTTGGTTCCTGGCTTCGGGCACCCTTTCAGATCGATGGTCGCGAATTCGTAGCCGAAGACCCGATCGCGGAGGCTGTAGTGATGGTCCTCGGTCTGGAAGGTGACCGCCAGCCTCGCGCGCGTGCCCCACGGCAATGAGACCTCCTCGCTGCAATCGATCAGGACGGTTCCGCTCCGCCACATGAAATCCCACAGGCTATTGAGCCCGACACCCTCGATCGAGCCGCTGAACGACGTGGAGATCTCCGGGCCATAACTGATCGTGGGCGGGATGAACCGCAGGGTCGACGGCGAAAACGCGTAGATCAACGAATCGCGGTAGACATCGGCGCCATCGATCACGTAGTGGTAGGTGAACCTGCCGTCGACGATGTCGTGGATGGTCCAGCCGGGTATCGCGCCGACGTTGCCTCCATTGTTCACGCATTCACCGAGCACGAGCGTCTTCGGATCGCCCGCCGTGATCGTATGCTGGACCGTGTAGAACGAGAACGTCGCTCCCGGATCGAGGGTGGAGAATTCGTAGTCGGCGGGATCGGTGGTGAAGTCCTGGTCCGGCAATGCGGCGGCACTCAGGACGGGCAGGCCGGCGGTCAGCAGCAGCAGCGAGAGCAGCAGCCGCCGTTGTGGACGAATCTTCATGCAGGGTCCCTTCGGGTTTGGAAAATCGCAATGTCGCGAAGGCGATGATTGCGATGTCGGATTGAATTCGATGACGGTGCGCGGTGGGCGGTCGGTGCGTCGCGTTGGACTCGCGACGCGGCCGATTGCCCGATGCCGCAATCGCGCGGGCCGACGTCCGTCAGTGCGCGGTGCGGTCACCTTGAAGACGAGGCGGTGAGCGCTTGTGCACCGTGAATCCAACAGGCTCTCGTCGCAGCTTGCCTGCCAATGGCACATTACGCCGATGCGTGGTTTTCCCGTCGTCATCACGATGACGACAGACGAAATGATAATGACAGCGGCTCGCGAGGCGCTCGACCTGCGTTCGCTGCGCGCATATACATGCGCTGTCATCAGCGCGCGTCGGATCGATGGGCGGCCTCGGCTCGTCCAAGGGCTACGGAGGAGTCGCGCAGCAAGCTCCTTGCCACCCGTCGGCGATCGACAGCCGTCCTCGGGCCCGGGCTGGCCCCGCGCGGTTCGTTCCCACGCTGCCGAGCCATGTCCTCGTCCGCCGCCATGCCCGCCGTCATCGGCGTCGGTTCACCCCTGGTCGACCTGGTGCTGCCGGTCGACGAGGACTTCCTCGCCCAGCACGTCAGCGGCGCCAAGGGCGGCATGGAGCCGATCAGCGCCGAGGACATGGCGACGATCATCGCCGCCAGCGGCAAGACCGCGCACCAGTCGCCCGGCGGCAGCGCGGCGAACATCGTCGTCGGCTGCGCCAACCTCGGCGTGCCGTCCGCGTTCATCGGTTCGTGCGGCGACGACGATCTCGGCCTCTACTACGCCGAGGCCCTGCGCGCGCAGGCGTGCGAGCCGCTGCTGATCGGCCACTCGAGCCTGCCGACCGGACGCGTCCTGGCGCTGATCACGCCGGACGGCGAGCGCACCATGCGCACCTGCCTCGCGGCGGCGGCCGAGCTCGATCCGGCCTGGTTCACGCCCGAGCGCTTCGCCGGCGCGCGGCTGGTCGTGCTCGAGGGCTATGCGCTGTTCAATCCCGCCCTGGCGCGCGCGGTGGTGCGCGCGGCCAAGGCCGCGGGCTGCGAACTGGCGCTCGACCTCGCCGCGTTCGAGGTCGTCGCCGCCAACCGCGCGATCATCGGCGAGCTGCTCGAGGCCCAGGTCGACATCGTTTTCGCCAACCAGGACGAGGCGCTGGCCTGGCTGCCCGGCGCGACGCCCGAGGCGGCGCTCGCCGATCTCGCGCGGCGCGTGCCGGTCGCCGTCGTCAAGCTCGGCAAGGACGGCGCCCTGGTCGCGCGCGGGCGGGAACGCGCGCACGAGGTCGGCGCCGCGGTCACCGCCGTCGACAGCACGGGCGCCGGCGACTGCTGGGCGGCGGGATTCATCGCCGGCTACCTGCGCCGCGCGCCGCTCGCCGCCTGCGCGCGCCTCGGCAACGCGGCCGGCGCGGCGGTGGTGCAGGTCCTCGGAGCGCAGCTGCCGCGCGCGCAGTGGCTCGGGATCAAGGGCCGGCTGGACGCCTGGGCGTGAACGACGACCTCCTCATCCGGTTGCGCCGGGCGCTCGTGCCGGCGCCGCCATGAATTCCGGGACCTCCGCATGACCGATACGCCAGCCGCGCCGCCGCCCGGGCAATCGCCCGACAACGCCTACATCACCCTGGTCCAGTTCCTCAAGATGGTCGACGCCGCGCCGACCGGCGGCCAGGCGAAGATGCTCGCCCGCGGCGGCGAGGTGCGCGTGAACGGCCAGCCCGAGCAGCGGCCCGGCAGGAAGCTGCGCACCGGCGACGTGGTCGAGCTCGGGGCCGCGCGGTGGACAGTCGACATCAAACCTGAGACCGCCTGACGACTTCGCCGATGACGCGCGGAAGCGCGCTTCCACGATGGGCGCCGTGGATGCCCTCGCCGATCGGTCGTCGATAGCTGTTCTTGTCGTCGACGATCGTCCGGAACAGCTGACGGCGCTCACCGCGCTGCTCGCCGGCGGCGACTGGCGGCTGATCACGGCCACGTCGGGCGAGCAGGCCCTGCGCGTGCTGCTGCAGGTCGACGTCGCGGTGGTGCTCCTCGATGTGCGGATGCCGGGCATGGACGGCTACGAGACGGCGCGCCAGATTCGCTCCCGGGCGCGCAACGCGCACACCCCGATCATCTTCGTCACCGCCCACGCGCCGGACGAGACGCCCGTCGAGCGCGGCTACGCCCTGGGAGCGGTCGACTACCTGTTCGCCCCTGTCCGCCGCGAGGTGCTGCGCGCCAAGGTCCAGGTTTTCACCGAGCTCTTCCGCCTGCGCGCGGCGCTCGAGGAGCGCCACGCGTCGAGCGAGAACCGGTACGCGGCGCTGGCCGAGGCGATACCGCACCTGGTGTGGAGCACCGACGCGGACGGGCGGATGATCTACGCCAACCAGCGCTGGCTCGACTACGTCGGGATGCCGCTGGCGCAGGCGCGCGACTCGGGCTGGATCGAGGTCGTCCATCCGGCCGACCTCGACCAGGTGATGACCAGCTGGAACCAGGCAGTCTCGACCGGCGCGCCGTACGACATCGAGCTGCGCCTGCGACGCGGGTCGGATCAGGCCTTCCGCTGGCACCTCTGCCGCGGTGTTCCGGGGCGCGACGACACCGGCCGGATCGACGGCTGGGTCGGGTCGATGACCGACATCCACGATCTGCGCGAGACCGAGCGCCGCTTCCGCTGGCTGATCGAGAACACCACCGAGGCGATCTGGCGGTTCGACGTCGACGTGCCGGTCCCGATCCACGCGGGCGAGGACGAGCAGATCGATCTCATCTACCGCCACGGCGTGCTCGGCGAATGCAACGAGGCGATGGTGCGGGCGTACGGGTTCGCCTCGGCCGACGAGATGCGCGGCGTGCGGCTCGGCGACCTGATGCCGCGCAGCGATCCCGCCAACGACGCGATGCTGCGCGCCTTCGTGGGCAGCGGCTACCGCCTCGTCGACGCCGAATCCAGCGAGCTCGCCAAGGACGGGAGCGAGCGCTGCTTCCTCAACAACCTGATCGGCGAGATCGAGGGCGGGTCGCTGGTGCGCGCGTGGGGAACCAGCCGCGACATCACCGAGCGCAAGCAGCGCGAACGCCAGCTCGCCGCGCGCGAGCGCCAGCTGACGCTGATCACCGATACGCTCCCGGCGCTGATCGCGTACGTCGACGCGGACGAGCGCTACCGCTTCGTCAACCGCACGTACGAAGCGTGGTTCGCGCAGCCGTCGGCCGCGTTCATCGGCCGCGGCATCGCCGAGCTGATGACGCCCGAGACCCATGCCAAGGTGGCGCCCATGCTGCGACGGGCGCTGGCGGGCGAGTCGGTCGCCTACGAGGCGTCGATGACCTTCCCGGCGGCCGGCCGTCGCGAGGTCGACGCCAGCTACGTCGCCGATCGCGGTCCCGACGGCGTGGTCCACGGCGCCGTCGTGTTCGTCCAGGACGTCACCGCGCGCAAGCGCGACGAGGAGCGCGCGCGCCTGCTCGCCGACGCGACCGCGGCGTTGTCGGCGACGCTGGATCAGCGCGAGGCGCTCGACCGGCTGGCGGCCCTGCTGATCGGCAGGATCGCCGATGGCGTGGTCATCGAGACCGCGAACCAGCAGGGACGGCTCGAGCGCATCCTCGGCCGCCATGCCGACCCGGCGCGCGAGCGCGAGATGGCCGAGCAGGCCCTGCGCCATCCGATCCGCGCCGGCGATCCCGCGGCGCAGGTCTTCGCCGAGGCCGCGCCGCGGCGCTTCGTGATGGACGAGGCGTCCCAGGCGGCATACGCGCGCGACGACCAGCACCTGGCGCAGATGCGCGGCCAGATCGGCACCGGCATGCTGATCGCGCCGTTGACGGCGCGCGGCAGGGCGCTCGGCACGCTGACCGTCCTGAGCGATCCCGGATCGCAGCGGCAGCACGACGACGCCGATCTGGACGTGGTCGCCGAGCTGGCCCGCAACGCGGGCCTCGTGCTCGACAACCTGCGGCTCTACCACGAGGCCCACCGCCAGCGGTCGCTGGCCGCGCGCCGCGCCGAGCAGCTCACGGCGAGCAACGCCGAGCTCGAGCAGTTCGCGTACGTCGCCTCGCACGATCTGCAGGAGCCGCTGCGCATGGTCACCCAGTACATGGGGCTGATCGATCGCAAATACGCGGCGCAGCTCGACGAGCGCGGTCGTTCCTACGTGGCCTACGCGGTCGATGGCGCGGTGCGCATGCACCAGCTGATCGCCGATCTGCTGGCCTACGCCCGCACCGGACGATCGCAGCAGGCCTTCACCGTCTTCGATGCGCGCGAGGTCGTCGACGAGAGCCTGCGCACGCTCGCCGGCCAGATCGACGAGCGCCAGGCGATCGTCGACGTCGCGCCGCTGCCGCGGATCCGCGGCGACCGCACGCGCCTGGCGCTGGTGTTCCAGAACCTGATCGCCAACGCGCTGAAGTTCTCGTCCGCGCCGGCGCGTGTCGCGATCACCGCGATCAACCGCGGCGACGACGTCGAATTCGCCATCGCCGACCGCGGCATCGGCATCGACCCGCAGTTCTTCGAGCGCATCTTCGAGGTCTTCCAGCGCCTGCACTCGCGCGAGCAGTACCCCGGCACGGGCATCGGCCTGGCGATCTGCAGGAAGATCGTCAGCGGCCATGGCGGCCGCATCTGGGTGGAATCGCAGCCCGGCGAAGGCGCGATCTTCAGGTTCACCGTGCCGTCGGCGGATGCGCCGATCACCGGATTGCACAAGGCGCTGTAGGCTCCGCTCTGCGCGCTGCGCCCACGCGCCGGACCGCCTCAGACCGGTCCGACCAGCACCGTCGCCGTGAAGCGGCGCGTGAAGCCCATCCGCTCGAACAGGCCGATGCCGATGGCGTTGTCGGCGAGCACCTCGAGCCCGATCGCGGCGAAGCCGCGCTGCGCCTCGTGGTGCAGGATCCCGCCGAGCAGGCGCTTGCCCGCCTTGCTGCCGCGGCGGTCGGGCCGCACCGCGATCAGCTTGAGCCACGAGCGGCGGCCGCCGTCCTCGACCGCGGCGGCGGCGACGATCTCGCCGCCATCCTCGAGATGGTAATGGCGGAATCCCTCGCGCTCGCGCGTCGCCAGGTCGGGGGTGGCGTGGCCGCTGTCCGGGAACGCCGTCGTCAGCAGGTCGGCGACCACGTCGTGATGGCGGCGCGCGGTCAGGCGGACGCCCGCCGCCGCCTCCGGCAGCGCCGCGGCCAGCTCGCGCTCGCAGATGTGGTCGTCCTTCCACGCCGAGAAGCCGTGGCCGATGAGGAACCGGCGCAGATCGCGGTTGCGCACGTCGACCAGCGTGCGCGTGCTGGCGAAATCGGCGGCGCCGAGCGCGCGGCGCGCGGCCGCGACCAGCGGCGCTCCCACCGCCGCAAGCGCGCCCTGGATCGCGGCAGGGCCCCAGAACGTCACCTGCTGGTCGCTGTACGGGCAGATCGCCAGCGCGGCGACCGCCTGCGCGCCGCGCGTCGCCACCAGCACGCCGGAGCAGCGCTTGAGGTCGTCGGCGGTCGGCGTCAGCCCCATGCGCGCCGGGATGCCGCAGACCACGTGGTCGCGGCCGGGCGCGCACGCGGCGAACAGCGCGACGACCCGGGCGGTCAGCTCGGGTCGCTGGTCGAGATCGATGATCGCGGGCTGGTTCATCGTCGAGCGGAGGAAGATCGCCCACGAACGCGCGGGGATCAAGGCTCGGCGAGCGCGGCGCCGCGACGTCCGACGGGCGGAACCGCCGCCGCTCAGCCGCGCGCGCTCGCCTGCGCGCCGGCGTAGACCCGGTAATCGATCTCCTGGAAGATCGAATCGCGCCGCTCGATCTCCGGCAGGATCGACGGATCGAGGCGGTCGCCGATGACCTGCTCGTAGATCCCGGTGAATCGGCTGATGTGGTCGCGGGTCCGGCGCAGGGCGTACGGCACGGTCGTGCCGGTGGTCATGATGAAGGCCCAGTCGGAGGATTGCGCGAGCAGCAGCTCGCGCGCCATCTGGTCGAGCGCGCGCTTGCGGTCGCCCTGCGCGTCCGGGAAGCGCTTGGCGCATTCGACCATGCGTTCCTCGGCGATGTGCAGGTGGCGGTAGATCCAGTCGTTGCCCGGGTTCAGCCACACGCCGTTGTAGCCGGCGTCGCCCCAGCTGGACGCGCAGGGCTGCACGACCTGCAGCACCGGCAGGTCGGCGAGCACCTCGGATCCGGTGACCGCCTGCAGCGAGCTGAGCGCGGCGGAACGGAAGACGCTCTCGATGAACTGCGGGCCCTCGTACCACCAGTGCCCGAACAGCTCGGCATCGTACGGCGACACGATCACCGGCGGCCGCCCGATCAGCGCGCCGAGCCGTTGGCTCTGCTGCACGCGGTGCGCGACGAAGTCGGCGCCATGGCGCATCGCCGTTGCGAACGCCGGCGTCGGGACGTACGCCTGCTTCTCGTGCAGCGGCATCTTGCCGGTGATGCGGTGGTACTTCAGGCCGAGGTTGCGGCGCACGCCGTCGGGATGGAGGAAGGCGCGGACGTAGTCGTACTCGCCGTCGTAGCCGAGATCGCGGTAGAACTCGCGGTAGGTCGGATCGCCCGGATAGCCGGCCTCGGCCGACCAGACCTGGCGGCTCGATTCGGGATCGCGTCCGAAGGCGGCGACGCCGGCCTTCGTGTACACCGGCGCGTAGACGCCGTAGCGCGGCCGGGGGTCGCCGTAATAGATGCCGTGCGTGTCGACGAAGAAGTAGCGGATGCCGGCTTCGCGCAGCAGGTCGTCGACGCCGTGGATGAAGCCGCACTCGGGCAGCCAGATGCCCTTCGGCGACTGCCCGAAGTGCTTGCGGTAGTTCGCGGCGGCGACCTGGATCTGCGCGCGCTGCGCCTCCCTGGTCAGCATCAGCGGCAGGTAGCCGTGGGTCGCGCCGCAGGTGATCGGCTCGAGCACGCCGGCGTCGCGCAGCAGCCGCACCCAGCCCAGCAGGTTGTCGCCGAAGCGGTCCATGCTCGCCAGGCACCAGCGGAAGTGGTCGCGGTACATCACCGCGGCCTCGGCGAACGGCGAGTGCGCCTTGGCCGGCACCTCCTGCTCGGCGAGCTCGAGCAGGCGTCCGACGTGGCGGCGATAGCGCTGCTGCAGCAGCGGATCCGCGAGCATCTCGCACAGCGGCGGCGACCACGTCATGGTCAGCCGCGCGCGCACGCCTTCGCGATGGAGCTGCTCGAGGCGGCCCAGGATCGGGATGTAGGTCTCGGTGATCGCCTCGAACAGCCAGCTCTCCTCGAGGAACACCGGTTCCTCGGGATGGCGCACGAAGGGGAGGTGCGCGTGCAGCACCAGCATGAGATGGCCATCGGGCATGGAGCGCTCGCGCAGGTTTCGTTTGCGACGGTGGGGCGACGGCGGTCGGGGCGCGCGCCCGCGTCGCGGGCGCGCATCCGCCTCGTCGCGGGTCTTACTCGGGGAAACCGCCGAGGTCGGGCGCGGCGTTCGCGGCGTCGCCACCGGGCGCCGGTTTGGGCGGCTCGGATGCGGACGCGGCCGGAGCGCCCGCGGCGCGCTGCGCGGTCGCGTCGCGCTCGCGCGCCATGCTCGCGCTCGAGAGGTGCCAGCTCGACAGGCTCGCGCTCGACGCGCCGCCGGGCGACGCCTCGGCCGGGAGGATGCCGCTGAACATCGCCGGCGCCGTCGCCGCGTTGGTCTCCCACGTCCACTGCTGGCGCGTGCGGTCGGAGAGGCGGGCGGCGCTGCCCTGGCCGCCGCTCGCGTTGGGCAGGCCGGCCATCTCGAGCAGTTCGCCGAAGGAATCGTCGACGCTCATCCACTGCTCGTCGCGGCGCGCCGACACCGTCGCCGCCGGAGTTGTGACGCGGTTGGAGCGCGCGAGCGGGTGCAGGTGCCCCTTCGAATCGCGCAGCGCCAGCTGCGCCTCGTAGTTCGCGTTCGGCGCCACCGAGAGGTAGTAGTTCCCGCCGCGCAGATCGACCTCGCGCTGCTCGGTGCCGGACGCGGTGTGCAGGATCAGCACCGGCGTGCCCTGTTCGCCGCACGTCGCGCGCGCCTGCTCGAGCGCGTGCGCGGAGAGCTCCCAGTACGCGAACACGTGGAACGGATCCTGGACCATGAGCACGAGGCGGTCGCGGCCGTAGCGGTCGGGGATCGGCAGGCCGGGCTCGGCCTGGCGCGGACCGGTCTGCGCCGGCTTCTGCTGCTCCTCGATGCGGCTCGATCCGGCGGGCCCCGGCGCCGCCGAGTCCGGCAGGCGGCCGCCGCCGCTGACGCCCGTCGCCTTGGCGAGCGCGGCGATGAGGTCGGGCTTCCTGAGCGTTCCCGCATCCGCGACCGCGTGGCGGCCGGCGAGGTCGCGCAGCTGCGCGAGGGTGAGGCGGTCGAGCTCGTGCGGTGACATGGCGCTCAGCTCCGGTCGATGAACAGACGGATGTGGTCGGTGAGCAGACGGCGACGCTTGGCGTTGATGTCGATGCGATCCAGCAGCCAGAGGATCTCGTCGAGCTGCTGATCCAGGGAAAGAGCCCAGTTGATCACATCGAGATTCTCGCCGCCCTCGGCCAGGATCGTCGCGACATGCTCAAGCACCGAATGGGTGACATGGTGTTCGACCGACGACCGGTTGAGAAGTCCGAAGTCGCCCTCATCGAACGCGCCCCAGCATCGCCAACCGTACAGGTGCTCGACCAGCTTCGAGCGCGTCCATCCCTTCCAGTAGCGTTCGAGCCAGTCCTCGACCGCGGCGCGGCCGAGGTCGCGTCCGGCCTTCTGGCTCTCGATCCACTTGTGCCGATCGATCGCGAAGAGCGCGTGCGCGGTCAGCGAGTAGACCACCACGCCGTCGGGGCGCTCGTGGTCGTTGGCCAGCCGGCCTTCGGGCAGCTCGATGGCGGCGGTCGCCAGGCTCGCCCCCCGAAGCGGCGTGGCGTCCGTCATGGGCGCGGGGTCTCGACCATCTGGTGCTTGGCGATGATGACCAACCCGGACTCCGTGACCTTGAAGCGCTTCGCATCGGCGACGCGGTCGAAGCCGATGATATCGCCCGCCGGGATCTTCACATGCTTATCGATGATGCAGCGGTTGAGCTTGGCGCCGCGGCCGATCTCGACGTCCTCCATGAAGACGCAGGCGTTGACCTCGGCGAAGCTGTGGACGATGCAGCGCTGGCCGAGCACCGAGTCCATCACGCGTCCGCCCGAGATGATCGAGCCTTCGCAGACGATCGACTGGATCGCGGTGCCGACGCGGCCGTCGGCGTTGTGCACGAACTTCGCCGGCGGGTAGGTGTTGGGCGTGGTCCGGATCGGCCACTCCTGGTTGTAGAGATCGAGCTGCGGCTCGACGGCGCGCAGGTCGATGCACGCGTCGTAGTAGCTCTCGAGCGTCCCGACGTCGCGCCAGTAGCTGTCGTTCGCGACGTTGGTCGAACCCGGGATGCGGTTCCTGCGGAAGTCGAAGGCGTACAGCTTGCGGCCATCCGCGAGCAGGCGCGGCAGGATGTCCTTGCCGAAGTCGTGCGACGACTGCGGATCCTCGGCGTCGGTCTGCAGCGACTCGAGCAGGACGTTCTTGCCGAAGATGTAGTTGCCCATCGACACCAGCGCCATGTCGGGCGAGCCCGGGATCGGCGTCGGCTTCTTCGGCTTCTCCTGGAAGCCGGTGATGCGCCAGTCCTTGTCCACCTGGATGACGCCGAACTGGTTGGCCTCGGCGATCGGCACCGGGATCGCCGCGATCGAGCAGTGCGCGCCCGCGTCGCGGTGGAACCGGCACATGCCCTCGATCTCCATCTTGTAGATGTGATCGCCGCCGAACACCGCGACCAGTTCGGGCTGGTGGTCCTGGATGAGGTTCGCGTTCTGCCAGATGGCGTCGGCGGTGCCCTGGTACCAGTGCTCGCCGGTGCGCTGCTGCGCCGGCACCGGGATGATGAAGTGGTCCGGCAGGATGGTGCCGAAGTTCCAGGTCTCCTCCATGTGCTCGGTGAGGCTCTGGCTCTTGAACTGGGTCAGCACGTAGATGCCGTAGATCCCCGAGTTCACGAAGTTCGAGAGCACGAAGTCGATGATGCGGTACTTGCCGCCGAACGGCACCGCGGGCTTCGAGCGCGCGAGGGTCAGCGGTTCGAGACGCGTCCCCTTGCCGCCGGCCATGACGAAGGCGAGCACCTTGTTGCGCACGCTGATTTCTCCGCGCATCCGCTCGTTCACGACGAGGCGGAGGGCGCCGCGGATGCTAGCCCCTTGCGGCTACTGCCAAGACCCAAACAACGGCAAGCGGAACGCCCATGAGCGACGCGATCGTCCTCGCCTACATCACGACGCGCGACGCCGACGAGGCGCAGGCCATCGGTCGGACGCTGGTCGAGGAACGCTGGTGCGCGTGCGTCAACATCCTGCCGGGGATGCGTTCGATCTATCGTTGGCAGGGCAGGATCGAGCAGGCGGACGAAGCCGTGCTGATCGCGAAGACCCGCGCGACCCTGTTCCCGGCGTTGGCCGCGCGCGTCCGCGCCCTGCATTCCTACCGCACGCCCTGCGTCATCGAGCTGAGGGTCGACCGCGGCGACGAGGGTTACGTGCGCTGGCTGCTCGCGGAAAGCGGCGATGCCGTCCCGGGTTGAATCCGGCGCCGTCTCGGCTTCGCCCGCGCGCGCGGCGGCACAGGCTGGCGCGGGGGCAACGATGGCGGTCGTCGACACCGGACGCGGGCTGCTGCAGCGCCTCGGCTCGCTGCGCGGGCGGTCGCGTCACGCGCCGGTCGACCAGGTGCCGGTCGCCACGGGTGCGCGCTGGAGCAGCGAGCGGCTGTTCTTCAGCGGCGACGACTTCTTCGACGAGCTGATCGCCGAGATCGCCAAGGCGCGGTATTCGGTGACGATCGAGACGTACATCTTCGCCGACGACGCGGTCGGCAGGCGCATGGAGGAGGCGCTCGCCGAGGCGGCCGCGCGCGGCCTGGTCGTGCGCCTGATGGTCGACGGCTGGGGCGCCGGACCGTGGGCGGTGTCGCGCGCGCACCAGCTCGCCGCGCGCGACGTCGAGGTGCGCGTCTACCACCCGCTGCCGTTCCTCTTCACGCCGAAGGGAGCGGCGCTGTCGCGCAAGAGCCGCGCGCTCGGGTACCTCCGCGCGATCAACCGCCGCGACCACCGCAAGGTCTCGATCATCGACCGGCGGATCGCGTTCGTCGGTTCGATCAACGTCGATGGCTGCCACACCTGCACGGTCGCGGCGGAGAACTGCTGGCGCGACACCGTCGCGCGCGTCGAAGGCGGCGCGGTGTGGGAGCTCGAGAAGGCGACGGAGCACGCCTGGCGCCGCTCGCTGCGCATCGGCCGGCCGCGGCTGCGCACGCCGCTGGCGAGGCGCCCGCGGCGCTCGCGTGAGCAGCCGGCGGGGCTGGTGCGCCTGAACAACCGCATGCGGCTGCGCGAGTTCTGGTACCGCGAGCTGGTCCGCCGCATCCGCTGGGCCGAGCGCCGCGTGCTCGTCACCAACGCCTACTTCGTGCCCAACGGGCAGCTGCTGCGCGCGCTCGCCGCCGCGGCGCGCGCCGGCCGCGATGTGCGCGTGCTGGTCCCGTCCAAGTCGGATGTCGCGTTCATGCCGTGGGTGGCGGCGGCGTTCTACCTCGCCCTGCTCAAGACCGGTGTGCGCGTGTTCGAGTACCAGCCGTGCATCCTCCACGCCAAGACCATGGTCATCGACGACTGGATCAGCGTCGGGTCGTCGAACCTCAACACGCGCAGCCTGAAGCACGATCTCGAAGTCGACGTCGTGCTCACGTCCCCGGCATCGCTGGCCGCGATGGTGGCGCAGTTCGAGAAGGATCTCGAGAAGTCCGTCGAGATCACCGCGAGCGTGCTGCAGGCGCGGCCGTGGTGGCAGCGCACCATCGCCCGCATCGCGTTGCGCCTGCGCTACTGGATGTGAGCGCCGGGCAGGGCCACGGCGCAAGGCGCCGGATCGCCGGGCCATGCCACCGGCGCGCTGCGCGAAGCGCTTCCGCCTGCGTTCGCCTGGGCCGCCTTTGGCCTGCGGAGCCCTCGCGGGCGATGTAGGATCCCGGTAGCTGGCGATGAAGATCCTCTCCTACAACATCCACAAAGGGTTCTCATTCGCCAATCGGCGCTTCGTGCTCAAGCGCATGCGCGAGGTGCTCGAGATCGTCGACGCCGATCTCGTGCTGCTCCAGGAGGTCGTGGGCGAGCATCGCGATCACGCCGATTCGGTCGACGGCTGGCAGGCCTCGCAGTTCGAGTTCCTCGCCGATCGCCTCTGGCCGCATCACGCCTACGGCAAGAACGCCGTCTACGACGCCGGCCACCACGGCAACGCGATCCTCTCCAAGCACCACCTGGTCGGCTGGGAGAACATCGACGTCTCGACCAATCCGATCGAGCGCCGCGGCCTGCTGCACGCGGTCCTCGAACCGGAGGGCTTCGCCAAGCCGCTGCACGTGATCTGCATCCACTTCGACGTGCACGAATACGGGCGGAAGAAGCAGGTGCGCTCGCTCGCCGAGCGCATCGCCGCCGCGGTGCCGGCCGACTGCCCGCTGATCGTCGCCGGCGACTTCAACGACTGGAAGGAACGCGCCGGCCGCGTGCTGGAGAGCGAGCTGTCGCTGGTGGAGGCCTACAAGACCATCCACGGCCGCTGCGCGCGATCGTTCCCGTGCCGCTTCCCGCTGCTGCGCCTCGACCGCATCTACATCCGCGGGCTGGTGCCGGTATCCGCCGAGTGCCTGACCGGGCAGCCGTGGGCGCAGCTCTCCGATCACGCCGCGCTCTTCGCCGAGCTGTCGCCGTCGCCGACGAAGGTCGCCAAGGTGCCCGCCATCGCGTGACCGACCGGCGCGGTCCGCACCCGGACGCGCATCGACGGCTACGGCTGCGTGTCGCCGATGCCGGTCAGCGGACGCACCGCCGGGACCACATCCGACGACTCCGACTCGTGGGTCGCGGCCGGGTTGATCTCGCGCAGCTTGTTGTACAGCGTCGTGCGGTTGATGCCGAGCATGTCGGCGGCGTTCGACTTGTGGCCGCTCGATTCCTCGAGCGCGGCGCGGATGACCATCGCCTCGATGCGCTGCAGGTTGCGCTCGCCCGGCGGGATGATGACCGAGCCGGGCAGGACGACGGTCTCGCGCGCCTGCGGCTTGCCGGGGCGCAGCTTCTCGTCGAGGTAGAGATCCTGGACCATGATCTCCGGCCCGGGCGCGACCACGACGGCGCGCTCGATCGCGTTCATCAGCTCGCGGACGTTGCCCGGCCACGAGTACGTGCGGATCGCCTCGCGCGCGGCCTGCGAGAGCGTCAGCGTCGGACGGCCCAGCTCGCGCGTCACCCGCGCGAGCTCCGATTCGGCGACGATCAGCACGTCGTCGCCGCGTTCGCGCAGCGACGGCACGCGCAGCGGCACGACGCGCAGGCGGAAATACAGATCCTGGCGCAGGCGGCCGCCGAGGACCTCCTCGCGCGGGTCGGCGCTGGTGCCGGCGAGCAGGCGCACGTCGATGCGCACGTCGTCGAAGCCGTTGACGCGCCGGATCAGGCCGTGCTCGACCGCGCGCAGCACCTTGCCCTGCGTCGCCTGCGGCAGCTCGCAGAACTCGTCGAGGTAGAGCGAGCCGCCGCCGGCGGATTCGAAGGCGCCCGCCTTCATCATCTCGCCGCCGCGTTCGATCCCGAACAGCTCGACGTCGAGCTGGTCCGCCGGCAGGCCGGCGCAGGCGACCGCGGCGAACGGCCGCCCGCCGCGGTGCGACCGCTCGTGCAGCACGCGCGCGACCAGCTCCTTGCCGGTGCCGGGCTCGCCGCCGATCAGCACCGGCATGTTCGACGGCACCGAGCAGATGCGCTTGATCGAGGCCAGCAGCTCCTTCATCGCATGGCTGCGCGCCACCAGCGCCGGACGGGCGGCCGCGCGTCCGGCGCGCTGCGCCTGGTGGCGCTCGAGCAGGTTGCGCACGGTGAACTGCAGGCGGTCGAGCTTGAACGGCTTCTCGAGGTAGTCGGCGGCGCCGCGCTTGAAGCACTCGACCGCGAGCGACGTCGAACCGTACCCGGTCAGCATGACGATCGGCACGCGCTGATCGATCCCGCGCAGGCGCTGGATGATCGCCAGGCCCTCGCCATCGGGCAGCTTGTGGTCGAGCAGGATGAGGTCGGGGATCTCCTCGCGCATCGCCGCCAGGGCCTGGTCGGCGGAAGAGGCCTCGCGGACGCGCAATTCGGGGAAGGCCTTGATGATGACCTGGCGCACCGTGGGTTCGTCATCGACTACGAGCAGCGATTCCATGCCGTCCGGCGCCCCCAGAAGTCCATCTTATAGCCCGAGCATGGACCAGGGGAACACCCGGACGGCAGGACACGCGGCAGCGCGGTCGTCAGCCCCGGGCGTCGGGGGGCGCGGAGCGCAGTTCGGCCCGCAGGAGGACGAGGTTGCGCTGATTCGCCTTCCAGGCGACGTCGAACAGGTCGCCGATGAGGGGCACGCTGCCGGCGAGCCAGTCGATGCCGACGTTGGCGACCATGCGGAGGATGACGCTCGAGCGCACGCCGAGCAGGTGCGCCCGCCAGACCAGCCACCCGGACACCGCCAGCGTCAGCGTGTCGCCGATACCGGGGATCAGGCCGATCACGCTGTCGATACCGAAACGCACGCCGATGCCCGGGATACGCCAACGGCCGTCGAGCAGGTCAGCGAGGCGGTCGAGCCGGTCGATCTCGCGCTCGCGGTCGATGATCGGAGAGGATGACGCGGCGATCGTGGCCATGGGACCGATGCTACCGCCACGCCCAGCGAATCGACCGCGGTCGACCACGTCCTTCATCGGCGCAGGAACGGTACCGTAAGTCCCACTGTTGCGGAAATTTACACGGCCCGCCGTCAGTCGGCGCGGCCATTCCAGAGCCGCCGCAGCAGGGCGACCATCCCCCGTGCGGAAGGTCGCGCCTGGCTGGCGACCGATTCGTTCGGCGGCGTCCCCATGGTCGGCGCGACCGACGGCGCGGCGGCGGGAGCGGCCGGCGCCGGTTGGGCATCGAGCGTCGCCGCATTCACGACCGTGGGCGGGATCGCCGGGGGCGTCGTCGTCGGACGCGTCGCGATCGCGCGCTGCATGCGAGCGGTCGCGATCTCGAGCGAGCTCGGCTCGCGCAGCGGCGCGCTGACCCGCGCGGTGATGGCCTCGGCGGCGGCCTTCTTCTTCGCGGCCGCCTCGGCCTTGCGCGCGCGTCGCGTCTCCGACATCTCCGGCGCGACCGTGACCTTCGGCATCGCCGGGAGGCGATCATCGGTCAGGTCGAGGAGACAGGCGTGGAAGGCGTTGGTCGGCTTCGATTCGATCAGGGCGGTCACGACGGCGAACGGCCGGCGGAACGATGGATCCGCTCCGGCTTCGACCTCGAGATAGCTGGGGTCGTAGGTGAACTGCAGGACCTCGTCGTCCTCGCCGACGACGCTCATCACGATGTCGCGGATGAAGACGTCCTCGGCGGCGAGACGCGGCAGCGGCTCGAGGTCGAAGAGATGCGTATCATTGGCGACGATGCGGACCTCGTCGCCGATGGCGGCGAGTTCAGCGTGGATCAGGCGCAGGTCGCCCAGGGTCAGGGTGCGATCCGAGAACACCCGTTTGCGTCGCTCAGCGGACGTGGCGGTGGTCATGACGTCCTCGTCGAAAAATTGGAGGGGGGGGGTTGACAGCGAGTCTACGACCCCGTGCCGAAGGCGGGGAAAGCGAAGGGTTACGCTTCAACGCGAGACGATGCCGCGACCTGGCTAGGGCTTGGCGTCGCCCTGCTGCGTGCCGGCCGGCGCCGGCGTGAAGGACAGCGAGACCGCATTGATGCAGAAGCGCCGCCCGGTCGGACGGGGGCCATCGTCGAAGACGTGGCCGAGGTGCCCGTCGCAGCGCGCGCAGGTGACCTCGGTGCGGATCACGCCGTGGCTGCGATCCTCCTTCTCGGCGACGCGATCGGGCAGCGCGCGGAAGAAGCTCGGCCAGCCGGTGCCCGATTCGAACTTCGTCCCGGCCTCGAACAGCGGAGCGGCGCAGCCGGCGCAGTGGTAGGTGCCCGGTCCGTGCTCCTTGGTCTGGACGTAGCCGCCGCAGAACGGCCGCTCGGTCCCCTGCTGGCGCAGGACCTGGAACTGTTCGGGGGTCAGCCGCTTGCGCCATTCGTCATCGCTCAGCGTCAGCTTCTCGCCCACGGCGGGGACCTCGGTCGTCTTCTCACCCACGGCAGGGACCTCCTCGGCGGCATGGCCGGACAGCGACACGAGAGCGGCCAGAACGACCAGGATGGCGCGCGAGCGCATGGTCCGTCTCCCGATGATGGTACGTGGCCGCCACCGTGGCGGATGCGGTGCGCCGCATCGTCGTTCGACCCGTCCGGCGCGCAACGCGGCGCAGGCGTTCCAACTGCGCGGTTAGCTGCGGCCGTTCGGTCGGATCCCGGCGAATGGTCGATCGTTACGCCGGGAAGTCGTCAGCGCGCGCGATGGCCCGGAGGTAAGCAGAGGCAGATGGCCGCGATCGTCGTCCTGCTCGCGATCTGCACCGCCGCGGCCGCCGCCGCCGACGACTACGATCACACCGCGCGGCCGGTGCTCGAACGCTACTGCTGGAAATGCCACGACGGCGACGAGGCGAAAGGCGGCCTCGATCTCGCCGCGTATGCCGATGCGCAGGCCGCGCGCGGTGCGGGGAAGATCTGGCGCACGGTGCTGGGGCGGATCGAGGCCGGCGAGATGCCGCCGCACAGCAAGGCCCAGCCGAGCGAGCTCGAGCGTCGCGATCTCGTCGCCTGGATCATGAAGGAACGCGCGCGCCAGCCGCGCGACCCGGGACGCGTCACCCTGCACCGGCTGAACCGCGCCGAGTACGCCAACACCGTGCGCGACCTGATCGGCATCGATCTCGGCCTGACCGACGGCTTCCCCGCCGACGACGTCGGCGACGGCTTCGACAACAGCGCCGAGACCCTGTCGCTGCCGCCGCTGCTGTTCGAGAAGTACGCGGTCGCCGCCGAGCAGGCGCTGGACGTCGCCTTCGACCGCTTCCGCCCCGAGCTGCGCGGCCGCCTGCTGTTCGCCGAGCCGGAGGCCGGGCTCGACGCCGACGATGCGACCGCGCGCTTCGCCGCGGCGCTGGTCGTGCGCGCCTTCGCCGACCGCGCGTTCCGCCGGCCCGCCGACGACCGCCAGGTCGCGTCGCTCATGACGCTGTACGACGACGCGCGCGCTCGCGGCGAACGCTACGACGTCGCGGTGCGCACCGCGCTGACCGCCGTGCTGGTCTCGCCGCGCTTCCTCTTCCGCGTCGAGGCCGACCGGCCGGCGAGCGACGGGCGGGCGTATGCGCTCGATGCGTGGGAGGTGGCCGCGCGCCTGTCGTACTTCCTGTGGTCGACGATGCCCGACGACGAGCTGCGCGCCTTCGCCGACCGCGGCGACCTCGCCGATCCGCGCCAGCTCGCCGGCCAGGCGCGTCGCCTGCTGACCGATGGCCGCGCCCAGGCGCTGGTCGAGAACTTCGCCGGCCAATGGCTGCAGCTGCGCAAGCTGATGACGGTCACGCCCGATCGCCGCCAGTTCCCCGAGTTCGACGAGCGCCTGCGCGGGTCGATGCGCGAGGAGGCGCTGCGCTTCGTGGCGGCGATCATCCGCGAGGACCGCCCGATCCTCGACTTCATCGACGCCGACTTCACCTTCCTCGATGAACGCCTGGCGCGGCATTACGGCATCGCCGGGGTCGAGGGCGCGCGCTTCCGCCGCGTCGCGCTCGACCCGGACGACGGCCGTCGCGGCGGCGTGCTCGGCCTCGCCAGCACCCTGACCGTGACCTCGAACCCGACGCGCACGAGCCCGGTCAAGCGCGGCAAGTGGATCCTGTCCGAGATCCTCGGCGCGCCGCCGGCGCCGCCGCCGCCGGATGTCGGCGACATCGGCGACGAGACCGTCGTCGCCGGCCTCGGCCTGCGCGCGCGCCTCGAAGCGCATCGCGCCAAGCCGGCATGCGCCGGATGCCACGACCGCCTCGACCCGCTCGGCTTCGGCTTCGAGAACTACGACGCGATCGGGCGCTGGCGCGACGCGGACGGCGCCGGCCCGATCGACAGCGCCGGCACGCTGCCCAACGGCGTGACGTTCCGCGGTCCGGTCGAGCTGAAGAAGCTGTTCCTGGCCCGCGGCCGCGATTTCGCGCGCAGCCTGACCGAGAAGATGCTGACCTACGCGCTGGGCCGCGGCCTCGAGGAGTACGACGCGCCGACGGTCGACGCCATCGTCGCCCGCCTCGAGCGCGACGAGTGGCGCTTCTCGTCGCTCATCCTGGGCGTGGTCGAGAGCTATCCGTTCCGCCATCGGCGCGCGCCGTGATCGCGCGGAGGGTGTCCGCATGCTGAGAAGCCGTCGCTCCGTCCTGCGCGGGCTGGGCGCGTGCGTCGCGCTGCCGTGGCTGGAATCGCTGGCCTGGGCCGAGGACCCGGCGGCGCCGGTGAAGCCGCCGGTGCGGCTCGGCTTCTTCTCGGTGCCGAGCGGCATCCACATGGCCGATTGGACGCCGACCAGCGGATCGCTCGACGCGCTGCCGTGGATCCTCGAGCCGGCGCAGCGCCATGCGCGCGCGCTCATGCCGATCACCGGGCTGCGCCACATCCACGGCGAGGCCAATGGCGACGGGCCGGGCGACCACGCGCGCGAGACCGGCGTGTTCCTGACCGGCGCGCAGATCCGCAAGACCCAGGGCACCGATATCCGCTGCGGCGTCTCCGCCGACCAGGTCGCGGCGGCGCAGATCGGACGGCACACCGCGCTGCCGTCGCTCGAGCTCGGCATCGAGGGCGGCGGCAACAACGGCGACTGCGATTCGGGCTACAGCTGCGCGTACACCTCGAACATCTCGTGGCGCACGCCGACCATGCCGATGGCCAAGGAGTGCGATCCGCGCGCGGTCTTCGAGCGCCTGTTCGTCGATCCGCTCGCGCGCGGCGGCGAGCGCGCCATCGCCAGCCGGCGCAGCGTTCTCGACCTGGTGCTCGCCGATGCGCGCCTGCTGAGCGGCGAGCTCGGCGGCAGCGACCGGCGCAAGCTCGACGAGTACCTCGATTCGGTGCGCGCCCTCGAGACCCGCATCGAGCGGCGCGCCGCCGACCGCGCCGCGATTCCCGACCTCGCGCTGCCCGAGAAGCCCAAGGACTTCCCGGAGCACGTGCGGCTGATGTTCGACCTGATCGCGCTGGCGTTCCAGACCGACCGCACGCGGGTCGTCAGCTTCATGTTCGGCAACGGCGGGTCGAACCGCAGCTACGAGCACCTCGGTCTCGCCGGCGGGCACCACGAGCTGTCGCACCACGCGCGGGATCCGGTCAAGGTCGCGCAGATCCGCGCCATCAACCGCCATCATGTCGAGCTGTTCGCGCACCTGCTCGACCGCCTCGCGGCGGTTCCCGAAGGCGACGGCACCCTGCTCGACCACTGCCTGCTGATGTACGGCTCCGGGATCAGCGACGGCGATCGCCACAACCACGACGACCTGCCGATCCTGCTCGCCGGCCGCGGCGCCAGCGTGCGCAGCGGCCGCCACCTGCGCCACGATGGTCGGGTCTGCGACCTGCTCGCGGGGATGCTCGGCCGCGCCGGGGTCACCGCCGATGGCTTCGGCGACAGCGAAGGACGGCCGCTCGACCTGTGAGGGCGCGAAGCGGCGGGCGGCGCCTCAACGCGGCATGAACTGCGGCGCGGCGGCGACCGGCCAGCCGAACCAGTGCGCGACGGCGATGACGACGATGAACAGCGCGCTCGCCATCGCCTCGCCGGCGATCATGCCGATCGCCACCGGCTTGAGGCGGCGGTACACGCCCACGCCGCCGTAGCGCATCACGCCTGCCTTGATCGCCCAGCCGAGGAACATGCTGAAGGCGAGGCGGCCGCTGGCGTAGTTGAACACCGCGAGGAAGCCGATCGGGTGCAGGGGGAACCACGCCCACGCCAGCCGGGCGACGCCGATCGCGCCGATCAGCGCCGCGCCGACGGTGTACGATGCCCACGGCGCCGCCGGCGCCGCACCGCCCTCGCGGGCCGCCACCGTGTCGGCGACCAGGCGCAGCGCGTTCATCACCCCGCCGATGCCGGCGTCGACCGGATGTCCCGAGCCGGTGTAGCTGAACCACAGCATGGTCGCGCCGGACAGCAGCAGCGCGGCGACGACCACGATCAGCAGCAGGGCCGACAGCCGGAAGCGGCGCACGCCGGTGCGCTCGGCGAGGTAGTTGCCGTGCGTCGCGTAGGGCATCAGGCCTTCGCGGTTGTCGGCCAGCAGCGACATGCCGATCAGCGTCAACGGCACTAGCGCCGCTGCCGGCAGGGCGCCGACCAGGCCGACGACGACCGAGCTGATGTGCCAGCCGGGCAGTCCGAAGAAGGGGATCCCGGCCTCGGCGAAGATCCGCGCCAGGACGAGGAAGGCGCCGAGGAACAGCAGCACGACCAGCGCGGCGCCGGCGAGCGTCGCGCCCGCCGCCATCAGCGCCGCGACCATCAGCGCGCTCGCCGCGATCAGCGCACGGCAATACGCGCCGGCATCGCGCAGATCCGGATCCTCCGTGCGCCGGAACGCCGCGCGCAGCGCGCCGAGGTACCACGTCCGGCCCAGCCACAGGATCATCGCGCACCACGCGGCGAAGCCGCCGACCCCGGCCTGGTCGTACCACTGGTGCTGCATCGGCACGCCGCCGCGGGTCAGCGCCAGGTGCAGCAGGTTCAGCGCGATCCACGACACCCACAGGCTGAAGGACAGGTCGAGCGGCAGGAAGAACGCGACGGCGATGACGCTGAACCAGATCGACCAGTTGAAGAACCACCACCAGCTGTGGACGTCCATCCACGGCTCGCCCATGAACAGCGGCCAGACCGCGATGGTCATGGTCAGACCGACGGGGAACCAGCCCGAGTCGGCGGCCGCCTTCCAGCACAGCAGCAGCAGCGTGACGACGAAGCCGAGGCGGAAGCCGCGCTCGCTGAAGATCGGCGCGAAGCGGCGCCCGGCGTGCGGCTCGGCGATGAACGACAGGGTGACCTCGGCGAGCGGGTAGGGCAGGCGCTCGTGGTGGATCCACTGCCGCTGCACGATGCCCGCCAACGCCAGCAGCGCCGCGAGGGCGCCGATCAGCAGCGGCAGCCAGCGCAGCGCCGGCCCGAT
>Ga0196963_10000891_pt1 | contig 22698 bp, 18 predicted proteins | sample S1_5metaG_FD_148600 | JGI IMG/M metagenome (GOLD analysis project Ga0196963, IMG submission 148600) | Soil microbial communities from Anza Borrego desert, Southern California, United States - S1_5 | ecosystem: Environmental > Terrestrial > Soil > Desert | place: USA: California | collected...
CCGCCTTCCACGACGAGAAGGCGCCGCACAAGATGAGCGAGACGATGCGCCAGTTCGTCGCCGGCCAGCAGGCGCTGATGCCGGAGCTTCTGGCCATGGTGGCGCCGACGGTGAACTCCTTCCGCCGGCTGATCCCCGGCTTCTGGGCGCCGACCTCGGCGACCTGGGGCGTCGAGAACCGCACCACGGCGCTGCGCGTCATTCCCGGCTCGGCCAAGTCGCAGCGCGTCGAGTACCGGGTGGCGGCCGCCGACGGCAACCCCTACCTCGCCTGCGCCGCGGCGCTTGCCTCGGGCCTGTGGGGTATCGAGAACAAGCTCAAGCTCGGCGAGCCGGTGCAGGGCAATTCCTACGACAAGAAGCACCCGGCCAAGCTCGACCTGCCGCGCACGCTGATGGAAGCGTCCGACCGCCTGAAGGCGTCGAAGCCCGCGCGCCAGCTGTTCGGCGACGCGTTCGTCGATCACTACGCCGCCTCGCGCAACTGGGAAGAGCGCGAGTTCCGCAAGGCGATCACCGACTGGGAACTGGAACGCTACTTCGAGATCATTTGAACATGCCTTCTCTCAAGACTGTCTCGCCGATCGACGGCTCCATCGTCTGCGAACGCCCGCTGGCCAGCGCGACCGAGATCGCCAACACCCTCAAGGCTGCGCGCAAGGCCGCGACCGTGTGGCGCAACACACCGGTCGCCGAGCGCTGCGCGCTCCTCACCAAGTTCGTCGAGGCGATGGAGGCAAAGAAGGCCGCCATTGCCGAGGAGCTGACGAGGCAGATGGGCCGGCCGATCAAGTACACGCCCGGCGAGGTCGGTGGCCTGGCCGAGCGTTCGCGCTTCATGATCGGCGCGGCACCGGCGGCCCTGGCCGACGAAACGCTGGAACCCAAGGAGAATTTCACCCGCTTCATCCGCCACGAGCCGCTGGGCGTCGTGTTCGTGGTGGCGCCATGGAACTACCCGTACCTGACGGCCGTCAACGCCGTCGTCCCGGCCCTGCTCGCCGGCAACGCAGTAATCCTCAAGCACTCGGCGCAGACCCCGCTGGTGGCGGAACGTTTCGCCGAAGGCTTTAAAGCCGCCGGCCTGCCGGCGGGCGTGTTCCAGGTGCTGCATCTCTCCCACGCCGACACCGAGGCGGTGATCCGCGCGCCCGAGGTCGATTTCGTCTGCTTCACCGGCTCGGTCGAAGGTGGCCACGCCGTGCAGAAGGCGGCCTCCGAGCGTTTCATCGGCACCGGTCTCGAACTCGGCGGCAAGGACCCCGCCTACGTGCGGGCCGACGCCAACCTGGCCCACGCAGTCGAGAATCTCGTCGACGGCGCTTTCTTCAACTCGGGGCAATCGTGCTGCGGCATCGAGCGCATCTACGTTCATAAGGACGTCTACGACCCCTTCGTCGAGGGTTTCGTCGCGCTGACGAAGCAGTACAAGCTCGGCAACCCGCTCGACGCGGACACAACGCTCGGGCCGATGGTCCGCGCCTCGGCGGCCGATTTCGTGCGCGGGCAGGTCGCCGATGCGGTCAAGGCCGGTGCCAAGGCCCATATCGATCCGAAGTCATTCTCCGCCGACAAGCCCGGTTCGCCCTATCTTGCTCCGCAGGTCCTCACCAACGTCGACCATTCGATGCGCGTGATGACCGAGGAGAGCTTTGGCCCGGTGATCGGCATCATGAGGGTTGGCTCCGACGACGAAGCGATCAAACTGATGAACGACAGCCAGTACGGCTTGACCGCCGCCATCTGGACCGAGGATGCCGACGCTGCCTTGCGTATCGGCGACGCGGTCGAGACGGGAACGTGGTTCATGAACCGCTGCGACTATCTCGATCCGGCGCTGGCCTGGACCGGGGTGAAGGACTCAGGCCGCGGCTGCACGCTATCCAAGCTGGGGTTCGACTATCTGACCCGGCCGAAATCCTTCCACCTCAGGATAAAGACCTAACGCCGGGCTTCGGTCGCCATCTTGAGCGCCAGGCCGGCGAGCACCGTACCCATGAGCCAGCGCTGCGCCAGCAGCCAGACAGGCCGCCCGGCGAGGAAGCCCGCGATGCTGCCGGCGGCGAGCGCGATCATGGCGTTGACCGACACGCTGATGCCGATCTGGGTGAAGCCGAGCACCAGCGATTGGGTGAGCACGCCGCCCGCATCCTCCGGGGCTGTCAGGAATTGCGGCAGCAGCGCCAGATAGAGCATGGCGATCTTGGGATTGAGCAGGTTGGTGACGAAGCCCATGGCGAAGAGTTTGCGCGGGCTGTCCTGCGGCAGCGCCTGGACCTGGAAGGGCGAGCGCCCGCCCGGCTTCACCGCCTGCCAGGCCAGCCACAGCAGATACGCGGCACCGGCGAAGCGCAGCGCGTCGTAGGTGTAGGGAACGGCAAAGAGAAGCGCTGTGATGCCGAAGGCGGCGCAGAGCATGTAGACCACGAAACCCAGCGCCACGCCGCCCAGCGAGATCAGCCCGGCGAGCCGGCCCTGACAGATCGAGCGCGAGATCAGGTAGATCATGTTCGGACCGGGCGTCAGCACCATGCCGAGGGAGACGAGCGCGAAGGCGAGCAGATTGGCGGTGGTGGGCATCATGCGCCGAAGGTTAACGAGGCTCGCCACGGGTCACAAGACGCACCCGCGCAGGGCTGATATGAATCCATCGACACGACGGGCAGCAGCAAGGCCCAATCAGAAGGACTGATGATGACCGACGCTATTCCCCTCAAGGGCAACTGGAACTATCCGACCTCGATCCGCTTCGGCGCCGGCCGCATCGCCGAGCTGCCCAAGGCCTGCGCCACCGCCGGCATGAAGAGCCCGCTGCTGGTCACCGACCCCGGCCTCGCCAAGCTGCCGATGATCGCGGCCGCGTTGAAATCCTGCAAGGAGGCCGGCCTCGGCGTGGCGCTGTTCTCGGATATCCGCGGCAACCCGGTAGCCAGGAACGTCGAGGACGGGCTCAAAGCCTTCCGCGCCGGCAACCATGACGGCGTGATCGCCTTTGGCGGCGGCAGCGCGCTCGATTGCGCCAAGGTGATCGCCTTCATGGCCGGCCAGACGCGCCCGATGTGGGATTTCGAGGATATCGGTGACTGGTGGACCCGGGCCGACCCCGCCGGCATCAAGCCGGTGGTTGCCGTGCCGACGACCTCGGGCACGGGCTCGGAGACCGGCCGCGCCGGCGTCATCACCGACGAGACGACCCATACCAAAAAGATCATCTTCCATCCGAAGATGATGCCGGCGGTGGTCATCGCCGATCCCGAGCTTACCGTCGGCCTGCCGGCGCACATCACGGCGGCGACCGGCATGGACGCCCTCGCCCACTGCCTCGAGGCCTATTGCGCACCCTTCTATCACCCCTATGCCGACGGCGTGGCCGTCGAGGGCACACGGCTGATCGCCGCCTGGCTGCCCAAGGCCGTCGCCGACGGCAAGAACATCGAGGCGCGCAGCCACATGATGGCCGCGGCCGGCATGGGCTCGACCGCCTTCCAGAAGGGCCTCGGCGCCATCCACTCGCTCTCGCATCCGCTGGGCTCGGTGCTCGACACGCATCACGGCCTGACCAACGCCGTGGTCATGCCGTACGTCTTCGCCTTCAACCGCCCGGCGATCGAGGAGAAGATGGTGCGTCTCGGCCGCTATATCGGCCTGAAAGACGCCACCTGGAACGGCGTGATGGACTGGGTCCTCGACCTGCGCAAGCAGATCGGCATCCCGCACACGCTCAAGGACCTCGGCATGAACGAAGGCCACGTCGCCAAGTTCTCCGAGATGGCGCTGGTCGATCCCTGCACCGGCGGCAATCCGGTGAAGGTCGGCGTCGCCGAGCTCAGCCGCATGTATCAGTCGGCGCTGGCCGGCGCTCTCTGATGGCCTCGCTCTCCGTTAACGGCGCCGCCCTGCACTACCAGCTCCACGGCGATCCGGCGAAGCCGGCCGTCGTGCTGGCGCACGGGCGTGGCGGCAATGCGGCGAGCTGGTGGCAGCAGGTTCCGGTCTTCGCCCGGGACTGGCGGGTCGTCACCTTCGATCATCGCGGCTTCGCGCGATCGCGCTGCGAGACCAAGGCCGATTTCGACCCGCGGCGGTTCGCCGATGACCTGGCCGCGATCCTCGATGAGGCGAAGATCGAGCGCGCCGCTCTCGTCTGCCAGTCGATGGGCGGACGCACCGGCCTCGGCTTCGCGCTCAAATTCCCCCAGCGCGTCACCAGCCTCGTCCTGTGCGGCACGACCGGTGGGCTCTACGACGAGACCATCGCCAAGGGGCTGGGCGACGTGCGCGGTGTGGCGGCCGAGGTCGGCAGCCTCAAGACCCTGGCGCTGGAGCCGACGTTCCCGCAGCGCCAGCCGGCGCTGGCCACGCTCTACGCCCAGATCCAGGCGTTCAACACGGAGTTCGATTACGGCGGCCCGCCGATCCTCACCGCGCCCGAGACGCGCGTCGATCCGGCCCTGCTCAAGGGCTGGTCGATCCCCACCCTGGTACTGGGCGGTCTCAACGACCAGATCGTCGCCTCCTCGGTCATGCGGTACGTGGCGACGATGATCCCGGGCGCGGAGCTGCGCCTCATCCCCGGCCTCGGCCACTCGACCTATTTCGAGGACGCCGCGACCTTCAACGCCCTGGTCGGCGACTTTCTGAGGAAGCACGCCAAATAAGTAACCGTCCCCGCCTTTCGGCGGGGAGGGCTTCTCATCGCGACTTTACTCCGGCTTGATGCCGGCGGCCTTGACCACGGCCGGCCAGCGCTCAAGCTCCTTCTTCACGAAGGCGTCGAATTGCTGCGGCGTGCCTCCGACGATCTGGGCGGCCTGCGCCTCGACGATGGCGTTGCGTACCGCCGGCACCTTCAGGATCTCGTTGAAGATGCCGTTGATGCGGGCGACCAGGGCGGCGTCCATGCCGGCCGGGCCGGAGATGCCGTGCCACACATTGACATCGAAGCCGTTGAGCGTCTGCGCCGCCGGCGGCGTACCGGGCAGCTGCGCGATCTGGATCGGCGGCGTGCCGGCCAGCGCCCGGACCTTGCCTTCCCGGATCTGGCCGAGCGAGGTCGAGACGGTAATGATCGCCGTGTCCGCCTCGTTGCGCAGCAGGGCGGTCAGCATCTCGGCGCCCGAACGGTAAACGACGTTGGTCACGTCGATGCCGGCCGTGCTGTTGAGATAGGCCATGAACAGGTGCGTCCAGTTGCCCAGCCCCGCCGAGGCATAGGTGAACTTGCCCGGCTGCTGCTTGGCCGCGGCCACGAATTCGGCCAGCGTGTTGTAGGGGAGGGTCGGCCGGATCAGCACCACCGCCGGCAAATTGACCAGGTGGATGATGTGGGTGAAGGCGTTGTTCGGGTCATAAGGCAGATTGGCCGCCAGCGTATGCGACACGGCGTTGGGGCCGACCTCGGCCAGGAACAGGGTGTAGCCGTCCGGTTTCTCGCGCACCACCGCAGCCGCGGCGATCGTGCCGCCCGCACCGACCCGGTTCTCGACCACCAACGGCTGGCCGTTGGCCAGCGGCTGGAAGCCGTTCGACAGGTTGCGCGACAAGGTGTCGGCGGCACCGCCCGGCCCGACGGGAACGAGCAGGCGGACCGGCTTATCGGGCCACTGCGCGGCGGGCTGGGCATCGGCGGGCGCGGCAAACGAAACCGTCGTCAGAATGGCGGTGGCGGCGAGCAGGCTGCGCCGCACAATCGTGGCAAGATCTGTCATGTGGTTCCTCCCTCAGGCTTCTTGCCGTCCTTGGTAAAGGAGCTATGGGAGGGACGCAACGCCCACGCGGATGCGTGGGTCACCGCCCATGAAGGAGACGACCATGCCCCCGGCCAACGACGCCCCGACCATCGCACGCATCTGGCGCGGCCGCACCACAGCGGCGAAGGCCGACGAGTACGCACGCTATCTCTATGAGCACGGCATCCGGCCGCTGGAGGAAAAAGCGCTCGGCGTGCAGATGCTGCGCGAGGATCGCGACGGCGAATCAGAATTCGTCACGATCTCGTACTGGGAAAGCATCGAAGCGATGTCGCGCTTCGCCGGCAAGGACCCGCGGCGCATCCATCATCTCGAGCGCGACGCCGAATTCCTGATCGAATTGCCGCAGAGCGTTCAGGTGCTGACGATCACGGCGCAGGGCGGACGCTGGAGCTTGAGGCCGGGTTGACCGGCGAGCATCAGCCGCGCGGCTGCGGCACGGCGCAGAGATCGGCGCCTTCGCTTCCGTTCACCCGGTCGAGCACCTCATAGGTCGTGCCCGTTCCTTCCTCTTGCGCGCGGACGATGTAGAGCCGCTCCGGCGTATAGGGCCGGCGCGGATCGGCGCGGATCGGCCCGCGCGGGCCGATGAACCAGACTCGCGCCAGCGTCTCCGCCAGGACCTCGCGATCGTCCGTCTTGCCTTCGGTGACGTGCAGGGCCTCGATCGCGGCCCGGGCGGCGTCGTAGCCACGCGCCGCGTGCTCGGTCGGCAGCCGGGCGAACAGCCGGGAGAAGGCTCCGCGGAACTCCCGGTTCTCCGGCGTGTCGAGCGACGGGGTGTAGTCGGACGCCCCGGTCACGGCGGCGACCTTCTCGGGATGCACGCCGGCGATCGCTTCGGCGCCGAACAGCGTCACGCGCTTGGCCAGGCCCATGGAGCCGAACTGACGAACGAAGGTGCCGGCCGGCTCGCCCTGGAACAGGGCGTAAACGGAATCCGCGTCCATCAGCCGCAGCTTGGCGAGGTAGGGCGAGAAATCCGGGTTGGGCGCGGAGACGTATTCCTCGCCCACGATCTCGCCGCCGGCGGCGACGAAGCTCTTCTTGAAGGCGGCCACGGTCTCGCGGGCCGGGGTTTCATCGGGCGCCAGCAGGTAAATGCGGCGGGAGGTCTTGCGGGTGCCGATCCAGGCGCCGAGCGGGGCGGCGATCTGCTCCTCGGCGGCGACCAAATGGAGAACGAAGGGGCTGCATTTGAGGGCGGCTAGCGCCCCCGCCCCAGGGACCGGGACGATCAGCGGCACCCGGTCGGCATCGGCCACGTCCCGCACCCCCGGCACCTCGCCGGGATGGGCGGGACCGATCAGGATATCGGCGCCGGCCGCAATCAGGCGTCTGGCCTTCTCCACCGTGTCGCCGTTGCGCCGGGCGGCGTCCTCGCGCAGGACAGCGATCTTGCGCCCGCCGATGCGGCCATTGGCCTCGGCGACGGCCAGCGCCACCCCGGCGGCAATATCCTCAGAGGCGGCCGCGCTTCGGCCCCCCGCCAGCAGCAGGCCCAGCCGGATCGTGCTGTCGGCCTGAAGCTGGATCTGCGGCGCAACGGCCGCGCCCGCGGGGGACGGCATTAACGTTTGCGCGGCAGGCATGGACGAATGGAGGGCGACAGCGATCAATCCGATCGCCGCCGTCGCGCTTCCGAGCGCGGCGCCCCGTAAGGCACGCGGTCGCATCAACTCCCCCTGAGGGGCCCGAGGGTCGCGGTGATCGCGCATCCTTAACCCGGGCGCCCGCCAAAACCGGCGGACGATACGCCTAGGGCCAAGCTTTGACAATTCATGGCGTGAGACATCGTGCGAAAACGTGCAGGTACCAGAGGCATTCCCTCTTTCTATCTACCCCTCTTTGGCGGCATTACCCCCTAGGGTTGGCGGTAGACGAAATTGACATGACGCTCGGCCCGCTGCCCTATACGGTCTGAACCCTTTCAACTTTTGCGGAGCCTGCGTCCCTATGCCCCCGTTTCAGCCCCAAGGTTCGGGCACCATCGTCGAAGCCGTCGTCAAATGGTTCAATACAACCAAGGGCTTCGGCTTTGTGGCGGTGTCGGATGGGAGCGAGGCGTTCCTGCACATCTCGGCCCTCGAGCAGGCCGGCCTGGCCGCCCCGCGCGAAGGCGCGACCCTGCGCTGCGAGATCGGAGCCGGCAAGAAGGGCCCCCAGGTCACCCGGGTGGTCGAGGTCTCCGACGGCGGCGGCGGGGCGGCCGCGGGCGGCGCACGGCCGGCACCCCGCGGCCCGGCGATGCCCGTCGATGCCGCCATGCTGGCCAACACGGTCGAGGTCGAAGGATCGGTGAAGTGGTTCAGCCCGGAGCGCGGCTACGGCTTCGTCACGCCCGATGACGGCGGCGACAACGTGTTCTTCAACAGCGATGTGCTGCGCCGGGCCGGCATTCAGTCGATCGACACCGACCAGCGGGTGTCGGTGAGCGTGGCCACCACGCATAAGGGCCGCGAGGCCCGCGCCATCCGCATGCTCGACTAGGGTCTGTTCCGGCCGGTTGCCGCCTGCGGCAGCCGGCCCGACCTCCTCCCAGATCCGGTAGCCCGCTCTTTTGGGCTGCCCGGCGCAGGCTCGGAACCTTGGCCGTTTGCCCCCGTTGCCTGTTGAGGCCCGCCCCCTGCGGCGCCAGCTTCGGATGGGCGCCCCATGTCGATGTCGTCGAAAGCCTCCCCGGCCGTCGCCAGTGTGGCCTGCACGCTTGCCGCCGGTCTCCTGACTTTGTTGCTGCTCGACCTCGGCCCGCTGAGCGCGCCGATGGCCTGGCACATCGGCGCCATGAACGTGGCGGCGCCGCTGGCGGCTCTTGCGGTGGCTCCTCGCCTGCCGCCAGGCGACCGTCCCGTCGCGTTCTGGATGGTTTGCGTGCTGCAGATCGTTCTGCTGTGGGGCTCGCACGCCCCCTCGTTCCATCATGCGCTCATGAAACCGGCATTGGCGACGGCGGCCCATGCGGCGCTGTTCGCGGTGGCACTGGCATTCTGGACCTTGCTGCTCGACCGGATGGGCCGTTCCGCTTGGCAAGCCCTGCTCGCCCTGTTGCTGACCGGCAAGCTTGCCTGTCTGCTCGGCGCGCTCCTGGTCCTGGCGCCGCGGCCTCTCTACACGGGTGCTGAGCTTGCCGACCAGCAGCTCGCCGGCCTGCTGATGGTCACCGCCTGCCCGCTGAGCTATCTCGTCGCCGGTGTCGTTGTCGCCGCGCGACTGATCGCCGGCGCCGGTGCCCGGGTTGCGGATGCCGGTTAGCTGGGTCCGCCGCCTCCGGCGCTGGCTTCCGGCCGCTCTGGTGCTGGCTGCAGCGGGCTTCGCGGGCGCGTTGTTTGTTGCTGGGTCCGGCGTCGTCAGCGTCGCCGCCAGCCGCGGGCATTTTCCCTTCGTCGAAGGGCTTCTCGAATGGGCTATGCGCCGCTCCGTGCAGCACCACGCCGAGGACCTCGCGCCGCCCGATCTCGATTCTCCTGACCGTCGCTCGCTCGGCGCCGCGCACTTCCACGGTGGCTGCGCCTTCTGCCATGGCGCGCCCACGATCCCGATCAGTCCGGTGGCGCAGCACATGCTACCGCCGCCGCCCGATCTGCGGCGTGCCGCTGCAGAATGGAAACCTCAGGAGTTGTTCTGGATCGTCAAGCACGGCCTCAAATACACCGGCATGCCGGCCTGGACGTCGCAGCAGCGCGACGACGAAGTCTGGACCGTCGTCGCCTTTCTGCGCCAGTTGCCCGCGCTCGATGCGCGCGGCTATCGCGATCTGGCCTTCGGCCCCATGGTGCCGCCTCCCCCCGACGGACGCCGCGTGGCCACCGAAGGGGCGCTGTCCGATGCCGTAGCCTCCTGCGCCCGCTGCCACGGGACCGGGGATCGCGGACCCGTCAGCAACCTCGTCCCTGTCATCCACGGCCAGACGGAGGCCTTCCTCACCGCAGCGCTGCAGGCCTATGCCGAGGGCCGCCGCGAAAGCGGCATCATGCAGCCGGTTGCGCGGGCACTCTCGTCACAGGAACTGCTCCAGGTGGCGGCCTACTACGCGCGCCTCCCGCGGCCCCCCCGCCAGAGCGCGGAACCGCCGGCCACCGAAGCCGCGCTCGAACGCGGTCGTGTCTTGGCCGCGGACGGCTCGACGAGCGATCACATTCCCGCCTGCCTCACCTGCCACGGCGGACGCGGCCTTGCTCTCTATCCAATACTGCTGGGTCAGCCGGCGACCTATCTCGCCGGCCAGCTCCGGCTGCTGCGCGACACGACCGCACGCCGGACCGAAACAGCCGCGATCATGGCCCCCATCGCCCGGCGCCTCAGCGATCGCCAGATCGAGGATGTCGCGGCCTACCTCGCCAGCCTGGCAGGACGGTCGCCATGAACGATCACTCCGTTCTCGCGCCGCAAAGCCCCGATGCCGCGCGCATTGCGGAACTCGCCTGGACGTTGTTCGGTATGGCGGGCGTGGTGATAGTGATCGTGCTGCTGGCTCTGGCGCTGGCTTTGCGCGGCTCATCCGCGACCCGTGCCCGTCTGGCCACGCGCGCCATGATCGTCGGCGCCGGTATCGCCTTCCCCGGCGTGGTGCTGACACTGTTGCTGGCTTACGGCACCTGGCTCATGCGGGTGGGTGATGCGGAAGCCTTGCCGCCCGACACGCTGCGCATCGAGGTCACTGGCGAACAATGGTGGTGGCGCGTGGCCTATGTCGACGCCCAGGGTCAGCGCATCGCCAGCGCCAACGAACTGCGTATTCCGGTTGGCCGCACGATCGAGCTGTCGCTGGCGTCGGCCGATGTCATTCACAGCTTCTGGGTGCCGCGTCTCGCCGGCAAGCTCGACATGATACCCGGCCGCACCACACGCCTTCACCTGCGCGCCGACCACGCCGGAATCTTCCGCGGGCAATGTGCCGAATACTGCGGCGGCGCGCACGCCCTGATGGCCTTCGAGGTCATCGCCCTCGCTCCGGATGAGTTCGAGACCTGGCTGCGGCGCGAAGCGGCAGCCGCCGCGGAGCCCGCCAGCGAGGCCGGCCGGCAGGGCCGCGACCTCTTCCTCGCCGCCGGCTGCGGCGGCTGCCACGCCATCCGCGGGACCGAGGCGAGCGGCACGATCGGTCCAGACCTCACACGGCTTGCGTCACGACGCTGGTTGGGGGCCAACACGGTGCGCCTCACGGCCGACAATCTCGCGGCCTTCATCGTCAGCAGCCAGCATCTCAAGCCCGGCAATCGCATGCCGGAATTCCGCGTGTTCTCGGCGGAGGAATTCAGTGTGCTCACCGCCTACCTCGCGGAGCTCTACTAGACAATGGCGCGCGCGACCGGACCCGCAACGGACGACCCGTTGCCCAATCCCCTGCCCCGCCCGAAGGGCGAGCTCGCGGCGCTCGAAGCCGTATGGGCCTTGCCGAAAGGCTGGCGCCTGATCACGGCGGTGAACAACACGGTGATCGGCTATTTCTATATCGCCGCGGCGATCCTCTTCTTTCTGCTGGCCGGCGTTCTGGCGCTGCTGATGCGTCTGCAGCTCGCGGTGCCGAGCAACACGCTTCTCAGCCAGGAAGCCTACAACCAGATCTTCACCATGCACGGCACGGTGATGATGTTCCTGTTTGCCGTCCCTGCGGTCGAGGCCATGGGCATGCTGCTGCTGCCCCAGATGGTCGGCGCGCGCGACCTGCCCTTCCCGCGCCTCGGCGCCTTCGCCTTCTGGGCCTACCTGGTCGGCGGCCTGGTCTTCTTCGGCACGCTGTTCTTTGACCTGGCCCCGTCCGGCGGCTGGTTCATGTACCCGCCGCTCACCAGCGGCAAATACGCGCCCGGTGCAGGCGCCGATTTCTGGCTGCTCGGCATCGGCTTTATCGAGATCTCGGCCATCGCCGGCGCCATAGAGATCATCGTCGGCGTGCTGCGCACGCGCGCTCCCGGCATGACGCTCGGCCGGCTGCCGATGTTCGCCTGGACTATGCTGGTCTTCGCCGGAATGATCGTCTTCGCCTTCCCGGCCGTGATCCTCGCCACGATCATGCTGGAGCTGGAGCGCGCCTTCGGCTGGCCGTTCTTTATCGCCGACAAAGGCGGCGACCCGCTGCTCTGGCAGCACCTCTTCTGGTTCTTCGGCCATCCCGAGGTCTACATCATCTTCCTGCCGGCCGCGGGCATGGTGTCGATGATCGTGCCGACGATGGCGCGGGTGACGCTCCTGGGTTACGAGCTGATTGTCGTGGCGCTGGTGGCCACCGGATTCTTCAGCTTCGGCCTGTGGGTGCATCACATGTTCACCACCGGCCTCCCGCACCTGTCGCTGAGCTTCTTCTCGGCCGCGAGCATGGCCGTTTCGATACCCAGCGGCATCCAGGTCTTCGCCTGGATCGGTACCATCGCCGCGGGGCGGATGCGCCTGGCAACGCCCTCGCTGTTCGTGCTCGGCTTCCTTTTCATCTTCACGCTCGGGGGCCTCACGGGCGTGATGGTCGCGATGGTGCCGTTCGACTGGCAGGTGCACGACACCTACTTCGTCGTGGCCCATTTCCATTACGTGCTGATCGGCGGCATGGTGTTCCCGCTGTTCGCCGCCTTCTACTACTGGACGCCGGCCTTCAGCACTCGGCCGCTCTCGGAACGGCTTGGCCGTTACGCCTTCTGGCTGATGTTCATCGGCTTCAACATGACCTTCCTGCCCATGCATCTGACCGGCCTGCTGGGCATGCCGCGCCGCGTCTACACCTATCAGGCCGGTCTCGGCTGGGACACGCTCAACCTCGTCTCCACCATCGGCGCCTTCGCGCTTGCCGCCGGCATCCTGGTCTTCCTCATCGACCTGGCACGCAACCTGCGGCCCACACTCAGCCAGCCCGCCGGCAATATCTGGCAGGCCGGCACGCTCGATTGGCTGCCGAATGACCTGTACGGTCTTCGCAGTATTCCGAGGGTGCGCAGCCGCGAGCCGATCTGGGATCAGCCCGGTTTGGAAAAGGACGTGGAAGCCGGTCGCTATTACCTGCCGGGGACCACCACAGGTAGGCGCGAGACGCTCGTCACCTCGCCGCTCGAGGCCGAGCCGCAATACGTGGCGCGGCTTCCCGGTCCCGGCTGGCCCCATTTCTTCGCCGCGATCTTTACCGCCGCCTTCTTTCTGCTGCTGACGGTGAAGCTCGTAACCCCCGCGCTGCTCTGCGGCGTCGGGGCCATCGCCGCCATGGTCATCTGGATGTGGGACAGCGATCCGGGGCCGCTGGCGCCGGTTCAGGTTGCCGCCGGTCTTCGCCTGCCGGTCTATGCGACAGGGCCGGTTTCGCATTCCTGGTGGGCCATGGTCATCGTGCTGGTGGTCGCCGGGGCGCTCTACCTGAGCTACGTCTTCGCCTATCTGTACCTCTGGACGGTCGCGCCGCAGGTCTGGCCCACGCGCGAGACGTTCGGCGGGCCCGCCGGACCGTTGGGCTGCGGCGTGCTCCTGCTGGCGAGCAGCGCGCTGGTGTTCGCCGCCGGGCGGGTGCTCGATCGCCGCGCAGCGGTCGCCCTCCTGCTCGGGGCGGCCATTGTCGCCCTTGTCCTGGCGCTGGCGCTGGAGGTCGGCGGCTTGTGGCACCGAGGGCTTCGCCCCTCCGACAGCAGCCACGCGGCCCTGGCCTACATCAACGCCGTGCTGCTGGGCGAGCTGGTGGCAGCACTGATGGTCATGGCCGCGATGGTCGCGGCCTGGTCGATGGTCGGGCGGCTGAACCGCACGCGGCGTGTCGGCTACGACAACCTCAGCCTGCTCTGGCACTACACCGTGGCGCAGGGGCTGCTCGGCCTGCTGCTCGTCCATGGGTTCCCGCGGGTGATCCCGTGAACCGCTTCCACGCGCTGGGTTGGCTGCTGGGCCCCCTGATCTGGCTGGCGCATTTCATGATGGTCTACGCGGCACAGGGCTTGGCCTGTCGCGGCGAGACGCCGGCCGCCGGCAGCGCCGCATTATTTGTTGTCATCGCCACGGTCATCGCCCTCGGCGCACTACTCGTGACCCTGGTCGGGCAGTGGCGGACGCGAAGCGGCGATTTCCTGCAGCGCATCGCCGTGCCGCTCAGCGCACTATCGATTCTCAGTGTCACATGGACAGGGCTGCCCGCGCTCCTGCTGCCCGCCTGCGTATCGGCCGGCTAGCTCAGCTCGCGCGCGACCAGGAGATGCAGCCGGCAGGCAGCAGGCTGTTGCCCACGAAGAGCGCGCCGTGGCGGTAAAGAGCCTTCGCTCGGCTGGCATGGGCGAAATCGAATACCCATAGTTCGCCGGAGCGGTCGACCCAGACGATCCGGGCATCGACGGCAGCCGCGGCGGCGAAGACCTGTTCCGCTGTCGTCCCGGGCCTGAAATACACGACCGACTGCGTCAGCCCGGGCGCCGGCAAGACCGAGACCACGCCGCCGCCAAGCACGGCCCCGGCGAGCAGAATACCCGCCCAGCGACCGTGGGACATTCCGGCCATCGTCACCGATCGCCGCACCCACCATCCGACGGCCAGGGGAATCAGGCCGAAGGCGAAGAACCAGATCAGATCCCACATCAACGCATGGGGCGAATCCATCTTGACGCGATGGATGCCGGTTACCCAGTGCGACAGCACACCGTCGGCCACATGCCAGAAGCCGAAACCCAGGAGTACGTTGGCGAACAGCAGGCGGTCCGCCGGCTCGCCGCCGAGATCAGCCCGGGCGCGCCAGAGCAGCACGAGACCGATGACGGCGACCGCGTACATCAGCGCATGGAAGAGACCGTCGGCAAGGATCTGCACCCGCAGGTCCTGCCAGCCTTCGCCTTGCAGCCCAGCCAGCAGATGATGCCATTGCAGAATCTGATGCAGCAGGATGCCGTCGAAGAACCCGCCCAGGGCAAAACCCAGCAAATATCCTGCCGCCTTGAAGCGCGACGAAAAACCGGGAGCCGCCATGGGAGGACAACCGCACGCCGGGACGGCGCGTTCCTTGCCTCTTCCGGCGAGCACAGCCGTACTCAAAGAAAAAGGGGCGGACCCTAGGTCCGCCCCGTCTGTTCTCGCGACCGATCGGCCGCCTAGCGCTTGGTGTTGTCCACCGGCAAGCCGATGAAGCGCTGCTCGCCGCGGCGCTCGACCATCACCAGCACGCTCTTGCGCCCGGCCGTGCCCGCCTCGGTGACCTTCTTGACCACCTGCGAGGGCGAGGTGACCTCTTCCTGGGCAACTTCGACGATGACGTCGCCGGCGCGCAGGTCGCGCTCCGACGCGGTCGAGCCCTCGGCCACCTTGGTGATCAGCACACCCTTGGTCTTCTCCGGAATCTCGAAGCGCTCGCGCAAATCGGCGGTGAGCTGGGTCAGCGACATGCCGAGCGTGTCGACCGTCGCCGGCGAGGGTGCCGTGCGGCCACCGGGGGAGCCAGGGGCGTCGCGCGGGGCGGCGGCGACCTGATCGTCCTCGGGCAATTCGCCCAGCTTGATCTTGAGCGGCACTTCCTTGCCCTTGCGCCAGACGACGACGTCGACCGTCTTGTCGACCGAGGTCTCGGCGACCATGCGCGGCAGGCGCCGCATCTCGGTGACGTCGCGGCCGTCGAACTTGATCACCACGTCGCCGGGCAGAATCTTGCCGACATCCGCGGGACCCTTCTCCGTGACGCGGGCGACGAGGGCGCCCTTGGCCTTGTCGAGGCCGAGGCTCTCGGCGATCTCGTCGGTCACCGACTGGATGTTGACGCCGAGCCAACCGCGGCGCGTCTTGCCGAACTGACGCAGCTGGTCGACGACGTTCTTGGCGAGGATCGACGGCACGGCGAAACCGATGCCGACGGAGCCGCCGGTCGGCGAATAGATCGCCGTGTTGATGCCCACGACCTCGCCGGCCATGTTGAACATCGGGCCGCCCGAGTTGCCGCGGTTGATCGAGGCGTCGGTCTGCAGGAAGTCGTCGTAGGGGCCGGCGTTGATATCACGGGCGCGGGCCGAGACGATGCCGACGGTGACCGAGCCGCCGAGGCCAAACGGGTTGCCGATGGCCATCACCCAATCGCCCACGCGGGCCTTGTCGCTGTCGCCGAACTTGACCGAGGCGAGCGGCTTGCTCGGCTCAACCTTGAGCAGCGCGAGATCGGTCTTGGTGTCGCGACCGACGACCTTGGCCACCAGCTGGGTGTTGTCCTGCAGGGTGACGCGGATTTCGTCGGCTTCGGCGATGACGTGGTTGTTGGTCACCACGAAGCCGCTGGGATCGATGATGAAGCCCGAGCCAAGCGACTGGGCGCGGCGCGGCGCCGATTCAGGGCGCTCGCCCTGCGGGCCGCCGCGGCCCTGGCGGTCGAAGAACTCGCGGAAGAACTCTTCGAAGGGCGAGCCCGGCGGGAATTGCGGCACCTCGGGACCCTGGCCTTGGGGGCCCTGGCCCGGACCTTGGCCGCGGCGGCGCTCGCCGGGGGCCTGGGGGCCGCGTTCGGCGCGAACCGTCTGGGTGGTCGAGATGTTGACCACGGCCGGCAGGAGCCGCTCGGCGAGGTCGGCGAAGCCCTGGGCGGGCGGCGCGCCACGGTTGTTTTGCGCTGCGACATCAAGGGGTTGCAGGCTCACGAGCGGCACGGCGACGGCAAAGGCGAGAGCCAGGGTCAGGCGACGGGTCACGGGGTCTTGTCTCCTTGGCGGCCACGATGCCGCGGGTCAGCGATCATAACGCTCAGCTCAACGCAGCAAAACGGGGCCGCGCGAGAGGCGCGGCCGAGGCTTGGATGTAATCGCCGGCCGGCTTTCCTTCAAGCGCAGCTCCCGCGAGGCCGCGGCCGCAACCCAGGCCGACGAGGCCCATACCGACCCGACCGACGACCGGGCCGCCGATCTAACGCCGTTGCGGCGCGGCCGGCTGCCCACGGCCCTGCCCCTCCGCCGTCCCGCGCTGGTCGCGGAAGTAGCGGAAGAAGTCGCTGTCCGGCGACAGCACCATGGTCGCGGTGCCGTCGGCGAGCGAGCGCTGGTAGGCCTGCAGGCTGCGGTAGAAGCCGTAGAAATCCGCGTCGCGGTTGAAGGCGTCGGCGAAGATCTTGGTCGCCTCGCCGTCGCCCTGGCCGCGCAGGATGTTCGACTGGCGGTGGGCGTCGGCCAGCACGATGGTGCGGTCGCGTTCCGCCTCGGCACGGATGCGCTGGGCGGTCTCGGCACCCTCGGCGCGTTCCTGGCGCGCCTCGCGTTCGCGCTCGGTCTGCATGCGGGCGTAGATGGCGGCCGAGTTGTCGGGATGCAGGTCGGCGCGCATGATGCGCACGTCGAGCACCGCGACACCGAACTGCTTCGACTCGTTGACCACCAGGTCCGAGATCTGGCGCATCAGCTCGGCGCGGCGCGCGGTGAGCACCGCCGAGAACGGCACCGAGCCCAGCACATTGCGCAAGGACGAGTTGACGATGGCGCCGAGACGGGCGCGCATGTTGGCCTCGTTGCCGGCGGCCTGGAAGAAGCGCAGCGGATCGTCGATGCGATAGCGCGCGAAGGCATCGACCACCAGACGCTTCTGGTCGGCCATGATGACTTCCTGCGCGTCGGCGTCGAAATCGAGCAGACGGCGGTCGAAATAGACGACGTTCTGGATGAACGGCACCTTGACCTTCAGCCCCGGCTCCTGGATCACGCGCACCGGATTGCCGAACTGCAGGACGATCGCCTGCTGCGCCTGATGGACGGTGAACAAGGCGCTCATGCCGATGACGACGGCGGCCGCGATGACGACGGCGAGAACCGTGAGGATCGTGCGGTTCATGGGCGGGCTCCTTGCGCCGGCGGGGCCGGATTGACGCCGGGCGTGGGCGCGGCGGCGGCGGGCGCGGCCGGGCGGCGCTGCTGCAGCTCCTGCAGCGGCAGATAGGGCAGCACGCCCTGACCGCCGCCGTTGGGCTGGTCGATGATGAACTTGCTGTTGCCGCGCAGGATCAGCTCCATCGTCTCGAGATAGAGCCGCTGCTTGGTGACGTCGGGCGCCAGGCGATAGGCGTCGTAGACCGAGACGAAGCGCGCCGCCTCACCCTGGGCCTGGGCGATCGCCTGCTGGCGATAGGCTTCGGCTTCGGCGATCAGGCGCTGCCCTTCGCCGCGGGCGCGGGGGACAATGTCATTACGATAGGCTTCGGCCTGGTTGCGATCGCGCTCGCGATCCGCCTTGGCGCGCTGCACGTCGCGGAAGGCATCGATGACCTGGGCCGGCGGCTCGACGCCGCGCAGCTGCACCTGGGTGACCAGCACGCCGGCACCGTAATCCTCGAGGATCTTCTGCATCAGGCGCTGGGTGTCGGTCTCGATCCGGGTGCGGCCTTCGGCCAAAGCGAGATTGGCCGGCATCTGGCCGACGACTTCGCGCATGGCGGATTCGGCCGCCGCCTTCACCGTCGCCTCGGGCGAGACGATGTTGAAGAGGAAGAGGCCGGGATCGGCGATCTTCCAGAACACGGTGTACTGGATGTCGATGATGTTCTCGTCACCGGTCAGCATCAGGCCTTCCTCGGTGACGGTGCGGCTGCGCTGGCCGCGGCCTTCGACGCCGGAGCGGAAGCCGATGTCGAGGGTGTTGATGCGCGTGACCTTGGGGGTGAGCACGGTCGCGATCGGCGCCGGCGGGCGCCAATGCAGGCCAGGCGTGGTCTGCGCGGCGACCTTGCCGAACCACAGCTCGATGCCGACCTCGTCGGGCTGCACGCGGTAGAAGCCCGAGGCGAGCCACAGCGACACGGCCACGATGACGATGAGGCCCGCACCGCGCCCGGAGCCGAAGCCGCCGGGCATCATGCGCTTCACCTTCTCCTGCGAGCGGCGCAGCATCTCCTCGATATCGGGCGGCTTGCCGCCGAAGCCGCCGCCACCGGGCGGACGACCCCACGGGCTGTTGCCGCCGCCACCGCCGCCGGAGCCACCGCCCCACGGACCGCCACCGCCCTGATTCCACGCCATCTTTCTGCTTACCCTTCACTTGCCGCGGGGAATGACTTCACCGGAGGGGGGCTTATATCAGAGCCCGAATGGTGAAGCGACTAACATAGCCGTAATCCAGGCGCTCGGGCAGCCCGGTCCCCACGCCCGCCACGTATGACCTAACCCGGCGATTTTCAAGGACAAACCGGTGCGCCGCGGCGGGCGTCACTGACCCTCTCCGCCCGTCCTCGGGGGAGACCACCTCACCCTCCCGTCACGGCGTGACGGGCCCCTCCCTTTCCCCGCGAGGCGCGGAGAGGGGCTTCAAGAGGCGCGCGCCGGCGCATGACTTTCGCGGGGGCGGGGCTTATATCAAAGCCCCTAGCCAGCTACCCGCCAGCGATCCAAGGATACATCCGTGCCCGCTCCTTCAGAACACGACGTGCGCAAGGTCCTGCAGACGGTGCTCGACCCGGACCGCAAGCAGGATATCGTCAGCCTCGGCATGGTCAGCGGGCTGACCGTGAAGGACGGGCATGTGGCCTTCGCCATCGAGGTGGATCCCAGGCGCGGGGCGCAGCTGGAGCCGTTGCGCAAACAGGCGGAGAAGACGGTCGACGCCATCCCCGGCGTGCTGACGGTGACGGCGGTGCTGACCTCGGAGAAAGCGCCGGGCGCTTCGGCCGCACCGCCGCAGCCGGCTCATTCTCACGGTGGACATAGTCACGGCGGCCAGCCTCATTCGCATGGCGGGGCCCCGCAACAGGCTCGCAACCCGCAGGCGGGACCGGCCGGTCATCCGACCGGGCCCGGCGGCAAGATGCTGGTGCCGGGCGTGCGCTCGATCATCGCGGTCGCCTCGGGCAAGGGCGGCGTGGGCAAATCGACCACCGCGGTCAACCTGGCGATGGCGCTGGCGGCCAGGAAGCTCAAGGTCGGCATCCTCGACGCCGACATCTACGGGCCGAGCCAGCCGCGCATGATGGGGATCAGCGGCCGGCCCAACAGCAAGGACGGCAAGACGCTGGATCCGATGGAGAATTACGGCGTCAAGGTGATGTCGATGGGTTTCCTGGTGCCGGAGGACACGCCGATGATTTGGCGCGGGCCGATGGTGATGGGGGCGCTGGAGCAGATGCTGCGCGACGTCGCCTGGGGCGAGCTCGACGCCTTGGTCATCGACCTGCCGCCGGGGACCGGCGACGCGCAGCTCACGATCAGCCAGCGGGTGCCGGTGACCGGGGCGGTGATCGTCTCGACGCCGCAGGACATCGCGTTGCTCGACGCGCGCAAGGGCCTCAACATGTTCCGCAAGGTCGACGTGCCGGTGTTCGGCATCATCGAGAACATGAGCTATCACGTGTGCAGCAATTGCGGCCATGTGGAGCACATCTTCAGCCACGGCGGGGCGCGCAAGGAGGCCGAGCGGCTGGGCACCGAGTTCCTCGGCGAGCTGCCGCTGCACATCAGCATCCGCGAGACCAGCGACGGCGGCACGCCGATCGTGGTCAGCCAGCCCGACAGCGAACACGCCAAGGCGTACCAGAAGATCGCCGACCGGGTGTGGGAGAAGGTGGAACAGGCGCTGGGCGCGGGCGGCCGCCAAGCCCCCAAAATCGTAATCCAATAAAATTACTGGAAGCGCTGACAGCTTAATCGTCTTCGATTAAGCGAGAAGCGCTTCACCACCTAGAGAACACGTCAGGGCGCCTTCGCGCCCTGCCCTTTTGGTACACTTACGATACAGAATTCCGGCTGTACCGAATCCGTACCGCAAATTTTCCAGCGATTTCAGCGCCAAGCGAAGGCCGCCGAAACGCGCCCCACGGAAGACACAATCCACAATCCCGCCGCAATCCGCGAACCGCGACGCGTTAGCGCGTGTCCCGCGACGAGCGAGCGGCGCGAGACCGCCCGGAGCCGGCTCGCCAGCGTCCGACCGACGCGGCCTCGACACCCCGCACACGCCCGCCACGACATCCCGTCCCAAAATCACGCCGGTTTTCAGCTAACCCGCTGACAGCCAACGATTCAGGCCCGTGGCGGTTTGCCCATGTCGGGTTCGCCCGACAAGCCCCTCTTCCGTCACGGCAAACAGAGTTCCGGGGTGCAAAAATGAATGCACAGGTTTCGCGGGCTCAACGCCGTTTCGTCTTGAATCACCCCGGCCGATCAGTCGCTTGCAAAAACGCCGTTAACGATTCGGCGGGGGGTTCGTTTACGCGCGTTTCTTCACCTGAAAACGCGCGATTTTTCAACGCCTCGACGGCGCACCAGCCGCCGAGGCTTCATCTAGTACGTTCACCATATCAAAGAACAACCTTACGATATGGTAGACGAATTGGATAGATCAAGCCCAGGTGCCTTACGGAATCCAGCTACCGCACATCAAAAACCTTTAATACTTCATCGCCGTAGTGGTTGATGACTTTGACGGCGATTTGCTTGGTAGTCGGCTTCGGGAAGGGCCGGCTCTTGGTACTATAGAGCGTCGCCCAAGCAGCCTCGTCGATTTCGGCATTCAGCGTCGTCTTGAGACGCTCGTAAGGGTCGCGACCTCCGAGAAAATAGGCATGGCGAACAAAGAAGCTCATGCCGTCATATTCCGTATCAACAAACCAGCAAGCGATATCGTCTTTCGGATCGACGGACGAGCGCACTGCACCCGTCGTCGGGTCAAAGATATCGACGCCCCGGATTTCGACTGTCCATTGGCCATCGTCGGCCTTTTCCAAATGGATATCTGGCTCTCCGAACACGACGAACAGGTTGCCGGCGCCAGCCCCCTTCAACTTGTCGGCCATGTGCAAGTCTTGGTTCATTCGCGCCTTGAGGACTCGCAACTTTCCCATCTGGGTCTCGCCCTCGCCGACGTGCGGATCGAACGCAAAGCCGGCAACGACAAGAAGATCGAACTGTATAGGGCTATCAACTGCCTCACGTGCAGCAGCTAGAACCAGCTCGCGCCCCACGGTCCCATATTCGGGACCGATGACGACGGCCGCGCGACGTTCCTTCCCGCTTTCCAACCAGCGACCCTCGGCATGGATGTAGCGCCCGCCAGCATAAGGCTTCATTTCCGTGAACTTCAGCGTCTCGTTCTTTTTCGTGTTCTGCACACCCGCCAACTGCAAGTTTTCCATAACGGCACGGACGAAGGCGTCGCTATCCTCGCCCCCGATTTCCATATCCCGCTTCGGGCGCAAGGCGCGCGACACCATGGCCGGCGGCTCACGGCCCTCGGCGCGATCCATCTCGGCCAACACGGAAAGCAGGGCTGTATCTTCTTCGTCCGGTGGCAACACACGATGAGGTGAAAGGCTCTCGACCGTGAACGGCCCCGTCACACGCGCCCAGCCCTTCTTATCGTATGGCTTGTCGTATAGGAATTCGATGTCAGCCTTACGGGCGATGGAAGCATCGATTTCCGCTTGCCGCTCCCGCCTTGCATTCCAAAACTCTTGATGAATGGCCTTAGTGGCCTCACCCCATTTGTCATCGGTTTGGCGCGGCACTTCCCAGTCACGCCAGCTTTTCCTAGATGCCGCGTTTAATCTACCGAGCGCATCCTCAATTTGCGCCTGCCATTTCGCGTGGATCACATCGATTTCCGCATTGTGGGCAATCGATCGCAGCGTGACATGAGGCACACGTTGATAGACGAAGCCATGGCGCAGGTCGTTGCCGAAGGCATTCTCCGCTGGCGGACGGCCCTCCAATTCACCCTCCTTCATCGCTCCGTCCGGCGAATCTTTGAGCAAGTAGTAAAGAAAGCGTCCCGCCATCAATCGTGTCCTGGCGAGGGCTAGGGCGACCCGACTGGTATCAATGGTGATCCAACGCCGGCCCCATTGCTCCGCTACATAAGCTGTCGTGCCGGAGCCGCATGTTGGATCGAGCACAAGATCGCCGGGGTCGGTGGTCATCAATAAGCACCGCTCGACTACCTTCGTCGAAGTCTCGACTACATACTGTTTATCGGACGCGAACCCAGCGATGACTGTGTCATCCCAAACATCGGAAATCGGATATGCGAGAAAATCTTTCAGAAAGCGAACGTAATA